>Ga0307510_10004762_pt1 | contig 16054 bp, 9 predicted proteins | sample 12_EM_MG_FD_207224 | JGI IMG/M metagenome (GOLD analysis project Ga0307510, IMG submission 207224) | Populus trichocarpa ectomycorrhiza microbial communities from riparian zone in the Pacific Northwest, United States - 12_EM | ecosystem: Host-associated > Plants > Roots > Unclassified | place...
AGGCGAGCTGTTTGGTGAGCTATCTCGTAATCTTTGTCGAAGAAACTCCCATGAGTAGTGTCGTAGGTGCCGGTATCTCACAAAATAACTTGGATACAAAGAATAAAATAAAGCGTCAAGAGAGGATTGCAACAGCTTTCCGGGAGCGCATGACAGACGGTCAAAAGTTCGAAGGGACAGGTCAATACCGACAAGAATTTTTTGAAGAAGTTATTGATCGGGCTAAAGATGTGAGATCTTTTATTGGTTTTGTTGTGGTATCAGTGCTGATGGGATTTCGCAAGGCCATACATATTGAGAACGGGACAGAGCAAAAACGATCATCTGGTTTCCGCTTACCCAGACCCTATCGTAACACAGGAGTACGGCAGGCAGGAGCGAAGCTTACCAGTTTCATCTGCCCACCGAAAGGCTTTTGTAGGGAGAACCAGCTGCAGCGACCCGTTGTAATTCTCGCCTTCGATGAGGCTCATCAACTCGCAGATCATGTATACCGTCAAAACTGGACATTGCTCTCCGAGTTGCGCCGCGTACTATTGCGTGAACTCATTGGGGACCCCATTTTCGCCTTATTCCTTTCCACGGCAGCGGACCAACTCAAACCGAACGATATCCGGGATCTACCTCCTATCGTGGAGATAAGTTTCGATGCTCTGGCATTCACAGCCGAAGAAGGGGTTACTACGCTAGATGAAGTGGCGCAGGACAAATGGATGTCTCACCTTGGCCGACCTCTGTTCGCCCTTCTCATTTATTCAGCGGAAAAGGATTTACTTACCACCTTGAGCAGCTTCGCAGCTGATTATGATTCTTGGCTCTATGACTACTGTGCCCATAACGTTTTGCACTTTGCTCAAGAGAAGCTCCTTTGTGGCCCTGCTCGTGGATACAAGATGTCTCCTGCTCCTGGAGGGATTCTGGCCTGTCTCTCTGTACGCTTCGCCTTGGAGTTCGACATCTCCATTCCAGATTCCAACAGCATAGCGGTCAATCAGGTCAAGCGACATCTACGGCTTTGTTTAGCGGCCAGCCCTGGTTTCGACTACCTGCTTACCATTGCTGGGTCGGAACCATTCCTTGCAAAGGCTGCCGCCGGGCTCATACGCGAGAGCTGGGACACTGCTGTAAAATTATTGGCGACCCATCCATATCTGAATTCCATCGATTGTGGACGGCGAGGCGAGCTCCCGGCATCACTTCTTGTCATGCAGGCACGGGATAAGGCGCACGAGTATCGTGAATGGGGATTTGTCCGGGAGTTTATGGCCGCCTTGCTTCCCCGAGACAAATACGAAACCTTGATCTCCACGCTTCCAGCATGCCACCTTCCTGATGACAGAAAAACGTCGTTTGGGGCCACGTTCAATGACTCTAAGATATGGTTCAATCATATCATCAAAGTCCGACACGGAGAAACGATTCACGTCCGTCATCTGTGGAAGTTTGTTTCACGTGGCGCCATGATAATATGTCCTCCTGGGTACTTTGGCATCGACATCGTGCTGCCAGTGTGTTTCAAGGGCAATGCACTCACTCGTGAGAACATGACTGCGATTCTCATTCAAGTCAAGAACGACAAACGGCATCGCAGGGATTTCTCCGTGGACCCCTTCGACCTCATGGACCCATTCGACGCTGGGATATTTTCTGATGGAGACGTACCGCTACCCATAATCAGGATGGTCTTCGCGCTCGGATCCGATGAACCCTGTGTTACATTTCCTGCTCAGGAAAAGTCTGATCCTGCTGGCACCTTCACTTCGTACGACATTTGGTGTGAGGGGTTGTCGCCTGGGACCTTCGCGTGCATCGGTGATGATCTATCCTCGTATCGGACCCTATTGGAACGCTCCCTTCAAGATTCTAAATTCTACGATTTGATGGATCTCCCGAGCCAGAGCAACTTTATTACCGAGCGGTCTATCTCTGAGAGGGGAGGTGCGAGACGTCGAATGAGAAAACTGACATGTGGTCACCCCGCGCACAACGAAAAGTACGAGATGCAAACAGAAATGGAAGACGCGTGAGTGGGGATGGATGAAAGACACGCGAACGGAGGAAAAGGAAAAGGCTCTGTGATGAGTAGTATTAGAGGCGGTTTTTGTGAGAAGTAGATCAAATTATTTCGTATTCGAGCTAGCTATAACAATCAAATACACTATTCGCTTGTCTCCACCGCTCCAGGCCATTGGATATCGTACTCTCAGATTGGTGGCCAATGCCCTGAATTTGAACGTTTCGTCCGCATCGTCTTCAAGTTCTAAGCCACCCTTGGCCAAGGATGGCGATATCTCACATTTCTGTCCATTTTACGACGCTAAACTTGAAGGGGTCCACCCATACTCGTCCTGGGCCGTTGGATCCGCGACACGCTCAAGGAACTGCACAATTTCGACGTGTCCCTTCGCGGCCGCCACCTGCAAAGGGGTCAATCCACCCATGTACTGGGCTGTCGGATCTGCGCCGTGCCCAAGAAGGAGCTGCACAATTTCGACGTGTCCCTTCATCGCCGCCACATGAAAAGGGGTCAACCCTTCCTTGTACAGGGCTGTCGGATCTGCGCCGTGCTCAAGAAGGAGCTGCACAATTTCGACGTGTCCGTTCAACGCCGCCAAATGCAAAGGGGTCAACCCATCCTTGTACTGGGCTGTCGGATCTGCGCCGTGCTCAAGAAGGAGCTGCACAATTTCGACGTGTCTGTTCAACACCGCCGAATGTAAAGTGGTCGACCCTTCCTTGTACTGGGCTGTCGGATCTGCGCCGTGCTCAAGAAGGAGCTGCACAATTTCGACGTGGCCGTTCAACACCGCAAAATTCAAAGGGGTTGACCCTTTCTCGTCCCGGGCTGTCAGATCTGCGCCGTGCTCAAGAAGGAGCTGTACAATTTCGACGTGTCCCTTCACCGCCGCCACATGCAAAGGGGTCGACCCCTCCTTGTACTGGGCTGTCAGATCTGCGCCGTGCTCAAGAAGGAACTGCACAATTTCGATGTGTCCGTTCAACACCGCCAAATGCAAAGTGGTCGACCCTTCCTTGTACTGGGCTGTCAGATCTGCGCCGTGCTCAAGAAGGAGCTGCACAATTTCGACGTGTCCCTTCAACGACGCCAAATGCAAAGGGGTCAACCCTTTCTTGTCCCGGGCTGTCAGATCTGCGCTGTGCTCAAGAAGGAGCTGCACAATTTCGACGTGGCCGTTCAACACCGCCAAATGCAAAGGGGTTGACCCTTTCTTGTCCCGGGCCGTCAGATCTGCGCCACGCTCAACAAGGAACCGCACAACTTCGGCATGTCCGTTCACCGATGCCGAATGCAAAGAGGTCCACCCATCCTTGTCCTGGGCTGTCGGATCGGCGCCATTCTCAAGAAGGAACCGCACAATTTCGACGTGTCCCTTCACCGACGCCCAATCCAAAGGGGTCCACCCATCCTTGTTCCGTGCTGGCGGATCGGCGCCACGCTCAACAAGGAACCGCACAATTTCGACATGTCCGTTCTGTGACGCGAAATGCAAAGGGGTCCACCCATCCTGGTCCTGGGCTGTCGTATCTGCACCGTGCTCAATTAGAAGCTGTGCAACTTCTACATGTCCACTGTGCAATGCCAAATAATTCCACTTGCTGTTGTCCCCAGCCATTGCGCCCACCTCGGGCTTGGGATGGAAGCGTAGGGGTCCTGTACATCCATGGCGCAACGCCGCGTACACCAAAGTGCTGCCTTGAGCTGTCGTATGCATTCCGCACTCAAGAGGATCGTAGGTGGCTTGAGCACTTGCCTCCTGGGAAAATAGATAAGATAGCAAGTCGATTTGTAAGTCTCCATGCAACTGTGCCAGCCTATTCTCATCCTCATCCGAGGCTCCCGCATCTGCACCACTGTTATAAACGTGTGGATGTTCGACGTCTCGAGATCGCAGCGCCAGATGGAGTGGTGTCGATCCGACCTTATCTTGGGCTGTTGTAGATGCACCGTGCTCAAGAAGGGCGCGCACAACTTGCAAATGTCCTTCTCTCGACGCCACATGTAACGGAGTCCGGCCATCATCGGTTTGAGCTGTCACATCCGCGTCACCCTCCAAAAGGACGCGAGCAACCTCCTCATGTCCCCTGAGTGATGCCATGTGTAGGGCAGTCAAGTTGTCAAAACCCCGAGAGTCCACGTCATGTGGGTGCTCAACAACCAGCACCTTTACGAAGGTGTGTAAGCCGCAAATGGTAGCATAATGCAAGGGGGTTCCGTTGGGTGGCAAAGGCCTTTCGCCTCGTTTGAATAGCTTCCAAGAGGGCAATTCTGTGTTGTGTAGTGAGACCCAGACGGCAAGGTGCGGTTTGCTTGAATCAAGTAGGATATTCATCCCATCTTCTATATTTTGTGACACCCCCTCGAATCGGGCATGGTCGACCCAGTGTAGGGCAGTGTATGGGGCGAGAGGAAATTTCTGGAGGGCGTCTTTGGCGACGTTTTCATCTAGGTGAAGGAGCATTCCGAGGCAGGCTTTTGCAACGAGGGTGTGGCTAGGTGTCATAGATACATGATAGCGGGAAATCTCCTGGTTTGCTTCGGCAAGGCAGGAAGTCGTCAAGAATTCCTTGACAGAAAAATGGGAAAATTGGATAATTTGGGAACCTCCGATATCGACGAGGGCAAGAAAACTGGGGCAAGTAGACTGTATTGCATAGATTGGATCTTCCAGACGCCATCCCTCGTTGAATCTTGGGATTGGCCTCACGTTGAAATCGAATGCGAGGAACTCTGCCAATTCTTCGACACGGAGAGGGCGGGAAGCCACAGCGACACATTGAAAGAGACGGTGCGCAAGTTCCCAGTCTGCCTTATTGATCTCTTGCAGAGTACGCTCATACGTCTCATCGAGTGTCTCCGGTAATTCGGCAAGAGCATGCCGAATACGTCCTGGGTGGCAGCCGCGAAGATAGAGCACCTGGCAATACACCCAACGGAACCTACATTACAGGTATCAGCGAGAGTACTCAGGACGCTAGGTATTGGCGGCTTACATCCCGTCAGCGTTTCCTGTCAGAACGTCAATCACCACCTGCTTGTCCTGCATTGTCCACTTTCGGTTCCTTGGGTCATTCTGAATGACCGACTTGATATAGTTCTCGATATCTTCCATTTATCCACTTTCATCGTGAAGGGAAATGATATCGACTTCAGGCCGGCTTGTCACGCATATGCGAAGATTCGGAAATTGCGAGTCGATAAGCTCCCCCACAAGTGCCAGGGCCCTCTCACGGTGGGACGGAATAGGGAATGTGTTCGAGCACTCGTCCAACGCGTCCATAATCAAGAAAATCGGGGCTTGTCCTGGAAGTTTCAGTATGTCCTTCAAACAACAGACAAGTTCATCGTCGCTAGGATCGTGTGCACCAGAGCGGTGTGTTAAATAGAACTTGGAAAGGATGTCGCAGTAGGAGTCGGACTGGTCGCAAAACTGGAATAAGACGGAAGAGAGCAGCCCACGCAAATCTCTCTTTTGGTCTTCGCTGAAATCGTAGTAGAAGAATGCTAGGGACGCGAGCCCACATTTCCTCATGGTATCGATATTCTCTATGATTGTAGAACTAGCCAGCACCATAAGATCTTGAGACAAAGTATTTGGGGGTTAACATACCAAAGGACACTTTTGCCTGCTCCGGCTGAGACAAAGGAAAACCGTCAGCATCGGAAGAGGTGTAGTGCAGGGCAACAACTGACTTTTCCCATGTATCCAGAGGAGAGAACTTGGCCCAGATGATTTCCATTCCGAGAATGTATCGCCCTCAACGAACCACGTCGCTGTCCCTTCATGGCGTGAATCGCGGGCGATATTGTGATTTTTCTTAGGATCGGGAGGGGAGAGCCAATTTCGGATATCTTGCAGTAATTTATCACCTGGCAGGCGATCTCAGCACCTTCAGATGGAAAAGAAGATATCAAGATATCACTGACGTTTAGATTTGTCCAAACTGCTCGCCATTTCATGTAAGATTTCTAACGCTCAGTCAGGTACCGAACCAGTTCGCTGTTGCCAACAAAACGTACCAAGAGCTTCCCGGACAGCGTCACCAGATGCTTTGCCATCTAGCGGGGAGGCTATTCAATAGCCAGCGAGAGACAAGCACAGTAGGTTTGCTTACTCATGTCTTGGACAAGACCGTATACAACTTGAAGAATCTCCGCTCCAGTGGTTCGAGCTTCGTCAAGGGTGAGGCGATCTAGCCTCTGTAGGACGAGCTCGGCACCCTTTCCCCCTCCAAAAAGCTGTTTTACGAATTTCTCTGCGTTGCACTGAGTAAGAGAACGTGTCGGCGAGAAAGGACTCATTCGGTCGTCCCTGCCTGAGTTCCGCTGTGGCCAGTGCAAGGGTGGAGATCAGCTCCACCATTATTTTGACTAAGACCTCGTTCATTGCGGGTGTGGGAGGGATCTTGGTATATATGTCGAGACGCTTAAGGAAGTTTTCAATCGACTCGAACAAGTCGGCGACGGCATCGTAGCTAGCGATCACGCCATTGGCTACCTGGTGTACTCTGATGTCACATCGATACGGATGAGGAATTATAGAAAGGCACATACAGTGAGTAGAGCACCAAGGCCAGTGTGTAATGCCTTGGCAGGTGGAAATGCCTGTAGAACAATATCAGAGACGCGGAAGACCGTCATCGGCGTCTTCTGACATACCAGGCCTAAATCATCACCGAGGGCAGCGGTGCCCGAAAGCTTATCTAGGAACGATACCGTACTCCTGATTGATTCCATTATCCTATCTCTTCCTCGAGATTCACCAAAGGTCCTCGCCTGATCTTGAAGAAGGGTAGTGATTGACTCGATGGAATGGCAATTATCGAGTTTCTCAGCGAGTGGGTGCTTCTCCAATGATATTTTTGTCTTTTTTTTGTAGTCCTCCAGGGCTGACTCGAAAAGCGTCTGGAAGGGAGGTGATGCTGATTGGTCAGTCATACTAAAATGGGAGAAAACCGTGGTGTTGAGAAGGGGAGTTGGTTGGTTGTGAGGAAGCGATAACGAGATAGTGGGATGCTGTGATAATGTGTTATATAAGTGGTTGCCCGAAACAAACGGGCGTAAGTTTGGGCCGAGCGCTCAGTTATATTTGATTTGTGGCACAGGTGTGAGTTAAATCAACTCAATCGGCGCACTGACAGTTAGTGAGGAAAGTGTGAGGAAGTTGTTCGAGGCCAGAAGTAGACAAAGGGAGATGACGAGAGTCACGAGACGATGAGGCTCTGAGAAGGAAGGTCTTGGTCTTCGGATAGTTGACTTCTCGGTGTGGCCGGACGGAAGACGGACGGAAAAGATAAAGAGGAAACAGAAGTAGTGTTCGGCTAACTCACGATACGAAGGCAGCGAAATAAAAATAATTACATGAGACAGCAAGAACATCGTGCGTTTGGGTTAGGTTTCCAGTTCCACAACAGCCAGTGCCGCGCCGCGTGCAGGGCACCGTATTCGATCTGATATCCCTCACTCCCTCGGCGCTCCACATCACAGCCCTTGGTCTTTTCGACACCTGCATGCCTTGTGCGACATGTTCCAAATCCCGGACCTGGGGGTCATCATCTACTCCAGTTGTAAGTTATGCGACCGGTGCCATGACCGACCACTGGCTGGCATGTGACTGCAAAGTGACCGCGGTTCCCCTACTATAGGACTGCTGGACTGCTAAACCCCAACAATATGGTCAGCATATTAAACGAACACGTTCCAGACCAAACCCAGGCCCGTTCCACCACGAATTACGATGAGGTGAGGTGTAACACGCTGGAGCGTGTGGTATGAGAAAAGGGAGACTTTAACTGTCTTAAGAGCTTCGGGCAACTGAACAGAACCAGATCAATCTTGGTCTATTGCAAAGCCGCGTAAAGAAAGTGTCTGCTCCTCCAGAATGGAGGAGCAAGGTTTATATACATGTGGTATCTACCTAATTAATTGCTCATTTGACGGGTTTCCTTATCCATACACAATCGATCACAAAATTTCCTGGGGTGCTGACATGCGCTGACACCCAATTGCTTGATGGTGCGTGATTTCGGGCTAATTGAGACAGCCACTCACTCGCTGTCTTACATGAGGGGAAGGGCTTTGTCATGACTGCCAACAACCTCTCAGCTTCACAAATCTCGTGAGTGAATCAGGACGACTATGACAAAGACCCAGCTACCCAAAGCCCTCGTCCTCCCTCTGTCACGACGCTGCTGCTGCGATCGGCTTTGACAAGAGAACATGGGCCAGCAAAATTCTCCGCAATGCTACAATAGAATTGCCAAGGCCAATTGTAACGACATTCGAATTTTTATCATCCAAGCTCTAACAACTCCGATAGCCTGATGAACAACGCGACATCAGCGACAACCGTGTGCGATTCGCCTTTCAGTACTTTCAGTTTGCGACCGATCGCAAGCTTCGACCTCTAGCGAAACTCCAACGGAAAACGATCACGATCACGTGTCACGTGTCGGGGGCTACCGCGAGTCCTCGATGCGGTAATTGGGGTCCACACTCTCATCACAGGAGTCCTGAGGACACCAACGCGTACGCTATGGGCGTCGCAACTTCCGCATTCGGCTCCTTCGTCACTGGCACCAAATGGCTTGAATCGTCCCGTCTCTGAGAAAGCCGGGCCGGAATGGGGTGAAATAAAAGCATATTCGAATGACTGGTTCCGAAAGAGGTTTGAATCCGAATCAGCAGGAGACGTGACAGAGATTGCATGAGCGTATACTTGTAGTGAATGGGTGGCACCATATGGGGCATAATGCTTCGTGAAGATCATTGGATCTGCGAACCTGCGTTTTGATCCAAGGATCAAGCGATGTGACCTGACTTATGGGAGGCACTCCGAGTCTCTTGCGGACAATCGTGGTCACACGGTCCTCTTGATAAAAAGAAAGAGGAATGCCCCATGCGGCAGACAATAAGACGCCTGATTACTTTCAAACGATACCAGCACTCCCTCCTGTGCCGGAGATTTGAGAAATTTTACAAATAGTACCAATAAACGCGACGCAAGGCTGAGATCACCGTTTCAGACAGCCCGGATATAGTATAAGCATCAGTGCTATGTCACAACTGCTACGGGTGGCGTTCAACTTCATTAGCGCACATTATTCCTGTATATTAATACCTCTCTGTGAACTCATGAGTTAAGGGAACAAAGTTGGCTACGACTTAAGGACTTCAGTACATCACGTATCGCCCGATTTGTGAGCAAACTCTTGAGCTGCTCAGAGCGCCTTGACACGCAGAGAAGAAGAACAGGCGGCTCAGGAGATGGTTCGAGGATAAGGGGAGCGACTTAACAAAGGAGTCCGAGTCGGTGTCTTCGAAAGTGTGCGGCTCGCTCAGGCCAATGGACTCGTTGCTGCGGGTTCCTGAGGCGAAACGAGCTGCGATGTGCTACCCATGGGTGACGGCATCAGGTCCGGTCCGTGCGATTGACCCACTTGCCGCCAGTGTAACCGACGGGTATGGGAATGAGCGGACGGATGAAAAGCTGGAATCCACCATGATAACGTCCAGAGGTCGATCAGACACGGGCCCTTAGCGTGCTCGGTACTGATATGGGCCTGCAATGGCTCCGAATGCTCGCTCTCTCAACGGGAGGAACTGCGGTTCAACGCTGGGGGCGTGGCTCGCCATCGTGAAGAGTACGTCGTAACATACACGCACGTTGATATCGGCGAGCCTTGGACCACAGGAAGGCGAATATCTGGGTTCCAGAATACATTGCTGTCGGGCAAGCGAGACAACCAGCGCAGTAAAGACCGCGGCGCGACCCCGACGCGATGAATGTCGACGCCGTGTCGACGGGAGAAGGGGGACGCGGGGGAAATGATATCTTCGAAAAGATTTCCCTGCGCAAGTCGAAGGGAACGGAGGCGGATCCAGAAGAAATCGAAGTCGGGTCGAACAGGCTGAAGTGGCAACGGCAGGAGCAGAAAACGATGGTCAGAGCAATGAAAGGGAAAGAGAGAACAAGGACGCACCGGAACCCCTGCCAGCCTACGACCCAGATTTCTTCATAACCCGCATTAACGGCCTTAACATCCAAGAAGGAGACGACTTGCTGGATAGGATCATGAATGGAGTGCAGTCTTCCAGACGTACCGCCACCGGATTTGTGGACTTGCGGCTCTTGCCACCTGACAGGACGATTGCGTACTGATTGCGTAATCACTTAAGCCACAGACTGGGGGAATTGAACTAGCGCCCCTGCAGTACCCATGTAGAAGGAAAACCAACCTGTGGAGCAGGCCAGAACATGCAGTCTACTGTATATTGACAGAAAGTAGTTTAGGGCGGGTAGAAGAAGTGGGAAGGGAGGAGACAGAAGGTTAGTGTTGCTTGACAGAAGCCACCGCAAAACAATATTTACAGGAAGTACTACAATGCTGGACAATTAAACACGGTAAATTTCCTGGCGCCCGAACTGAGAGGTTTTCGGAAAAATAGAGTTTGGAATCGTGCTCAGGCGGGCTGAAAACGTACAAAAATGCTCTTTGTGGACTTTCCCGCGTATTTTTTGGGGTGGCCAACTATTGGGGTCAGGAAATCAATATAATATTACCCCTTTTGGGGGTTCTGGGTGTCAATTTACAATGGCATGTACCGACATCATTGCTGGTGGACCGACACAACGGTGTGATTTCTGCTTACGGACCGCCCACTCGGCTGCTTTCCCAGTCAAACCGGCACAAGTGGGCATCCAGGAACTGTTGAAGGCACTTCATTAAGCTTCATTTCTCACACATAATGCATTTTTATCAGAATTTTGATCTTTTGCGGCTGTTGTCATGTCACATGGGGTCACCTGACACATTATCACATGGTTTCTACTGCCCTTATCAGATAGGTTTCACACTTTTCAACATTGGCATTGAATTCAGAAGGGTGAAATGAGTCCATTTATACACCTTTCAATAGATAAACCCTAACTTTAGGGTTGGCCAACTTCGGATTTTTGTCAAAACTAAAGTAGTGTTTATTATGCATTTTAAACAAAAATACACCTTTGAAAAAAATTTACCGTGTTTAATTGTCCAGCACTGTAGTACTGGTGAGAGGTTTTGCCGCATTACGAAATTTTTAGAGGTTTGGAAAAAAGTCCCGAGTCATTGGGCCGCGCTTCCTCTCCCCAGCCCCCTTACCCTGAAAAAAATACTTGTAGTTGCTTTCATCACTATCTACCTCACTCTGTAGTCATGAAAGGTACTTCGTAATGTGTCTCTAGATTGCGCGGATATAAAGTTCAAGCAATGCCTCGACGAGTCGACGGACCACTCTCCGACAAATCGACCGACGGCCAGACTGTGGCACACTATAGTTGTAGTCAGTCAAGTAGTCAAACTTAACCTGAGTACTGACTGACATCATTAACAGTCGGATATATAAAATGCGCCCCTTTCTCGCCCCCGCCCCTTTTTTCACCTCCACTTCGATGGCCCCACACAACGGGAACCGCCGCAGAAAGTCAACGACACGGATCCGTCCGAAGTGAAGCCGAAGACGTTAAAGTCCCAGAACACAGAAAAACACCAAGCCAGCGACTCCTCCGAGTCCGAGTCGGACGTGCAGATGAGCTCCGCTGAGAGGGGTGATAGCAAGAGTGGTGATGGTGACGCCGAGATCGCAGACTCCACCTATCCAGAGAGCAAGCTAGTACCGGACGTACTTTCCGAGAGTGCACATGTCAAGTTGGATGAGAAGGTTTTACGATGCTACCCCTGGATCGACGATGACGACCAGGACGACCACGCCATTTACTCGCGCGTCACCCTTCTCCGGTCGCTTGCCCGGGATTACAATCAGTTGGACGAACAATTCCTGGCTTCATATTCATATTTAGGCATAAGAGAGCTCTTTCACAAACCTCCCTGGCTTATTTCCGTATTGAATGAATGCTGGAGAAAAGGCTCATTCAGAGCTATTCGTCGTCTCAGTGAGTACACTGCAGAGGCTGACCTATCTTAATGTCGCCCACCCGTTTCTGTATCCAGAGGTCCTACAGGGTACTAACACAATCGCTTCACGATCTTGGAGAACTTGCGACTGGGAGAATGCTCACGCAATAGCTGGTGTGTTTAAACTCTACTTTTTTGCTTGAAATCCCAAGGTCATTGATGCTTTTTTATAGTTGTTGAGCGCTCATGGGATCGAGAATTCGAAGGACCAGCTGCAGACGTGTTACTTCAGACCATTTCGATGTACCTTACCGAGAGAAGCAAATCAAGTTCTTCAAATTGCTCCCCTGTTGTAAACTCGTCGGGGACGGGAAAGTCCCGCATGGTTGACCAACTTTCGAAGAGGGTTATCACAGTACCCATGTGCCTGCGTAGGATTGGCAGTTCTGGCGTGAATGGTTCTGCAATCTGAATCCTCCCATTTTATTCCGCTTACATGTTACAATGTTGCAGGATTCCCTCCTTCTGATAGCCTTCTTCGGAACTGGCTGCTGTCTGGAGGAAGTGATAGGCTCAGCCAATTTATTTACTCGCTTTTGACTGTCACCAAGGAACGCCTGCAAAGGCTTGAACGTGGCCTATTGGGTGAGCTGAGTCACAATTGTTGTCGAAGGAATGCTCATGGGTAGTGTCGTAGATGATGGCATGTCACCAAATGACTTGCATCAGAGGAATGCGATAAAACGTCAAGAAAGGCTTGCGAGCGCGTTCCGGGAGCGCATGACAGAAGGTCAAAAATTCGGAGAGACAGGTCAATACCGACAAGAGTTTTTTGAAGAAGTCATTGATCGGGCCGATGATGTGAGTATTCGTTCTCGTCTATGGCATTACGTGACCAATGAGACCCTGCAAGTATATACATGTTCAGAATGGAACGGAGAACTACCCATCATCTGGTTTCCTTCTACCCAAACCCCACGAAGGAGGAGTGCGACAAGCAGGAGAGGAGCTTGTCAACTTCATCTTCCCGTTGAATGGCATTTGCAAGGAGTATGGGCTGCAGCGACCCCTTGTCATTCTCGCTTTCGATGAGGCTCATCAACTTGCGGATGCGTATTGTCAAGGGTCGACATTGCTCTCAGAATTACGTCGTGTATTGTCGGAACTTAATGGAAAGCCTATTTTTGGCTTATTCCTTTCCACGGTGGCGAACGCGTTCAAACCCTCTGATATCCAGGATCAACCTGTTATCACAGAAACAAGTTTCGACGCTCTTGCGTACATTGCGGAAGAAGGGGTCACAACGTTAGACGAAGTGGCACAGGATAAATGGATGTGTCACCTGGGCCGGCCTCTGTTCGCCTTCATCTCATTTCTTCGGCTGCCAGATTCACTCACCGCCTCGAGCAGTTTCGCAGCCGATTATGATTCTCGGGCCAGAGCCAACGATCTTATGATTTTTGCCAAACACAAGCTCCTTTGTGGCACCGAAGACATGACGCCTGAAGGGCTTCTAGCTTGTCTCTCTATGCGCTTTGCCTTGGAGCTTGACCTTTCCGTTGCGGGCTCCCGCAGCATAGCGGACACTCAGGTCTCACGACATCTGCGACTCTGTTTAGGAGCCACCCCTGGATTTGACTACCTATTTACCTTTGCCGGGTCAGAACCATTTCTAGCACAGGCTGCCGCCGGGCTCATAAGAAAGCACAATAGGGACACTGTTGTGAAACTCTTGGCGACCCATCCTCATCTGAATTTCATCGATTGTGGACGGCGAGGCGAACTTGCTGCATCACTTCTTATCATGGAGGCGAAGGATCTGCTGTATACCGAGCACAAATGGGTTTATGTTCGAGACTTTATGAAGGCCTTGCTTCCTGGAGACGCATACGAAACCTTGATCTCCACGCTTCCAGCATGTTACCTTCCTGACGCCCAAAATACCTCTTTTCAAGCCATGTTCAATGACTCCAAAATATGGTTCAATCATATCATCAAAGTCGAACATGGCGAAATGATTCACGTCAGTCATCTGTGGAAATTTGTTTCACGCGGCGCCATGATAATATGCCCTCCTGGCTACTGTGGCGTCGACATCGTCATACCGGTGTGTTTCAAGGGAAATGCGCTCACCCGCGAGAACATGACAGCAATTCTCATTCAAATCAAACCCGACAAACGACATTTCTCTGGCGACCTGTTCAGTTACATGGACCCTTTCGACGTCGGGCTATTTTCTGATGGAGACCCACCGCTACCGGTGATCAGGATGGTCTTTGCGCTCGGATCGGATGATTATGATGTCACAATTCCAGCTCAGCAAAACCCTGGTCTTGCCAGCAGTTTCTCTTCGTACGACATTTGGTGCGAGGGGCTGTCACCAAGGACGTTCCCATGCATCGGTGATGATTTATCCTCATATCAGACGCTGTTGGAACGTTCCCTTCAAGATTCTAAATTATACGACCTGGCGGATATCCCGTGTCGATTTCCTACCAAAAGGTATCTCACTGGAAGGGGAGATGCGAGACGCCGAGCGAAACAACTGGCGGGCTGTCACCCCGCACACAAAGAGAAGTACAAGGCTCAGACACACTAGTAAAAAGATATGGAGGATGCGTGAACGAAAGAAATGACCCATTAGTACCTGTGGCGGTTTTTGAGAGGTATCAAATATTTCCGTTCCAGTGGCATAATCGACGACCATTTTTTCATTTAATCAATACAATCTATAGAGGATTCGTCTGCCTCGGGTTGGTGGTTAATTCCTTTGAATGTGAACGGACGTTTCACCCACACTGTATCATGAGCTACGCCTGAGGCGATGATAGTGCTGTCTCACATTTCAATCACATTCTGTTAAGAGCCCATCCATATAAATCATTTTTTATAATTGATTTCAGTCACTGCAAACTCGCCAAGTGCAGTGAGGTACACAGATAATACATCTCAAGTGTAATGTTGCTGTTAAGTGTCCTGTCGACTTCGCGGTTTCAATGATGAGCCCTCTTTCAAGTTGTCCTGTGACTCCTGTCGATGTGCGCCCACAGACGCCTTTGTTTCCCCTGTAAGGACTGCTTCTTTTCCCTGACGCCCCTTGCTGCCCATGATCATCGTGATCGGCCTGTTCCATGCTTTTTCGTGGTTCGTCGGGCTGCTCGTTGTCTCTTCCTTCTGCTTGCCCTTCTGCAAGCCGAACTTTTCTCCGCCCTTGCAACCACGTGACTGCACTCTTCAAGCTTCAAGCATCCGTCGGCCGCCGCGCGTAAGTTACTACTGTGGGACTTGTCGGCGTTAGCCGTTACCGACTCGCACCACATTGGCTCTCTGTTCTCAGCCAGCCATCCGGTCTGGTACAGTAGTTCCATGAGTGGACTGATATGGTGATACCCAACCTAATGGTAGGTAGTGGGTGTATACGCCTTCTTTGGCAGGGGTTGCCAGATTCTCTGCCATAATGAGGAACGCCGTCTGAGCACGTGTACGGTCATCTGGGGTGAACATTGAGCGCTACTGTCACTACAGCTCCAACCCTTGAACTCTACCGCCCAAATGGTCCACAATGAATGGGTGATCGGACCTTATCCGGTATGCTAAGGGTGCAATTCCCCTCCATATAAGATATACCACTGTATGGATGGACCAGACTCCTGGTTCTAGGCAGGAGCCTTCTACGGCGCCAATCAAACGCTAATCAATTCTTTTACAAAGAATTTGTGAGCATATATGGCTGGCCAATAGGGTCTCCCATACAAACGCGGTGAGTTTTAAATCGCTCGCGAGACAAGGAGAAAGAGGTGTTCGTTGTGATTATATGGCCCATCATCGGACTCAGGCAGGCGAGAGGACGAGTATCAACCATGACAAACAAGACGCCAAACAACTTTGTTTTCTTTACCTTGCGGTCTCGGTCTCATTTGATTGGCGCTTGATTGGCTTGTTGAACTTCAGCACCACCCCACTGCTTTTGTAATCCTGGCGAAATGCAGTCATTATTTTCTCGCCTCCCCGCAGGCAGCCTCCCATCAGGCCTCTCTAAGCGGCTGACCAGTCGAATACCTAACTAGCCGATGGCCTACTTCCTCCGAGCCCATTGTCCCACTGTCTCACTTTGCCCACACATCGGCATCCAACTCTT
>Ga0307510_10004763_pt1 | contig 16053 bp, 11 predicted proteins | sample 12_EM_MG_FD_207224 | JGI IMG/M metagenome (GOLD analysis project Ga0307510, IMG submission 207224) | Populus trichocarpa ectomycorrhiza microbial communities from riparian zone in the Pacific Northwest, United States - 12_EM | ecosystem: Host-associated > Plants > Roots > Unclassified | place...
ACTTTATGAATGGCTACTTAGGGCACGACCTTTCCTTGACCGGCTGGGGATTAAAATGGGATTACATTATTGTGCACGAAAGCGGGCACGAATGGTTTGGAAATAACATTACCGCAAAGGACCTGGCTGATATGTGGATACACGAAAGCTTTACCTGTTATTCTGAAGGCTTGTTTGTCGACAATCAATATGGCAAACAGGCCGGGCAGGAATACATTCACGGTGCCCGCAGGGGGATTGAAAACGCAAGTCCGATTGTAGGTGTATACGGCGTGAACAAGGAAGGCTCCGGGGATATGTATGCCAAAGGCGCTGTGTTATTAAATATGGTGAGAACGATCATTAATGACGATGATAAATGGCGCAGCATCCTTCGTGGGCTGAACAAAACCTTTTATCACAAAACAGTTACCTATGATGATATTATCGGCTATATCGATCAGCAATCAGGCATGAATTTATCACCTGTTTTTGATCAGTACCTGCATTATAAAGGCTTGCCAACGTTACAGTTCACCTGGCAAGACGGGAAACCTTATTGCAAATGGGTTGCTGATGCAAAAGGTTTTAATATGCCTATTAAGGTTAGAATTAAAGGCGGTGAATATAAGTTCATCAAACCAACAACAACTTTGCAGGCAGTTGACCTGCCCGGAGCGACTAAAGCCAACTTAGAAACAGACACCCTGAATTTTTATATAAAGCTTTCGGGGATATAAAATAATGTTCATAATGATGATAAAAAAATCCATCTTTCTCACTGTATTAGCATCAACGCTGATCGCATTCAATACTTTCGCGCAATTAGGTGCAAACAAAGAAACCTTCACCCGGGCCGATTCGCTCAGGGGGTATTTAACGCCTTTACGCACCTGTTACGATATCAATTACTATCACCTCGACGTGAAGTTTGATATTCCTAACAAGTTCATCAGCGGCAATGTGTTGTTTAAATTCACTGCGACACAGGATTTCACCAAACTGCAGTTTGATCTGTTTGCTAACCTGAAAGTGGAGAAGGTGATTTACAAAGGTCAGGAACTTCCTTATACCCGCGAGTACAATGCCGTATTTGTCACCTTCCCGCAAGCTATTACCAAAGGCAGCAAAGAGGAGTTTACTGTGTATTATTCAGGCAATCCAACCATAGCCAAACGTGCACCCTGGGATGGTGGCGTTGAATATAATGTCGATTCGTTAGGGCATGCATGGGTATCAACCGCCTGCCAGGGTATGGGGGCAAGCGTATGGTGGCCAAATAAGGATCATCAGTATGACGAAGTAGATAGCGCATTGATCAGCATCAGCGTACCAACCGGATTGAAAGATGTATCTAACGGTCGCTTGCGTAAAGTAACCAAACTAAAAGACGGCTATACCCGTTTCGACTGGTTTGTAGCCAACCCGATCAATAATTATGATATCGAAGCGAACATTGGTGATTATGCCCACTACAGCGATACATACGATGGCGAAAAAGGTAAACTGACGCTCGATTTCTGGCCCTTAAGCTATAACCTGGACAAAGCAAAAAAGCAATGGGGCGATAATGCCAAACCCATGATAAAAGCTTTTGAATATTGGTTTGGCCCCTATCCATTTTATGAAGACGGTTATAAGCTGGTTGAATCTCACCATCTGGGTATGGAGCACCAGAGCGGAACGGCTTATGGCAATCATTACCACAATGGCTATTTAGGGCGTGATCTATCAGGTACAGGCTGGGGTTTAAAATGGGATTTTATAGTGGTACATGAGAGCGGACACGAATGGTTTGGCAACAATATCACTTCAAAAGATCTGGGCGATATGTGGATACACGAGAGCTTTACCAATTATTCTGAATCGCTATTTATTGAGAATAAGTGGGGCAAACAAGCCGGACAGGAATATGTGCATGGTACGCGTTTGCTGATTGCGAATGACAAGCCTATTGTCGGCCCATACAATGTAAATAAAGAAGGCTCGAGCGATATGTATTATAAGGGCGGGAATCTGCTGAATATGGTTCGCACCATCATCAACAACGATGAAAAATGGCGCAGCATCCTGCGTGGACTTAATAAAACTTTCTATCATCAGACAGTGACCTATGATGACGTAGTCAACTATATCAATGAACAGGCCGGAATTAATTTATTGCCTGTATTTGACCAGTACCTGCGTTATAAAAACCTGCCCATACTGGAGTTCATGGCCAACCGCGATGGTAAGTTAGCTGTTCGCTGGCAGGCAGATGCCAAAGGGTTTAATATGCCTGTAAGGGTAAAAATAAAAGGCGGAGAATATCAGTATATTCACCCTACAACACATTTTACACCGGTTACTATTGAAGGGGCGACCAAAGACAATATAGAAGTGGATACCTTTAATTATTATATCGGGATTTTGGTGGATTAATATTAATATCGAATAATAAATTAGCAGTATTATTTTTGATTATTTATATTTTCATGCAACCTTTTCTATCAGCCGGCGTCATATTGTAAACGATTAAGAAACAATGAGATCATTAACTAAAATATTCCTGATTGCGATCCTGCTATCAGGGCCAGCTTATATATATGCCCATCCGTATACAGCAACCGATGTTGAGGTATCTAAAATAGAGGACCGTCACCTTTCAGGCTTTAATGCCGTGGCTCTTGGTGGTTCCTTTGATGTGTATATTACGCAAGGCTCAACCGAATCAGTTAAAGTAGAAGCGCCTGATAATATCATCGACCATATCATTACCGAAGTCGACAATGGCGTTTTGAAAATCTATAATAAAAACGATAACAACTTCCATTGGGGAGATCTGTTCGGCAATCATAAAAAAATAGCTGTGTATGTTGTTGCCAAAGATTTAAATGCGATCAGTGTTTCCGGCTCGGGTGATATATTCTTTAAGGAAGGTATTCATACCAACTCATTGAGAATAAAAGTATCCGGCTCAGGTGATATGTATGGAAAAGTAGATGTTAAAAACCTAGAGAGCGGCATATCCGGTTCAGGCGATGTAAAATTATCCGGCCGTGCCGAAAACTCAGCAGTAACTGTATCCGGTTCGGGTGATTTCGAAGCAAGAGGTTTGGTTACATCAAACACCATCGTACGCGTTTCCGGTTCGGGGGATGCGTCTGTTAACGCCAGCAATAGCATATCTGCGTCTATCTCCGGTTCGGGCGATGTCCGTTATACCGGTGGCGCAAAAAGTGTTTCTTCTTCCAAATCCGGAAGCGGAGACGTACAAAGAGATTAAAAAGGAGAAAGCAAAAAGTCCAAAGCCGAAAGCAAAATATAGCAGCTTTCAGCTTTGGACTTTCTGCTTTTAGCTTAGTTGAACGTCGCTATCTTCCTTCTGCCCAAATCATAAGTCAGCTTAAAAGCTTCCTGGTTACTGGTAAATCCGGGGGTTCTGTGCACGGTAAAAATAAACTGCCCTTTCAGACGGCTGGCTACAAATGGGGTAATAATGAAGTCAAGTCTGTTATAAAATTTCTTTTCATAAAATGAGTCGCCGTAAATAGTATGGCTGCCCTGCCCGGCATAAAATTCATTGAATATGGCAAATCTTGAATAGCTTAAATAAGCGCTGGCCACAAAAGCCTTTGGTGATTGCAGTTGGTCAACCCCTCGTGTCCTTTCTAAAGACACCATCCCGCCTGCTTCAATAGACAATGAATCCAGAACGGTTTTATGACTAAGATCCAGGCCTAACCTCACCTGGGCGCCGCCATTGTCCTGGATATGATCGTTAGGGGTCAATATGGCTGCCCCGGCATCATGTAGCAGCACAAAATAGTGGGAAATATAAAACGGCCCGAATGGATTAGGTTTGTATTTGCCTTCAAGACCTATCAGGAATTCTTCACGCTGAGTATCTGTTTGCCTGCTTACCCAATCAATCCACATCGTTTCCGTAAAATTTTTCTCGTTATTAATGAACCGCAAAAACAGGCCTTCAATATTAGGGCGATAGTATTGCAGCGTATCATTCAGCAATGCCCGCGGATAATTATCAATGAGCCCGGTACGCGAAAACTCACCCGCATTAAACAGCCAGTTTTTATTGTGAAAGCTGTAATAAGCAATCGGGTTCACTTTTAAAAAATAAGGTATTGCGCCAAATTCATGTATGGCGTTAGCTCCCACCACAAAGCTGTTTGATGTATCAATGTTCAAGCCGAAATCAAGCGCGGTACGGGTACCCGAATAGGTGCGTGAACGGGATACAAAATCTTTATATTCCCTGTTATCCAGGAAACCCAGGCCGCTAAAGTTAACGTCGAGCGTTGTTTGGGCCATGGCAACTCCGCAGGAAAGAAAGGAAAGAAAAATTAAGAGGTAGAGTTTTTTTATCATGTGTCTATTCAATCGTTAAACTAATTATCCGGCTATTCTTACTCCCCAGGAAAGGATCAGTCCGAAGGGAGAACATGACAGTGTAAATTCCCTTTTGCGCCGGAGCGACAAATTTAAACTTATAATGCCTGCTTTCCTGTGGTTTCAATGTCAATTCATGAAAATCGTCACCTGATTCCTGAACCTGTATAATGTTTGCTTCCTTAAACAAACACGCCTCAAAATTCACCTGATGCTGATAACCCGAATTACTAAAATTTATTGCATAAGGATACGGGTTTGTTATATCCAGGTCGAAATTTATTTCCTCATCCGGCTTCGCTGTGATCTTAGGAGAAGGAACATCTACCTTTACCCTCTGATAAGTGCGCACTTCATTTACCCAGCCGCCATACCATTTCCCGCCTGTCGTGTTCAGTGTATCGGTGCTGACACCCTTAACAGGATACTTTGATAACCAGTATGCTTTTTTGTGCTGCATGCCTTCTTCAATCGGCCATATGTCAAACTGTGTGAGCCGGTAATAGCGCTCATCATAAGCAAAACCTTTGGTGGTATTATTATAAAAATCATACTTGGCTGCATTCTGAAAGCCATCGTTTAGTATCACATAATTATCGCCCACTTTCTGCCTGATATCATACGCCCATTGCTTAAACCCAAATAAGCTTTTCAGTTGTCCAACTTTCCTTATCAGCGGAGAAGCTGTAATCAGCATCACCCTAAGCACTATAATAAATACCAGGTTAACAACAGCTACCCACTGAAACCACTGTTTCCAGTTAACCGCCTGTTTAAACTGGATAAGCACCAGCAATACCAGCGGTGCAAAAGCGATCAGTGTCCATTGCGGCTGCACCTCGCCCTTAAAACTGCTCGACAGGAAAAAGAGAAAAGTAAATACACTGTTCACCATCAATGCGCGGATAAAGGCATCTTTAATACGAACCTTAAATCCATAATAAAACAGGAAGACGCCGATAATCGGCCCCGCCATTAACAGTTGTCCGGGAAAATAGGTCCAGGTTTGTGAGAACTGGTAATGGTAGGTGGACTGCTCATAAAGATGGTAGTTAACAGACGGATACCCGTGCTCCATCTGCCATAAAATATGAGGAATGTATAATATTACCGATAATCCGGCAATCACCCAGAAGGTCCGGCGTTTGAGTAATTTGATATTGGATAATACTGTAAAACCAACCAGTAATATCCCATGATATTTACTGTAAAGCAGGCAGGCTATGATAACCGCTAATAGCAACGCCCATTTAATATTATCATCATCAATATACTTTTGATACACATAATAAAACAGGGCGGTGAACAAGAACAGCGGCGCATCGGGGGTAGTTGTAAAACCATACTGGTGAAAAATGAATATGCCTGATACCACCAGGATGAACCATTTGGCTTCAACAGCATACTTTTTTGCGATAAGCCACAGGATGTAAATGGATAAGGTGCTTGAAAGCACCGTCATTAACCGCAGCCCAAATTCACTATGCCACAGGCTATCGCCTATCTTGATGAAAATGGCCACCATAGGCGGATGGTCAAAATACCCCCAATCTAAAAATCGCGAGTATAGCCAGTAATAAGCTTCATCTGCATGTATTTCTAAAGTATAGGCTTGTACTGCATTTAAGATCGTCCACAGCAGCAAAAAATACCAGATAGCTTTACCTGACTTTTCTCCGTCAGCAAGCGGATTATTTGACTGGGGTAACGGCATTCAGTGTAGATTGATGGGCGAATTTAGACAAAATAATAACAGCCCCCTCTAAATCTCCCCCGGGAGGAGAGACTTTTTTAAGCCCTCCCTTCTGGGAAGGGTTGGGTGGGGCTCATTTTGGCAGCGCAAACGCTACATAAGAGTCCCCCGATTTGGTCCCCAATTTACCACCACCACAGGCTACAACCAGGTATTCCCGCCCATCCATTTCGTAAACGGCTGGCGTAGCAAAGCCCGGTGCGGGTAATTTTGCTTCCCAAAGCAGCTGACCGTTTCGCTTGTTGAATGCACGTATTTTACCATCCTTTGTGGCTGCAATAAATACCAGTCCACCGGCAGTAACTACAGGCCCACCATAATTCTCGGTACCCGTTGGGGTTTTTGCTACTTTTTCAAAAGCAGTGTCGTTACCTAAAGGTATGCGCCAAACCATTTTGCCGGTGTTCAGGTCGATGGCATTCAACGTGCCCCATGGTGGTGCAATAGCAGGATAGCCTTCTTTGGAAAGGAATTTATCATAGCCTGTCATCTGGTATGGAATGTTGAGGTAAGGATCAACGGCCTTATGTTCAGCCACAAAGGCGGTCATACCTGTCTTCTTGTTTTCTGTTATATAAGTGATGATGGCATTTCTTTCCTGTGCAGTTAATTGTTTGAATGACGGCATCATGCGCCTGCCCGTTTGCAGCAGGTCGCTTATTTGCTGATCTTTATATTTTAAGCTGATATTGATTAGCGTAGGGAAATTGCCTGTTCCCTTCCTGTCCTGTCCGTGGCAGCTCATACAATTATTGGTGAACAGTCGTTGGCCAGCCTGGTTAAAAGTCTCTGATTTCGGCACCTCTTGTTTTGAATCGATCATGGTCATTACCCAAGCCATTTCATTGGCATTGATGTATATTATTCCCGATGATGGATCGTACGCCGGGCCTCCCCATTCCGCCCCCCCGTCAAATCCCGGAAAAATAAGCGATGGAATCTTGCCTGGCGGCAGGAACATATTTCCGTAGCGATAGCCTTTCAGTCTTTTCATTACTTCCGCTTTTGAGCTATCGGATAGATACGGATTAATATCATTCTCAGTTAGCGTTTGCCTTGCAAAAGGCACAGGCAGGGTTGGAATCGGCTGCGTAGGCCAAGGCTCCTCGCCCGCCAGTTCTGATTTGGTTTCGACAGCTGTTTCTTTTACAGGGAATAACGGTTTGCCAGTAGCACGGTCGAGCACAAATATAAATCCGTGTTTGGTTGGTTGGGCAATGGCATCAACATCCTTGCCTTCATGTTTAATGGTAACCAATACCGGCGCTGTTGGCAGGTCCTTATCCCACAGATCGTGATGGATCACCTGGTAATGCCATTTCAGTTTACCTGTAGACGCATGTATGGCAAGCACGCAGTTGGCAAATAGACCTGCCCCCTTCCGTTTACCACCATAGAAATCATAAGCGGCCGAACCTGTAGGCGCAAACAGTACTCCACTCTTCTCATCAAGACTAAAGCCTGACCAGCTATTGGCTGAGCCTATGTGTTTGTAAGCAGCAGTATCTTTCCAACTATCATATCCGAATTCACCCGGATAAGGAATAGTATGAAAAATCCATTTAAGCTTGCCCGTACGAACATCGTAAGCACGTATGTGCCCGGGTGCAGCATCCGCAGTCTCATTTACACGGCTGCCAATGATGTAGGTATCTTTATAAATGATCCCCGGCGTTGTGGCAGTGACATAAAGATCTTTGCCATTCCGTCCAAGGTCATTGTGCAAATCGATCTTACCACCAGTACCAAAGCTGATTATCGGTTGTCCATTGTCCGCATTTATTGCATAAATATTTGATCCGGCGCAATACAATATCCGTTTATCATCACCATCTTCCCAGTAAGTTACCCCTCGGTTATTGTTCATTCCAAAGTTACTGGGTGATGAATTGGTATTTCCTGCCGGATTAAACACCCACTTCTCAGCCCCTGTTGCTGCATCCACTGCAAACAATCTTAGTTTTGGCGTGGTGCCGTATAGCAATCCATTAACCACGATTGGATTACATTGTATCTGCGAATGTGCTTTCAAGTCTGCATCATTGGTATGATAGATCCAGGCTACCTGCATTTGCTTCACATTACCAGTGTCGATCTGCGTAAGCGATGAATATCGTTGTGATTTTTTTGACCCTCCATAAACCCTCCAACCGCTATCATCCTGCGAGGAATTATTTTTACAAGAACTAAAAATTACTGAAACGACAAATAAGAAGGTAACGGCTTTGGTATAGGTCATCATTGGTTCTTGGTATAGTAAATTGGTTGATAGGCTAATTTATTGATTATAATTAGAAATGCGCCTATATTTACCCAGCATGACTAAACAAATCGAAATTATCAGGAAGACAAGGTCTTTTCTGCTCGATCACTTAAAAGATCTTACCACAGAACAATTCAACAAAATCCCCGAAGGCTTTAACAACAACATCATCTGGAACCTGGCCCATTTGATAGCCGCACAACAAGGTGTATGCTATATCAAGGCGGGGTTGGCTCCACGGTTAGATGAGAGCTTTATCAATACCTTTAAATCAGGTACCAAACCGGAGAGAACATTTAGCGAAGCTGAAATAGAGAATATCAAAAGCCTCTTGTTCACTACACTCGATCAATTAGAGGACGATTATAACAGTGGTGTATTTGGCAATTACACCGCATGGACAGTTCGATACGGAGTAGAATTTACAAATATTGAAGATGCAATCACGTTTCTGCCTTTTCATGAGGGGTTGCATTCGGGATTCACAACGGCGCTGAAAAGATTGGTGAAGTAATGGATAATGCATGAATTGGATAATTAGGAATAGTAAAAAAATTAGTTTTTATACGCATTTGGATGAAATTCTCAAACCATTGTTAGAACGGATCGATAATTATAACTGGGTATTATCTGATCTGGATGGTAACGGTGGTATACAAGATTTACCAATTGATTATGAGAATGATTATTTCATATTGTCTGCCAGCGACTTTAAAAAGATATTGGATAGCCAGACTCAGTTCTATTGGGGCGTTATTATCGGAGTACCAACTTCTTTTGAAGTAAAAATCGATGAAAACAATTTACCCTATGCCGAAGGAAGTGAATTAATATGGCAAAATGGCAACCTCCAATATCCTGATGCGGAAATAGAAATTATTTGTTTTGATAGTAGTTATACCATTGTAAAATTTACTAATGAATACCTATCAGACAAGTTTAAAGAGTATTTTGAAGCTGACGCAATTCCATTGCAAAAATTCACAAGTAAATACATGAAATAAAAACCCGGCATAAACCGGGTTTAATATTTTATATAAAATCGAAAGCTTATACTCCCAATAACAATCTCGCAGGATCCTCCAGCAATTGTTTCACCCTTACCAGGAAGCTTACAGATTCGCGGCCGTCAATGATACGATGATCATACGATAATGCTACGTACATCATCGGCTTGATCACTACCTGTCCGTTCACAGCAACAGGGCGCTCAATGATATTGTGCATACCCAAAATAGCCGACTGCGGAGAGTTGATGATCGGAGTCGACATCATTGAACCGAATACACCACCGTTGGTAATAGTGAATGTACCGCCGGTCATTTCTTCAAGGCTCAGTTTGTTATCACGCGCCTTTACAGCCAAAGCTGCAACAGCCTTTTCAATATCAGCCAGGCTCATGCTGTTCGCATTGCGGATCACCGGTACAACAAGACCTTTAGGAGCAGATACTGCAATAGATATATCAGCGAAATCGCTGTAAACCACCTCCTCACCTTCTATGCGTGCGCCTACAGCAGGCCATTCTTTCAAAGCCTCGCAAACTGCTTTAGTGAAGAATGACATGAAGCCTAAACCCACACCATGCTTCTCTTTAAATTTATCTTTGTATTTACTACGCAGTTCCATAATTGGCGACATGTCCACTTCGTTAAAAGTGGTAAGCATGGCAGTTTCGTTCTTCACTGCGACCAGCCTGCGCGCAACAGTTTTGCGCAATGGCGACATTTTCTCGCGGCGCTCGCCTCTTGGATCGATAGATTTAACCGGTTCCGGTGCTTTTACTTCTACTTTAGGAGTTATGGCATCTGCTTTTTTACCACCACCCTGTGGATTTTCAGAAACCAGGTCGGCTGTAACAGCGGTCAGCGCATCCGCTTTGGTTATTCTTCCGCCAACGCCATTACCGGGAACAACTGCAGGATTGATACCTTTTTCAGCCAATATTTTTGCTGCGGCAGGCGATGGTGTGCCTGATGCATAAGTTTTTTCTGAGCCCGTGGCAACAGTGGCGGTTGCAGCAACCGGTTCGGCAATTTTTGGCTGCGCCGATGTAGCAGCGCCGGCACCTTCAATAGTACAAACTACTGCTCCAATTGCCAATACATCGCCTTCTTTGGCAATGGTTTTTAAAACACCCGGCTTTTCGGCGGTCAACTCAAACGTAGCTTTGTCTGATTCCAGTTCGGCAATGGCTTCATCCATTGCAACGGTATCGCCGTCCTTCTTTATCCAGCGTGACAATTGATTCGCCAACTGGCGGAACTTTCACTTGCAATGATCCGCCTGCTGCAGCGGGAGTACTTGCAGCTGGCACTGGTTCTGCGGCCGGTTGTGCAGCAGCCGGAGCGGGTGCAGCTTCTTTAGCCGGAGCAGCAGCGCCGCTTTCGTCTATACTTGCAACGGCAGCGCCAATGGCAAGGGTATCCCCTTCTTTAGCAATTGTTTTTAAAGTCCCGGCTTTTTCGGCAGTAAGCTCAAAAGTAGCCTTATCTGACTCTAACTCGGCAATTACTTCATCCATCGCAACACTATCGCCGTCCTTTTTTATCCAGCGCGACAGGGTAACTTCGGTAATTGATTCGCCAACCGGCGGAACTTTTATTTCTAAACTCATATTGGTAGGTTCTGCGTTTTACGTCTTCCGTTCTACGTTTTGACTAAGGGTTAATTACTGTAAATATTGATAACGTATTACGTTGAACGTACTACGTATAACTCTTTAATTGGCGGTTACATTAGCCATTTTTTCAGCTGACTTTTTTGCATTTTCCTTTGCAGCTTTACCTGTAGGTACATCAAATGCTTTGGCAATAATATGCAGCTGTTGCGACTGATGCTGTTTAGCAAAACCAGTTGCTGTACTACTGCCTTCATTACGTGAGATCACATCCAACTGCAATTCGCTCTTACGAAATTTACGGCACATATAAGGCCATGCCCCCATGTTTTCAGGCTCTTCCTGTACCCAGATAAATTCGGTGGCCTTAGCGTATCTGGCTTTTATTTTCAGCATATGCAGTTCAGGGGTCGGATACAATTGCTCAACGCGAACAATGGCCACATCCTTACGCTGATCTGCCTGTTGTTTTTCCAGTAGTTCGTAATAAAGCTTGCCGGAGCAAAACAGTACACGTTTTACCTTCTTTGCATCTGCATAATTATCATCGATTATCTTTTGGAATTTACCTTCAGTAAATTCTTCCAATGATGATACGCACTTAGGTGCACGTAACAAGCTTTTTGGTGTAAACACAATCAATGGCTTACGGAAATCACGATGCAGCTGCCTGCGCAAAATATGGAAGAAGTTTGCAGGCGTGGTACAATTAGCTACCTGGATATTGTCATCAGCGCAAAGCTCCATAAAGCGCTCTATACGTGCAGATGAGTGTTCAGGCCCCTGACCTTCATAACCGTGTGGTAATAACATCACCAAACCATTACCGCGTTGCCATTTGGTTTCGGCACTGGCAATATATTGATCAACTATGATTTGTGCACCGTTAAAGAAGTCGCCAAACTGCGCTTCCCAGATGGTCAGTGCATTAGGGTTTGCCAGAGCGTAGCCATATTCAAAACCTAAAACACCATATTCTGATAACAGAGAGTTATATATGCTGAATTTTGCCTCAGCGTCTAAAGTATCCAGTGGCGTATATTCATCTTCCGAGTCAACCAAAGTTAAAACAGCGTGACGGTGCGAGAATGTCCCCCTTTTTACGTCTTCGCCACTTAACCTTACCGGGTGGCCTTCTTTTAATAAAGTACCATAAGCCAGCAACTCGCCCATCGCCCAGTCGAAGGTATGGGTAGTATTCACCATCTTGTTCCGCTCTTCAAAAAGTTTCTCTATTTTTTTGAAGAATTCTTTTCCTTTTGGAAGTTCTGTAATTTTCTTACCAATGCTAAGTAATTCATCTTTAGCAACAGCAGTATTTACCGGTGCCGAAAAATCGGTATCCGTAGCCAGGTGCAATCCCTCCCACGCCCCTGCAAACATCGGGATGGTATCTTTAAACCGGTCTTCGGCTTTAGATTCATCCAGTTTTTTCTGAAGTATATCGCGGAAGCTTTTCTCCATCGCAGCACCTTGTTTGGCATCGATGGTTCCGTGTGCGAGCAACTGCTGATAGTAAATATCCCGTGGATTTGGGTGCGCCTCTATCGCTTTGTATAATAATGGCTGGGTGAATTTAGGCTCATCTGACTCATTATGCCCATAACGGCGATAGCATAAGATATCAATAAACACGTCATCGTGGAATGTCTGTCTGAACTCCATTGCCAGGTTGATCACATAAACCAGGGCCTCTACGTCATCCCCGTTCACATGAAATACAGGAGACAAAACTGTTTTAGCTATATCTGTGCAATAAGTACTTGACCTTGCATCCTTAAAGTTGGTGGTAAAACCAATCTGGTTATTAATCACTAAATGGATAGTACCGCCGGTACGATAGCCTTCCAGCTTTTCCATCTGCAGCACTTCGTAAACAATACCCTGGCCCGCTACGGAAGCGTCACCATGTATTAATATCGGAGCTATTTTTGTATGATCGTTATCGTATTTAAATTCAATTTTTGAACGTGTAAGACCCTCCACAACCGGGTCAACCGCTTCTAAATGTGATGGGTTAGGGCAAAGGCTCAAATGCACATTTTTACCGCTGCCGGTTACTACATCGGTAGAAAAGCCAAGGTGATATTTTACGTCACCGCCAAAACCTGCTTCTTCGTCGTAGTTCTTACCTTCAAATTCAGAGAATATCTCTTTGTATGTTTTCTCCATGATATTGGCCAGCACATTCAAACGTCCGCGATGCGCCATACCGATTACAAATTCCTGTATGCCCAGGTCGGCCCCTTTTTGAATAATCGAATCCATGGCAGGGATCAATGCCTCAGCACCTTCTAACGAAAAACGTTTCTGGCCCAGGAATTTTGTACCCAGGAAGCTTTCGAAAATAACAGCCTGGTTCAGTTTATCCAGCATTTTCAGTTTATCTTCCGTATTAAAAGAAGGCGTATTACGCTGACTTTCCATACGGTCCTCAAACCATTTTATTTTTATCGGGTTGCGGATGTAGCGGTATTCAGCCCCTATCGACTGGCAATAGGTTTGTTCCAGCATGTCCCGGATGTCCTTCAGTTTGGCGGGGCCTAAACCAAGTTCAACACCGGCATTAAAAACAGTGTCAAGATCAGCATCAGTCAATCCAAAAGTTTCCAGCTCTTTGCCAGGAAAGTATTTGCGGCGTTCGCGAACAGGGTTTGTTTTTGTGAACAGGTGCCCGCGCGTGCGGTAACCGTTGATCATATTGAGCACATTGATCTCTTTTAAAAAATGCTCCGGAGTTTCTTCACCAATCGCTGCCTGAACAGGCGTTTCGCGACCAAAATCAAATCCTTCGAAAAATTTTTGCCAGCCAAACTCTATCGATTCGGGGTCTTGTTTGTAAGCTTCGTAAAGTGAACTAATGTAGGCAGCGTTACCGCTGTTAATATAATTGAGGCGATCCATTTGAAAACCAATCTTAAAGATGGTACAAAAGTAAGCATATAGGTTTAGAAACTTTGAAATTTATTTGTAAAAGTTAACTATTAGTATGCTTTAAAAGAAAAATTTTCGTCAAAATGGAGTTTTCGCCAATTATGGCACGGCGATAATATACCAATCGGTTTAAAATGATTGCGTTGTAACCGTTATTTGATTAAATCAGTGGTGAAATATTTTCCTCAGAAAATCGCGGAGATAGGAAATCCCTTCAATGAGCACTGCAAGTGCCCCAATTATAATCGTGTATTGTTCGAAAGGATTCATAACACATTGGTTATATATAAGACATCTGGTTAACGGAAAGGTTACACTGGTTCTTCAAATATTTCAGGGAGCCAGGTGCTTATAAATGGACTTTTTGTATCCAGTTCCCCCATTTGTTTGGGCGACAAAAAATAACGGCTGTCTTTCGGATCATTTACTGCCCCGGCTACAAATGCCCAGTTACCCAAATTACTTGCCGGGGAATAATCTATTAACTTCTCTTCAAAATAAGCTGCGCCTTTTGTCCAATCCACTTTTAGTTCATTAGCCAAATATCCGGCAACAATTTGCCTGTTAGGATTGGATATGTAACCGGTTGAGTTAAGCTGGTGCATACTTGAGTCCACATAAGGTTTCCCCGTATTGCCTGTTTTCCATTTCTCAAAAAGCGCATCTTGGTTTAATGCCGGTTCTATCGCGCCATCATTAAATTTTTCGGGGCTATAAAATTGCTTCCCATGCTTTTTGAACATGAACCTGAAGTAATCGCGCCATAATAGCTCGAGGACTAATGGAGAATTAGCGTTGGGGTTCCCCTGTGTCAGTTCGCGGTAAACCCATCGCATTGACAGGCAACCCAAGGATATCCATGCCGAAAGTCTTGAAGGTTGCTTTGCCCCTTTTGCTGATCCGTTTTGCGAATTATTTTGAATGTATTGCGCTAATTGCTGAAGACCCGTTGTTTCGCCGCCCTCATAATGGAAATCAGAACGTGGGTCCTCTATGGGTTCAACCAAGCCAAGATCGGCTAATACCGGTATATTTCCGGCATCAGAAATTTGAGGAATGTTGATACGCTCCGGTGTTTCTATACATGGACGCACTTCACTTTCTCTTTCTACCTTTTTTTTAAAAACGGAGAAGCTATCCGGAATATCTTTGATCGGAAAAGGCAGATCTTCCTTGTGATAGAGGGTATGGCCTATAAAATGTTTAAGGTTCAGCTTTATTTTCCAAAGCGCCGTTTCAACTTCTTCGGATATTTGCGTTTCTTCAAATGCAACCTCGCGGTGATGATATACTTCGCACGCATCATATTGCTGGGCCAATTGAGGAATAATATCGGCTGGATTACCGATCCTGACGATCAGATCACCACCTAGCTTCTGCAAGTTAAGGCGAAGGTCGGCCACAGATTCTAATAAAAATTTAGCTCTTATGTTGCCTGTCTTTTGTAAACCTGAATCGGTAGTTTTAAAGTAGAATGGATCGAAAACATAAACAGGAAGTACTTTATCGGCCTTACGGGTCGCCTCAAACAATATTTCGTTGTCGTGAACACGCAAATCGTTCCTGAACCAAACTAATATTGTTTTTTCGCTCATTATATTTATCCCTGTCAGTTAATGGGACTAACTAACCCACAAATTTGCAATAATTTACGCTTATCACATAATTACCGGGAATTATTTGACATACGTTAAACATTTTATCTGTTGACAACAGGCATAAAACAACCTGCCAAAATCATCGTTAATTATAGATAATTATGACATTTCATAATGTCAGATGTCCTAATTTTATGGAATAATTCACTAATAGTAAATTAATCATGGCTACTACTGAAAGCATCAAAAAAGCCTACATAGATTGTGTTTTAACCCAGGGGGAAGAGCCTAAATCGGTGTATGTTTTCGCCAAAAAAAATAAAATGACCGAAGCGGAATTCTATAACCATTTCGGATCATTCAAAGCGCTGGAGCAAAATATATGGGCAGGCGTAGCTCAAAAAACGCTGGACGAAATAAAGGGACAGGAGGTTTGGGCACAATATTCGGCACGCGAAAAAGCATTGAGCTACTTTTATGCTTTTTTTGAATTGTTAAAGCAGCAGCGAAGTTTTGC
>Ga0307510_10004764_pt1 | contig 16052 bp, 11 predicted proteins | sample 12_EM_MG_FD_207224 | JGI IMG/M metagenome (GOLD analysis project Ga0307510, IMG submission 207224) | Populus trichocarpa ectomycorrhiza microbial communities from riparian zone in the Pacific Northwest, United States - 12_EM | ecosystem: Host-associated > Plants > Roots > Unclassified | place...
GGGAACAGTCTGATCTATTTTGGTATTTTGGTAGTTGATAAGACTGTGGTCACGGTAAGGTAACATTATGGTCACAGTACTGTCACATCATGTGATACGAGGTGTAAATGGATGCGGCCTATCTTACTTGGCGGCGCGAGCGTGATTGCGGGCGTCACTCAGTCCGAGACACTGAGCGGTCAGTCGTTCCGTACGTTCCGTGGGTGAACCGTTTTTCGAACCTGACTATTTCGTCCCTGAGACAGACAAGCGGTTCGGATCGGACAACTACACCCGAACGTGTCGTATCTTATCGACCCCACGAGCCGATCACTTTGCACAATCAAATCCGCCGCCCACCAGAATGACTCGAGACTGAGACAGAAATCTGCGCCCATGTATCGCCCACATCCATCTTTCAACCTCCCTTACCCATCAACGCACTAGCCGTGGGCTCACGCTCATCCCACCAATTGTATCGGTGGTCCTGCACATCGGTTTTCAATGAGAATTCCATCTTCCTTATTCTGCGTAGGGTATAGGGTATTTCGAAGTGTATCTAATAACATGTCAAGTTCGGAGTCCCACCCTCCTTCGAGTTATGACGATAGTGGCACCAATTCCGCATCCACCATAACTTGACCCAGCACTGGCAATCGAGGTTCCCGTCGTCTGCCCAGATGGACAGGGTATTTCACTAGTCGTTCGCTGATCTAGAATCATGGCCACGTAAGCAAACAAGGCCCATACGCAGTATTTCCCGCACAGCTCACAAATTATGACCCCAAATCTGAGAGCAATCGCGCGACCTTGCGATGTCCGGTTTCCAGCGCAATTGAGAATGGTGTCCGACCCAGGCAGTCCCGAGCATTTACGTCTGCCCCATGCCGGGTCAACCATCGTGCCGCGTCTGGGTGTCCGCTGGACGCTGCCATATGGAGTGGCGTCTCGCCGTAGCCGTCTTGAGAATTCGCGCTGGCCCCACGATCCAGTAACAGGTTCACGATGTCAACCCGTCCGCATGTCGACGCCAAATGCAATGGGGTGCTGCCATGCTCATCCCCAGCATTTGGGTCTGCGCCATGAATGAGTAAAAACCACGCAATGTCGAAATGCCTCTTGAACACCGCTAGATGGAGTGGGGTCTGGTAGCCATTATTCCTTGCGTTCACATCCGCCTGACGCTCAAGTAAGAGCTCTACAACCTTGGTTTGGTCATGTAATGATGCCTCCGACAACGGAGTTGAGCCATCATTGTCCCGAGCATCTATGTATGCGCCCCACTGGAGTAGCTCCTCCACAACCTTAACGTGACCACTCCTCGAAGCTTGGTGCAGTGGCGTTGAGCGCTTGTCGTCCAGAGTGTTTGGGCCCGTGTGGGACTGAATTAATAACCGTACAACGTGGAGGTTCCCGTAAAGTGACGCCTTATGCAACGGAGATGCTCCCTGGCTGTCGCGAGTTTTGATGTCCGCACCACAGTTAAGTAGCAACTGCACACTGTCGAGATGACCACTTTCAGAGGCTTCATGCAGCGGCCTCTGGCCACTGTTGTCAGGGACATTCGCCTCTATTCCACACTGGAGTAATAGGTGCAGGACATTGGAGTGTCCATATTGTGACGCTGTGTGCAGTAGGGTGCCACCCCGATTGTCTTTGGCCTTGATATCCGCACCGTAACCGAGGAGAAATTGCACAACGTCAACTCTCCCGTATCGCGATGCATTGTGTAGCGGAGAGGCTCCTTGGCTGTCACAAGCCTCTACGTCAGCTCCATAATCGAGGAGCAATTTTACCACAGCAGGATGTCCGCCTTGGGAAGCTTCGTGTAATGGTGTCGAGTCCCTACCATTCCGAGTGTTCACTTTGGCACCCCGCTCGAGTAATAGCTGTACAATATCGAATCTCCCATATCGCGATGACTTGTGTAATGGGGTGGCTTCCTGGTTGTCGCGGGCGTTTATATCCGCACCGAGGTTGATGAGTTGTTGGACTGCGTCGAGATACCCGCCTTCCGAAGCTTCGAGTATTGGCGTCGAGTGCATGAGATCCCGAGGGTTCACGTCAGCGCCCTGCTCGGTTAATAGTCGTACAACGTCGAGTCTCCCACATCGCGATGCCTCGAGTAATGGGGTAGTACCCTTAATGTCGTGGGCGTTTATATTTGCGCCGAAGTTGATTAGTTGTTTAACAACATCGAGATGCCCGCCTTCTGAAGCTTTGTGTAACGGCGTCGAGTGCCAAGCGTCCCGAGTGTTCGCGTCGGCACTCAACTCGAGTAAGAGCAGCACAACATTGGGTCTTCCGTATTGAGATGCACGCTGCAGTGGAGTCCTTCCCCATTTGTCACGGGCATTTATATCCGCACCGAAGTTTATGAGTCGCCGAGGAACATGGAGAGAAGGACACATCGAAGCATCGTGTAATGGTATTGAGTCCGTGTGATCCCTAGTGTTCACGTCAGCACCCCACTCGAGTAATAACTGTACAACATTAAGTTTCTTGTGTTCGGATGCGCCGTGCAACGGGGTTCTTCTCTTGTTGTCGCGAGCGTTTATATTCGCACCGGAGGTGAAGAGTTTTTGAACAACATCGAGATGACCATCGATTGAAGCTTTGTGTAACGGTGTTAAGCCCGCGCGGTTCTGAGTGTTCACGTCGGCACCCGACTCAAGTAATAGAGGTATGACATTAAGTTTCCCGTTTTCGGATGCGCAGTGCAACGGGGTATTTCCCCCGAAGTCGCAAGCGTTTGTATCCGCACCATAATTGATTAGTTGTTGAACAATATCGAGATGACCATATATCGAAGCTTCATGTAGTGGTGTCAAATCTAAACCTCCTCTATTATCCACGTTCGCACCCCAGTCGAGTAGTAGCCGGACGACGTCGGGTTGACCACTACGTGATGCACGGTGTAACGGTGTTTGATGAAATTCGCCCAGGCAATCCACATTTGCGCCGTGCACAAGTAAGAACTGAGCAATCCCGAAATGCCCTTCGCTTTGTGCCGCTAGAAGTGGAGCGTCAGAACCAGGATCAGCAGCATTTGTACTCTGATGACACCTGGTGACGAGGTATTTTACCACGTCATCGAAACCATAAAGCGCAGCGTAAGATAGAGGGGATCGCCCCGGTTCTATTGAAAAACTCCAATGTGTTTGCCGCCGGAGGTCGACCCAAACCGTGAAATGTGGCAAATCTGGATCAAAGAGGGATTCCATGCCAATTCGGATATGTGGCGCTACGCCGTCAACCTGAGCGTGATCAACCCAGTTTCGGACCGCATATCCAGCAAGAGGGAAGCCCCGAAAGTCATTGTTGTCCACAAAATTATCTAGTTGTAGCAGGGTGCTGATGCAATTTTGCGCGAGGACTATATTGGCAGGCTCCGGGGAGATGTAGAACCGAGATACGGTTGGTGTCCCAGACAGTAGGCGGCCGGAAGTCAGGAATTCCTTGACAGAGTAATGGGAAAATTGTACAATCCCAGTGTCCCCGCCATCGCCGGTGTCATGGCGGATATCAAGGGTGGATGGTCTGACAATTGCAACTAATGTGGAACAGGCCGACAAAACGGCTTCTTCTGCGTCTCTAGGGCGCAAATCCACATTAAGTTTGGGAAATCCTCCCGCGTCAAACTCGACGGCGAGGACCTCTGCAAGCTCCTTTGCCTGCAGCGGACGACAAGCAACTGCAAGGCACTGGAAAAGGCGAAGGGCGTATTCCCATTTCTCCTCGTCGATCCCAAGTAATATCCGTTCATAAGTTTCGTCCAAAGTCTTCGGCAACTCATTTAGCGCCCGTCGAATGCTCCCTGGAAAACAACGCCGCAGTGTATCTAGTTGGCAATGGACCCAGCGGAACCTGTATCATAGAATAAGCATCAAGATACGAAGTTGTGGTGAGCAAGCCCTACATTCCGTCGGCTTTGTGTGCCAGCGTATCGACAACCAGTTGCTTGTCCTCTTCCCTCCACTTTGCCATATTTTGGTCCGACACAATGACGTGTTTGAGATAGTCGATGATGTCCTTCCTCTGCCCCCTCTCATCATGAAGGGACACGCAATGAGACGTCAAATGCCCTAGAGACGATCGAATGTCGATCTCTGGGCGACTTGTGACACAAATTCGAACGTGGGGATGTCGTAAAGAAACGAGGTCGTCGACGAGCTTCAAGACTTTTTGGCGGGATGTAGGTATACCAAGATTATTAGGGCATTCGTCGACAGCGTCCATTATGATGTATACCTTGCCTTGTCCGGGTAAGGCGAGTACCATTTCCAGGCATTTGATGAGGTCGCTTTCACTGGGTTGTAATAAACCCATATCGCACTTCAAATGAAGCCGATCGAGGATGTCGCAGAAAGCATCAGAACGGGCAGTGAGTTGAAGAAGGAGGGACGATAGCAATCCACGGCGATGTTGCTTTTCGCTGTCTTTGTAATCAAAGTAATAGTAGGCCAGCGAAATCAGTCCAGTGTTTCGCATGGCCTCTAGGTCTCGGATAATTGAAGAGCTGGAAAATGGTATACGTCAAAATTAGACAATTTCTTTAAGGGGCGACATACCAAAGAATACTCTTCCCTGACCCAGCTGTAAAACCAGGAGTTATCAGCGGCATTCAGTATTTGAAGAGCAGCTGGTACATACGCTTCCCATGAATCCACAGGAACGAACCCCGCATCTTCCATTCCTTGTAGACAACACCTTCAGTAAACCAAGATGCCGTCCCGTCGTGATGAGAATCACACGCAATGTTGTGATTTATTGACGGATTTGGAGGGGAGAGCCACTGCCGAACAGATTTTTGCGATGAATCACCTGTGAGGGTCTCAGCCTCGCCAGCACACAATCGATAGTACGTGAAGAGGAACGAACGGTTCATCTTGTTCACGCTTTCAACGATCTCTTGGAGCTTAACTTTACCCACGATCAGGTACACCCAATTTCGTCTGTAAGTGACACATACTGAGAGCCCCATGGATATTGTCTGTCGATGTTCTTCCATCTAAGCATGGCGAGTCTCAGCGTCGCATGGTGGACCAACACTTAAAGATTTACAGACCTTCCATGACCGCTTTCATGTTATTGAATAGACCATGTACGACCTCCATGGTCAGCGCTGCGGTCATCTGCGACTCCTCCGTAGTGAGTCGATTCAATCTCTGAAGCACCGCCTCGATGTCATTGTCACCCAGCAGCTTCCTTGCAAATTTCTCTGCGGGAAGCTGAGCCCCGGCTATGCGCCATCGAGGGAACTAACTCACTGAGTCTCCCCTGCTTAATTTGGAGCGTCGCCAATGCAAGGACACCGAGCAACTCGACCATAATCTTGACAAGAATTTCCTCCATGGCAGCCGGAATTTCGGTGAGAATACGTAGACGACCGAGGTAGGTTTCCAAACATTCGAATAAGTCTATGAGTGCGTCATAACTTGTGCTAACGCCCTTACAGGCCTAGTCTTTGTCACAACATTGCTACCAGTAAGGGGAAAGGAAATACGGACTGCGAGTAGGAGGCCAATTCCGGCTATGATTAAACTTGCGGGCGGAAATTTCTGCAGAATATGAGTAAGAAATCGTCTACAAAAGAGCGTTCGAGGCCTGGCGCTTACAACGTCAATGGCATTCCCAAGAACCCCACCATTGGAGAGTGTGAGCAAAACATCGACGATCGGCTTGAGTTTCTTCATGATCTGCTCCTTGCGACCTCCATTACGAAACTCGTCGAACTTTTGTGCTTGTTCCCGAAGAACCGCATGTACTCCGCTGGGGGACGTGCAGGTCTGAAGCTTGGCTGTGAGAGGATCCGCGTCGATGTTCTTCCCCGTCTTCCGGGTGTACTCGACTAGGGCAGCGTCAAAGATGGCTCGAAATTGCGACAACGATGTGTCTGGACGGGAATTGTAGGACATGACGTTTGGTAGGAGGATAACGAGGGCGAGTCTCGGGTTAAAAAAGCCGACGTGAGGACCTCACAGAATTTAATGTCTGCCAGTGGACACTGCCATGCGCCCCATCCGGGGCAGTGCGCGGAGGCGTGGCTCCCAACTACACAGGATACAGTATCATCACGGATGCTTCCGAGACAGTGCTGTACTATGGAGGCAGACGTGCAGTTGACCTCCGGCCGCCGGAGGTGCTTCTTTGAGGGCCGCCGCTGTCGACAGAAGGGCAGACTGCGTATATCGAAGGAATAACTATGTGATACGTGGTTCAAGTCATACGTGCATTCTCACGGTTCGCATTGCATCAATTGCGCCCACATACAGTATCGTCAACTTCGTTGCCCACATCCACCTCCTGCTCTTGGTAGTTCTTTCATTTGAGAACGTAAAGCCGGAATTTTAACTGGCAAGAAGAAAAGACATTGCGACTTTACTCTCAAAGCTCAAAGGGTCTACAACGCCCCGCCGGTTTAGTATCTAACCAGCACCAGCTGTATGCAGCACCCTTGACACTGGCTCCCTCACCTTGGTCAAACCCCTGACAAGATTTTTCACAACCCAACGCTCAACCACTGCACGTCAGCCAGCATCACCAAGGCAATGCAACATTCACAGGTTTCGACGGCCAGCCACAGGAAAATTTTCACCAAACAAGTCACGTGCACACAATTACAAAACCCTCACGTGCCTGATGAGATACAAACTGGTGGACTTTGCATCACAAATCCTCCCTCAAATACATAGAAGTGGCATCGCTCGTCAAAAATAAAAGAAAAAAAAGTGACACAAAAAGAAAAAGGCTGATAATGACAGTGAAGCAAAGCGAGAGGGAATAGGATGCCGATCACGTGAAACTGATGTGGATATCGACGGCTCCAATAAATCGGTTAGTGGGAGATGCAGGAATGCAGGCAGAGGAACACAATGATAAACGAGTCAACAGAACCATCACGCCACTGCCACGGCCGGCGCAGGTACAGGTGTGTTCGATTGTGACGGTGGCGATGCTGGCGTTTCTGCCAGCTTTCTGAATATCTGTGGCGTCAATTCAATGAGTCACCCTGAACAAAATCAGAATCCTTCGAAGCAGCACGCACCTTCACGAATACAGGCGCTGACTGCCCACCACTGACGGCCCATTTCCCATCGATGATCGTGAATGGCACGCCTGTTACACCTTTCGCGCGCGCCTCGGCTACCTGATGGTTCACCTTGGCCAGGCATTCGTCTGATTTCAGGAAGCTTATTGCCTAAGGAAAGAGACATTCAACTCAGCGACCAGAATCCTTCAAGATCAATGTGGAATGCGGGGTCCCTCCAAAGAAAGCAAAATGAAGGATCTTTTGGGACTGCCGCCATTCCGCATGAGGGACACTCACGTCAGCTCTAGACATGACAGCTGCTTGCTCCGCTGCGTCTGCAAGAACCTCAGGGTCGCAGATGTCGAGGTCGTCTTCGTAATATGCGCGGAAGATTGGTGTGATGAGGGCACATTGAGCCGAATGGCCACCAACTTCATATGCTTTGGTCATGAGCCGATGTGCGGGGATGGTCAAACAGACGGGGCCAGAGAAGGAACTGACAAAAATGGGAGTATTAGTATAGTGAAGTTCGGGAAATGGTTAAGCCCCGAAGACAGAGGAGCGCTCAGACTGGGGAAGCGCAGCTGGGGTCACACAGACATGCCCTTTGGCGGAGGGCGGACATGCCACTCGGACAAAGGACGAGGCGACCCAGCGAACAGGAAATGAATGATAGATGCCCTTGAGACCACTTACAAATTGATGCCCACGGCTTCGCCTCGCTCGGTGGCCATGAGCTTGCATGACTCCCATCTTTCGCGACCAATCTTTCTCCCGACGTACTCGTCCTTATCCATGGGCTCAGCGGGAACGGTGGTGTGGAGTAGGAATGGGCGGTATTCGACTTCGAAGGTTATTGGAAGGTTGGAACATTGCGCGATGGCGCCCTGGAGCTCGCGGTGAGCGACGTAACACCAGGGGCAGGACTATGAAGGGCGGAGACGCGAAGAGGGTGAGCGAGAGACACATGACGCGAGAGAGTTTAGGCGCGCTGGGGGCAATATGGGGGTGGGGCTGACTCACGAAGTCCGAGATGACAATGAGTTTGACTATACGCTTCGACATGATGTAGAGTGGGGAGGGGAAGACAGAGTAGAAGAGTGTGTGGGATGTGAGAGGGGAGGGGACAGAGAGGAAGGGGGAAGGGGGACGAGTTTAAAGTTAAAGGGAAGTTGGTGGTGGAGGGAATAATGGACGGGGGAGGAAAGCTGAGTGAGAAAAGAGGAAAAATGGAATATGTTTGAGGAGTAGTATGTTTATAATACAGTGCAGAGGAGGATCTGGGAATTACCATACTCGATAGGCCGGGCCAGAAAGATTACTGAGCATCGCCGTCACACGCCCCACGATCGCCTCAGATGGATCTCACCTTCGGTCACCCTTTTGCGAACGTCCACTCTCTTCCTCTTTCTGCTCCACCGCCCATAACGACACTCTTAATCGCCAACAAAAATCCGCCGACCTAACCAAACCTAATCCAGCACACCTGAAGAAGGGGGGGAGCTCCACTCTTCTCTCCTTCACTGTCACGTGCATCTTGTCAGGTCAGCCTTTCTCTCATCGTCAATAAGCAATCGATCTTGCTTACTGCATCGTGACTGTGTAATGCGCCAGAGTCACGGCGATACGCTCTTCCCTGTGGATTACCGCACCCATCGGAGGAGATATATACTTTAACCCGACCTGAAACCTCACGACCACTCATATGGCACCGTTCGGCGCGAGACTTAACTTCCAATGTTCGGGGCCAGACCGGGCGTCTTGGTAAGGCATTCAAAAAAACCGCGGGTTGCCCGCATCACCGTGGCTTACTGTAGTAGAGTGCCACATTGGTACTCGCTTAGCTCTATGGCTGGCTCGCTCTGCCACCTCACTATTTCACAGAACAGCTGGTCATCGGGCGTCCCCACACGCTCTTGTGCGCTCCGATACGTCTCGTCGTGTGCCCACATGCCATTCCGTCTTCTTCTCGGCCCCTGTCCCTGATGGTGTACGTGAGTGGGAGGACCACAATCAAAATACATGTGCATTTCCTTTGACCCTACTGGGCTGGCCCGTCTCTCGCTCGATACCGTCAACACGCACCCTTTCTGAGCGTCATCATGTTTATTCACCCGTGACCCGTTGGGTATTCATTTCGTCCCACGATGCAAGTGCATACCCCCATGGACATTATGTAATGCATTTATGAAAGGGCAACAGTTGCTCACGCAGAGACCCGGTCGCTCGTCGCCCCTGCGTGACGTTCGGAACTTAGGCAAGATCAGCACCGCTGACGTGCTGACGGTTTGTGAGCGGCGATGTTTACCTGTATATTACTTGACCTGGTACTTTTTGCATTCTTCCTGCTCGAATGAGCGCCTCAAGACAAAGACGTGATTGGTGACCTGGAGAGCGACTGTCTATCATAACCGTAATTATTGGGGTAGGCCTGTCAAAAGTCGTTTGTCACGTGTGAGCGTCCTGACTTCCTGATCGGCTCAAGGTACGATGGTGAGCGGGTATGTTGACACAGTGTTTACACTTGCAACGTGATGGCCCTGCAGTGTCACACAGATATGGGTGTTTCTAGTTTCTTACCGCATTCATCCCCAACGACACCCAATTTAACATCAGTGGTTGTCAGCATCTCACAACCGTGTCTCATGGTGACCCTCTTCGGCCCTCCTCCCTGCGGAGAATTTAACCCTAAGAAAGTTGACCATCCTCATTTTCTTCTTACTCATGTATGACTATGACAGCAAAAAATTGTACTCTTTTTCTCGGGCTCTTTCCGGATCCGGATCCGGATCCAGTTCGAGAGGATTTTCGGCACCGGGTGGGATACTATTCCCGATTCGGGTGAGAATTGAATGATTACGGTACAGTTACTCCGATAACACGATCAAGTCAGCCAAGCTCACCCATACCTTTTGTAGATCAAATTCGAGGGCTTTTGGCCATCATGATCACGGGGAGTGACGTCAGGTTCTCGCGTCCAACCTTCAAACATCCTGATCCGGTCCTGGCGTCCCCTAAACACATTACCAGCTTGCCCGACTGAACTGTAAGAGTCTCTCTATTGTTGGAAACAATACAGACATGACCGCCAGCGGTGTTAACGCGTGGAGACACCACTTATTACAAACATTACTCCATCGTAAACCCCGAACATTGATATAATTTATTAAGCGCGCCCAGGCAGACGGAGAAACATAGAAAGGAGATGTCCACGAAATGGGCACACCACACGCACGCGGGCTTTTTACAAATCGATTAGAGGCAAGGAGGTTCGGTGATCACAATCAGCCAACATCCTCAGTCAGCACAAGGTGACAAACGCTTCTTCCGATGTCGGAGACGGCCCAAAAGGATGAAGGACACGCCTTACTATCTGGTATTGATGACACTAGGGAGACCATAGTCCCATAGACGTAGCCATTGAATGGGCAGGAGGTATCATTTTAGGACATCGATGTTAATGTTGCGGAGGGCTGGGGGTTCAGGCCTTCCAGGTGTCAGTCCCGCAGCAGCTTGGAGCTGACAGTGTTAGTAAGACACGTGGTCCAGCCGGAAGAGCACGAGTCCAACGAACAACTGAATAAACTGGGCTTGTGTGTGCGAAAAAACAAATAGTGGATGCAGCAGAGGGAGGAGGTGACTTTTCATTGACAAGCTGTTTTTTCCACTGGTATCGAACGAAAACTCCCTCGAGATGGAGGAATCAGATGGGTGGGTGGTGGATGGATGGAAAAATTCCTTCTCCGCGTTTTTCGGCGACAGTTAGTAATAGGAGTCACCTGCCACAAGATAGATCTTTAAAGGTTATGCTGAACCTTCATGAATCCTTTCCTTTTTTTCTTTCTTTCTGACAGTAGTCACGCTGGAGCGCGTGGAGAGCAGTCTCGGCCAATCCAGCTGCTGCAAATACTGGGGTGAGACGGGAAAGCAAGCCCGCGACTTTCTCAGTTTGACTGGCATAGCATACGGCATACTGCACGTGCTGACACAGCCAAGCTCGCCACCGCTGGCCAGAGTCGCTCGCGCTCATCGGTCTCGGCGACGTGGCGTTACGCCGATAATCCTCCTAACCAGGTACCCATGAGCGGGCTTCCCTTTGCGATTGAAGGGTCAGGAGGGAGACCGAAAAGATCGGACGTAGGCGAGCGAACATCGGGGCCAGGGCACATCTTTCTGTCTCCCAGTGAGCCGAGTGTCGTTCGGGCACCACATTGTTTGACCGTGCAGAGGCTCGAACAGTGCTCGAACGGCCCATTCACGACAAGGACTTTGACCCAGAGTGGCTTGATTCGTTGAAATTGCGCTGGATTGCTCGGCTCAAGCTGCCGCGTGCCCTGGGTGGCGTCGCTGCCTGGGGACATCCCAAGAGGCCATGGGACTACCCTTTGACGATGATCAATAATCACAGGCACCAGTTGCTCAGCGACGCCGAGAGCATTTGTCAGTCGTAATGGTCGGCATCCTTGAAAAATGTCGTGCCGTCTCCTGTAGTGCCTTTATTCGGAAGTTAGTGGTTCATCGTTGGTGAGAACGGAATACATGACCGCCCCGTTTCGCGCAAGACTACTAGTAGGGTGGGTTGAGGCAGGGTGTGGGCTCGCCTGATGAATAGGAGGGGGTTCCCAAGTCATTGTAGGTGCTGCGTCAGAGTGTAGTTCGCGTCGTCTTTGCGAGGTGAGGGTGCGATTGGAGCGGCCTCTGTGACCTCGATCGAGCTAGTCCAATCCAGGAGACCGTGCTTGGCCGGCCGATGCTGGAAGCAACGGAACGGGCCAAGGAGCTGACAGTCCGTCAATATCCGAACACCAGCATATTAAGACCTACCATTATCTGTTACGGGAAGCTGTTTTTAAACAAGGCCTGTGACCAACAATAAGCCCCTCCCTGAACCTTCATTACAAATCGTTGCGCGTGCGCTTTCGTTTGACAGGAGAACGCCCAGTGGCTCTGTGAGGCGCGGTCCGGCAGTGCGGCGGCAGCTCCGATTACGGCTGTTGTCGTAATTGGTGGACGATACAGCACCCCCACAATTCGAAACAAGTCGATACGTACGATACAGCTCAGGAGCTACATGACAGCATTACCGACATATTGGGTTCATTTCCGGCGGAATAGTTGACTTGCATGCCTCAAGGCAACTGCAATGCCATCTGGGTAACTAAATTAGTTCACCACGTTCTAGGGCCTTCACCTCGCCCCCAAACACGAGGACCACTATATAAGTGTTTCAGTAGCACTTCAAGTGCCTCATGGCCGCAACACTCGTTGTCAGTCGATCGGTTGGAGGCCTTATGACATGGACAACAACCGATGAATCAATAAATATCAGCATAATGCTGCAATGCAGTACTGTACATGCTTCACGAGGTCAGCCATCCAGCACTGGATCATCGTCGGACCATAATGAGATCCGTCTGAGGTTCCCACAGGCTCGGAATATTCGCGGCGCCCCTACTCAAAACACAAAACACACGGAGAACAGATGGCGAATGAGCCAGACCTGTTGTGGGCGAAAAACGCCCCCAAGTTGCACGATGTAAGGCTGGCATTGCCCTCCTGATGATATCAGCACGCAAAAAACGAGGCAAAAAAAAATGTTGTGTCAAACAGCGCACAGGAACAGGAATAGGAGGGTTCCAGAGCCAAAGCGCACGAGGGCGAGGCCGTCCAAGGGGTGATGATGGATAAGAGAACAGAAGATCAAGGCACGTGATGTAATGACGGATAAGGGTAATGCCGGAAGTGAGGCCAGACCTGGTCTCAGCCCTGGTCAACTCCACCAGATTTCCGCGTCGCTTGGGCGCGAGACGGCGCGGGATACGGGCGCAGATGTCGAGCATAACAAGTTGTATCAGTACGGTTGGGCGCATCATCAGGTATCTGGGCGCGGAGAGAAGGGATGACAGGACAAGGAGAGGGACCTCCGAGAGCTAGCCTTGTTGAGACGCTGCGGGAGTAAGGCGTGAGAAAAGGGAACCGAGTTAGGCGAAATGGCCATATTGGACATGTCTGTGCAACTTTCTGTTGTTTCTCCCTTCCCTTTCTCTCTTTTTCTCTCCCCCGCCTTGGTCCCTCCCTTTCCCTTTCCATCCCTCTCCGATTCATGATGACAACTCCACATGTAATAGCTTCTTCCTCCACCCATACATCCCAACCCGTGACCACAACCGGCGTCGTCGGTAACCACTTCCGTGTCGGCAAAAAGATCGGTGAAGGATCCTTCGGCGTTGTCTTTGAGGGTATTTTTCTCCCTTGCTTTCTTCTCGTTCCCTGTTCAATTTCACCCTGCAGGTACAAATCTCCTGACCAGCCAGCCGGTTGCTATCAAGTTTGTGAGTCGTTCTTGCACAGGCTGCGGTCCCTCTATAGAGCTCCAATGCCGCCCAGGAACCCCGCAAATCAGACGCGCCTCAACTGCGGGATGAGTATCGCTCGTACCGCACCTTGAACAACACTCGTACGCTCCCTTCCCCGTCAATGTTGCGCCCACTAATTCCGCTATGTGACACCCGTGCGGCCCCTTTTCGCTTCATCCTGGCGTTCAGTTGGTGTTCCTCAAGTGCATCACTTTGGCCAAGAGGGGTTACATAATGTCCTCGCAATTGATCTCCTAGGCCCCAATCTTGAAGACTTGTTTGACATGTGCGGTCGCAAGTTTACCATCAAAACGGTGTGCCTGGCTGCGAGGCAAATGGTGGGTCTCTTGATAGTCGATCCCGTCCGCTTCGTCCCTTGTTCTCAAATTTCTGCTCCAACGTCAGGTTTCCCGGATTCAATCGGTCCACGACAAGTCTCTCATATACCGCGATATCAAACCCGACAACTTCCTTATCGGGGTCCCCGGCACGAAGAATGCCAACGTCATCCATTTGATTGGTATGTCCGGGGTTTATCCGTTTCTTTCTTCCCTTGTCCAGAGGACTGCTAGCAGTTGGAGCCTTCCACCTCTCCTATATCCTGCAGTCGAGTGAAACGTGTTCTGGTTGGTTACCAGCCGTTCCACGCTACAAAGGGTGTGGTGAATGAACCTATCCCTGATGACACGTGCTGATCATCATATGCCTTTTATGTGCTTGACGAGGGTTGGTGATATTGACGTATGAATTACACGCTATTTCACAGATTTCGGCATGGCGAAGCACTACCGTGATCCGAAGACCAAGGTTCACATACCTTATCGCGAACGCAAGTCCCTTTCTGGAACTGCGCGATACATGTCCATCAACACCCACCTGGGTCGCGAGCAATCACGACGTGATGACCTCGAATCCCTTGGACATGTGTTCATGTACTTCCTTCGTGGTGGCCTTCCTTGGCAAGGGTTACGCGCCGCAACGAATAAGCAAAAGTACGAAAAGATCGGGGAAAAGAAGCAAAACACGCCCATTTCTGAACTTTGTGAGGGATTCCCAGGTGAGGCACCCAATCAACTATGCGATCAGTTTAACTGAGGTAATTGTCAGAGGAATTCGCGATCTATATGAATTATGTTCGAAAACTTGGCTTCGAGGAAAGCCCGGACTATGACTTCCTTCGAGAGCTTTTCTCCAAGGTGCTGAAATCTACAGGCGAACAAGATGACGGTGTCTATGATTGGATGCTTCTGAACAGTGGCAAGGGTTGGGAAGCAGGGCATGTAGGTCCCACCCTATCCTTCTAAATGGATAAAACTTGCTCATTCCTACTTGAGACACCCTCACAGATCCTCGCTCAAGCTCATGCGAACGCTGGCGCACAAACTCCACAACGCGAGCATCGCGAACACAGATCGCGCGAGCATCGCCGCGCTTCACGACAGGCATTGCAAGATGGAAACCCTCTCGCCACTCCCAATGCAGTTCACCTTAAGGTCTCGACTCGTAAACCAAATGCTGGTGATACATCGCGGGGCGTTAGTCGCGACGCCAGTGGACAACCTATCGCACCGTCGAGCAAGCGAGCAAGCCAACAGCAGCTTTCGACTACCGATTTGCGCCCACGCGATGCTTCCAATGGCATCTCCGCGCATCCCTACGCTGTTTCTCCTTCTCCAAACGCACTCCGAAGTCCCTATGGCAACGCCATCGTTGGAACCTCTCCGCAGCGCCCTGAAAGCGCACTCGCTGCACATGGTTCGACTGGTGCACTCGCCTTGAACGGCAACGGGAATGGAGCGACCGGCTCAGACTCGTTCTTATACGGTAGCACAGCCAAACGGGCTGAAGAGGCAGCGGCAGCGGCTGCACGTGAGGGTCGCGCGAATGGCATGGCAGTGTATGATCGTGGGCAGTTGACGCGCGCCGGAATTGATCAAGACGACGAGAATGGTCGTCGCCGTGGCTTGCTCAGTTTCCTATGCTGCCGCGGATAAATAAGCAACACTACTTTTCCAGACACGTTCCTTGTAAGTATCCACGCATTCAGTGGCAGTGGGATACTCATGTCGTAATTCTCAGTGAATAGCCACTGTACCATCAAGTTCTCATGATACCGTCACGATCATCTTTTTTGCACTTGCAGCATTCTTCAGCATCCGTCCTCTCGCTCTGCCCCGCATTTACACGATGACACTCGCATGACCACCACTTCAGGATATTTTTCACTGTTGTTCTTCAGACTTCCTTTACCCACCGTCGCTCCCTTCGATACCTTATTTTCCGTCATCATCGCACTATCCTTAATGATGGTCTCGTCAGGAGCTGTCGCTGGAATTCTGCCATTATTTCCATTGTCTTATTTCCAAACCCAAGTCGGTTGGGGTGTGAGCTGGTCGTCACGCAGATGGCCCCTTCAGGGCCTGATGTTAATATACCTCTTATTATACAGTCGCCTGTCGGCGTGCTTTTATGTCTGCATTCTGCATGACGTGGGGAGTGTAAGTTGCAACACTGGGATATGCATGGCCCGCTTGCTCACGAGAGGCCAGCTTTCCTCTGAATCATTCTGAACAATCCCACCACTCCTGTGTTCTTCGAAAGATCCACGTCATTGTACAACGCCCAAGAGGTCGCCGTTATGTTGGGGTGAATCAGGTCCCTCGTCTTGGTGGACACACCATACT
>Ga0307510_10004765_pt1 | contig 16051 bp, 11 predicted proteins | sample 12_EM_MG_FD_207224 | JGI IMG/M metagenome (GOLD analysis project Ga0307510, IMG submission 207224) | Populus trichocarpa ectomycorrhiza microbial communities from riparian zone in the Pacific Northwest, United States - 12_EM | ecosystem: Host-associated > Plants > Roots > Unclassified | place...
AGGTTTCGGAACGAGGAGGATTGGAGCGCTGTAAGGGGATTCGCTATCGGCAATTGTTCCTTCTGGCATCTTCCTCTTAAGCTACTTATCCAGTTCGGTTAACTGGTGTGCCGACATTGGATAAATCGGACCCCAAGCGGGTTTGGCCGCTTCCATAAGGTTGATGGCGTGGTCGAAGGTCCTTCGAGGTGCCAACATCTTAGCTTTTTTCTCTTCAAAAAGCTCCTTATACTGCCAATATGGTTTCGGCATGGTGTCCATCCTTACTCCTTCTTCGGCCACTCACTCTATCCTTCCTACGTACTGTGCTTCCTCGTCATAAGCCACAGTTTCATCCCATTCAAACATATCCGCCACCGCCTCATCTTCTATATGAGGGTGGCACTTTGCTTCTTCACAGGCCGATTTACGTGGGTCCGCGGTATTTTTAAGGGGGTGCTCAACATGCCACCACCCAAAGGGTATGATTAAGTCATACCTTCCTGCATTCGCAATTTCGCAGGGCACCAATTTCTAAGAGAATTGGATGGGTATAGAATATTCCTCTGGTAGGCGTGGTTTCGCCATCGAAGGTTGTGATTTTTAACGGTAAATCCCTAGCTTCGGTCGTGATTTCGAGCCATCGTGCGGTTTTTTGGTTCATGTGAAAGATATTTGAACCAGAATCTAAGAGTACGCTTATAGCATGTTTTCGGCCTTTTAATTCAATAAATGCCTTCCCCTCAGGGCAGGCGTAATGCTTAGGCTGTTTAATCGGTCTAGAGCTTTCTCTCGGTCCTTGATGAAATCTTTCCATAGTGGCGGTTACAAGTAATGTGGGGGTTTGTTACCGCGCCTGCGCAGTTTCGGCTCTTAAAGCCTCCTCAGACAAACCTTTACAATAAGTGTCTAATTTTTTGATATCGGGCAGCCCACCACTTGCGGTCTTTACCTCCTGCCGAGGAGTTCCCATATCACAGGAGTGGTGGTTCACAAGAGTACCTTCGAGTTCGCGACTATGATGCGCGGTCCTTTATCATCGACTTAGCCCTCATATGAGACTGCCCCCTGCGACGAGTCCACCGTACCTCCGCCTTCGAGTTTGGTCTCACTCCCGAGACCCACTCGGACACCATTTATCGGGCATAAACCTTGTGCCCAACAGAGGCGCCCCCAGCTTCTTTTTGCCCGGCTGTTTTAACCGGAGAGAGAGTCAGCTTGTCTGGGATTTGGACCCTCCTTCGTGTGTCGTGCACCTCAAGTTCCGTTCCGACGAATGGTAATCTTCTTTTTCCCTCTTAGTCTCGTCGACCGCATTCTTCACTTGTAATTTTTTATGGCTCCTGTGGTGAGCACCAACTACCCATTTTTGGACGTAAAATGGCAACCGCTATCCTTTGGTCATTTGCCTTCCGGTGGGATATCGTCACCGACTCCGCCGCAGGTCTTTCGATTCGAGGCGGCAACCTCACTACCCGATCACGGTGGTTGTCGCTACCTGGATGACTTCTGATAAGATGTTGTCATCATCAAAGGCCCAAGCTGGGGGCCTTTGAACCTCTCGCTTACGAGCTTTCTCCCTTGCCATCAACGGCAACAGTGTCTACCTGGGGGCGTCGTTTTGGCGCGAATGCGCATGGTCGTTTGGGCTTTGATTGCCCTCGATACACCGCTGATACTTGTATTGGTTTTCGCCTGTGTTTCCAAAGATGGTTCCTCATCCCACATCGCGTGCATTCGTTGTCAGATTTCTGTTTATCGCCAACCTTCTGATCGACGCCCTGGTGTGCTTCCGACCACACCGTATGTCTAACCTCCCCCGTCGGTGCCACCGACCCTTCTTTCTTCACCTTTGTTTCCCCAACCTTTTTCTTCTGCTAATCCGCCTTTGCCTTAGCAGTGTACAGCTTTGTTACACGCTTTGCGGCAACCGTCTCTTCGCATCCTCGAATTTCCTTTTTTCGCCTTGTGTCCTGCCGGAGGGACCGCATCCTGGAAGAGCTTTTCTTTCCTTGAAATCTTCCTCCGCTCGGGTCACGGTGCGGACCGCTTCTAACCACTCCCCATTGTCGACATATTCTCGGTGTCAGAGCCGTCGCAATGCTTCAACGGGAAGTTCGTCTTCAATCATTTTTCTCCAGGCTATCCCGGTGACTCTTGCATGGATATTGAGATTTTCCATCTCCATCAAGAATTGGGCGCCATCACCGCGATACTTGACCGATACCATTTCTCGTAGGGATTTTTCCGCTTCATGGGTGGGTCCGAAGCGTCGCAGGGGTTGTTGTGCACAAACGTGCCTGAACTCGTACCCTTCTTGTCATGTATAACCTATTTCCTCGCTCATTTGTCGTCGGTAGGTTAACGCAATGGGGCGACTTCTTTCCCATCCATTGGGCTTATGGGGTATCGGATTCGTTGTGCCTCGTCCTCCCACTGCCAAATGTTTCAACCAAAGTAATCCATGCATATCATTAGCCACCTGCGGATATCTTGGTGTTTCTCGTTCCTAAACATGGCAGGGGGTTCCGCTGGGACTCTCTTTCGTTGTCCCAAGGCGTTGGCCATGACTCGAGAGAATAGGTTAAACTGTTCATCCTTCACGACGTTGTAGTTGTTTTCTTCTGGCTGGGGCGCGGGTCTCTCGTTCCATCTTCCTTTCCTATTCTCATCAGGCTTCGTTCCACCTCCTTCCCCTTCATCATCGGGGTCTCCTCCCCTTCCTCCGCCTGGAGCTCCTGTCGCTCCGTGTCGTGGTGGTGGTGGTCTTCTTCCACCCGCCCCTGCAGCCTCCGGTGTCGGATCTGACACCTTGCCTTTCCCTTTCACCTGGCTCAACAATTGTTCCACCAGAGTCTTAAGCACCGTGATCTCACCATCTTGGGCTTCTCTGGACTTCTGGTGGTGTCGTAGCTCATTTCTCACAAGATTAATACTTATCTCGTGGTTTTCCAGCTCCCGTTTATGCTGCTCGTTTATCCGAACGATCTCTTGGTCTAGGAGTAGGTCCCGGTGCATGGACTGCTCGCCAGTCTGTTGCACGGCTTCGTGGAGATGAGAGGTGACAGCCTCATGTCTAGTTTGTCTCTCGTCTGTCTCCCCAAGTCGTTCCGCGACTTGGGTTGCGCAGCTTTCATCAACCTTTTGAGATTCCAAGTCCAAAACTTGCACTTGTTCGTCTATGTGTGTGAGTTCTTGACCGACTATCTGGACCCCGGATTTGACCTGATTTTTGACGGTTACCAGTTCTTGGGCCATTAATAAGATGTTGGTCGGGAGGGAGCTGAACGCAAGATGTTCTCTATCTTGGCTTGTGGTGAGTTTTGGGTCAAACCGGCCCAGGATTTGGTCTAATCTTCTGATCCGAAAGGCCCTGAGGGATTCGCCGGTGGGTTCGAGGGTTCGGCGACGGTCTTTCTGCACTCTTCCCCCATATTTCGCCATGAAGCCTAGGCCGACTGGGGATCGAGGTGTCCGATCAGCCAAATGCGACCGGCCGAGGTGGGTGACCGTCAACTCCACGCTTGGGGCCTGGACAGAGGAGAGTTCATCACCCCCTTCGTTCCCTTCCTCTGCTTCTGCCTGTCGCCAGTCCATGACTTCAGGCGCTTTGGGGTCAGAAGCCATCTCAGTGGTTTCTTTATGGAAAACTTGTCTTTTGTTTCCTCCGCAAACTGCCGGTATTTCAAAACACTGACTTGACTGTTTATCAAGGGGTGGGTACTGGGTGTACCAAAAGGAGTTCGATCCCTCCGAGGGAGGGTAATAGATGAATTCTTTACCGTACTGGTATTGGTATAGCGCGGCTATGTCTTCGAGGGTAACGGTATTTTCTGGGTTGATCCACCAGAAATAATTTTCATGGTAGGGGTCTTGTGTCCCTAATTCGGGTATAGGAGTAAGGACTTCTTCTATTGAGGTAGTCCTCGGTGGTCTTTGTTCGAAAGGTTTTGTGGGTTCAGGAGTATGAGTGTCTCTGGCAAACATTCGTCTCGGTAATGATGAGAAGTATCAATATAGTTTGAGATGGTAGCTTCGGCATGAGGTATTCCGACAGCTAGGACCTTAATCGTAATTATATCGGAGAACTCGTTAAGAAGACACGAGTCATGTAGGCTAGATATAATGATACACTTCGGTATAGATAGTCGTAGTATGGGTAACTATATAAAAGTGTAGGTAACTTCTGATATTGATAAGATCTCTTCTCCGTGCTTGTTGTTCTTTAATAGCATCGAAGATGCTTGGATATTTATATTCCGAGTCTGGGCAATCGCGGTATACATGCTAACTCTATACTAACTAAGTACCTTGCCCGCAACTCTGCGAACTTCACCTGAGTGCAAACACTCGTAGACCCTGAAAACTCTCTACCACATCTTTTGCTCCCATGGCCAACTTATCGGTCTGCGCTTTCATTTTTCCTGATGGTGTGGAAACCACCTCAGGTGTCAGCTCATCGGTTTATCCGTTGACAGCAATGGTTACGAATTATCTTGCCCTCGTGCTTGTCGAGCGTCGTCTAACTCACTGGACAGACGATGGCCATTCTTCTTTGGTTGGTTCCGTCGAGAATTAGGTTTGCCACTGTATCTCGTATTCTGGTCATCCGGCATTACACGACTTGTACTCCGGATCGTACCTATAGGCATTTTCCCTCAGTCTCCATCTTTTACCAACTTGTCTTCTGTGGATGCACCCGATCCACTTACTGGGCATACTTACCTCCTTCATATTCCACACGACTTGATGGTTACCTGGGGACTAACTTTCGTGTGAAACGTCCTGTTACCTTCTACCTAACCTTTTGACTGTTCCTCTTCAAGCGTCGCTAACGTTATGCACCGTCGTCCGATTCACCTGCTTCCACCTGCATAGGGTGCCCGGAGGTCCCCCATCACATGCCCTGCGAACAGGATGCGGTCGGACGGACGGCCGCGACGTATATGGTGTTATATGATGTGTTCCATCGATGGTGGTCTTTGGTGTTGGGACGCAACTACCCAGGCAGCCGGTGATGACGCACCGTCCCAACGCCGGGGCTGGAGGGGGGTGTTATCTTCTGCCTTCGAAGTTCGTGTGCGGTAAGGTGGGGTAACCTTGCCCTCTAAATCCTTGCGAGGAGTCCGTGCGTCTAACAATAGCAATAGTGGTTTTTAAGTTATTGTTACGACCCTGCCGGCACTTAGTGCTGGTTAAATCCTCTCTTTTGTTTTGAGGAGCGTGCTGAAGGGTTTCACTCCTCCTGTACATTGTTGTGTTGGTTGTCTTCGCGGATTAACTTTCCTAAGCTTTCCTCCCCATTAGTGTACACTAGTGGCTGGTTTGCGGTTAGGCCCATACTATAGGGTCTTGGTTGTAGAGCACGTTGGTTATGTTTGAATGTTTTCACTTAAGTGGGGGGTTTTAGTCTGTCCCCTGACGAGGTGAAGCGGGCCCTTGAATTGTTTATGGTTTTGTTTACGTCATAGCTAGCGCTCCATATAGGTTTTTGTATCTCAACAATGAATACATGATAAAAATAAAAATAAAAATAAAAACAACGACCCATATTTCTTTAGTTCATTACTCTACCTGGTATTTCTTTCACGACTCCTATACTTTAGCATATAACGTCTTCTATTCTGATATCCAAGATCTACCCCAAGAACCCACGAACATTGACCCTGATCTGCTGTGACTCGATCAACCTTGACCCGAGATTGTCATCTCTGAACCCTCACGCTAAACGACTGTCATCATTTATGACCTTCCTGTCATTGTGTGCCTTGGACTAACGTCCAGTGACAAGACCACATTACAGGCATTCAGGTTCAGCATTTTGGAACCAAGTGTCAACTGTTACATTTTTAGCTCAAATGATATCGAAAATCTGAATAAACTTTGGGATCTAGGGATCTCCAATTCCTATTGCTGGTGGACCCATTACCTACCATTCAAACTATATACTAAACAGATTGCAATTTACTTATTCAATAATCACAAAGTATGTCTATCTCGGCAAATTCTGAAACCACCATTATCTGTCAAGAGGAAGAAAATCCAATGATTTTGAATTTTCTTATCTCAATTATGAATAATGCCCAAGTATCTCATCCTTTAATGTTATAGATAACCAGTGTCAGCTTATTATAAGCATCCTTATGTCTAGAACCCATTATGTGGAATCTTATTGGGCCAAACCTAGTGGTTGTTTACGTATAGGCCCGAATAGATTCCATCATTCTTATAATCAGTGCACATAGTTCAACATCTACATATCTATGTTGAATGTAACAATCCTATACTGCTTGCTTGTTAGTGTAGTATGTAATAATAGACTTACTGCTTGATTCTGTTGCTTGCTTGTATAGATTGTGAGTAGTACTAGCATTTTAAATAGTACCGGACTGGCATGGTGGCTTTGTGAAGGACTATGACAATAGTTCTACACCAGGGGCCGATAGACTGAGACTGTCACAATACCCTCCAGGTCGGAAATCATGACTGCCTGAGATAGGTAGTGGGCTGGTTCCTGATATCGTAGAGTAGACGCAAAAATTGAAAACTTGTATTGCAACTTCTTATATAGAATAGTACCTGGATGGTTGAATGAAGATCCTATCTTGCTGCCCTGAGGCCACTTCTTATCTAGGTATTTGTCACAAATTGTGACTAGGCAAGGCACACTTTACATGTCTAATAGTTATTAGTCATTGGTACATTCTTGTTTCAAACTATGACATCAGTTGACTCATGGTATCTCACATGACTACGCAATAGCCAGTTATCTTTAGGTTAGGATTGTTTGCTTGTTTTAATGACTTATGATTATGAGTCATATGATGTAATGACTTTTGCACATGACTCATATCATAAGTTATGGGTTTCATGCATGTGACTCATTTGAGCATATGATTTAATTTATAGGTTGTGATTGATTACCGGTATGTTGATCAGTGACTCATATGAGTCCTCTGGTGGATTTTACGCTATGACTCATTATGAGTAATGGAAGTTATGTAATATGAGCTGATGAGTCACTAGGGTTAGGGTCGTGAAGATGTTTATACATCGGCAAAGAATATTCTACCTTAGATATAAAAATTTAATACATACCTTCCTGTATCCTCTGGTAATATTATTCCTTCCTATCTCTTATCTCCCTCTTACATTTTCTTCCTTTTCACCAACCCCATAGGGCCTTCAGAAGGCTCAAAACATACCCCCGGCATCAGCTCTCTCCAAGACAAATCTGGAGAAAATCATTACCCGTTGCAATTTACCCGCCAACGTGGTTGGTCCAGAACAGCATTTACATTGCATCTGAAATCTCTCTGCTCCGAACTCTCTAGATTGATCTCTGCTTGTCTTTGGAACTCTCATCCTCACTATTTGTCTAAACTTGAAACCAAAAACGGCAGAGGTTTGCTCACAAGTAGTAGTCAGTTTACTATCTTATATTAAGCTCTGTTCTCCCTGATTAAGGGCTGACAAATTCTGATTGCAAAGGTCAGTATAGGAAAGTGTGATGATGCAGATCCTCCCCACTGCAATTTATTATTTGGTTAACCTATTCTTCTATGCCAACTGCCCTTCGGAGTGTTATTTTCGTTTACATATTCCATCGTGGATCAAGAGAGATCCACGATATCTTGGCACCAAACTTAAAGGCTTGGGGTAGTATGTCTTTGATTTCTGGCATCCAAGTTGCTGCTTTGAAACCCTATCCGCAACTTGATTGGGAACTGGGACTTGCAGTACTAGGCCAACCTACATTATTGGCCTGGTACTAGAAGGAAGCATCCTTCCAATACACAAGATTGGCCTAGTATGCGAAGCGAGCACTATCTCAACCGAGAGGCTTCACCTGCTACTACTACAAGCGGGTATACTCTCACGCAAAATGATTGGCCTGGCAGGACAAGCAGCCACCCGCTTAACCCCTTCGAGAAGCACCCACTCTCCATTTCTCTGCGCTTCAGATACCAATCACCTGCGCAACTTGTGAAGGTCCTAACAGCTACTACTGATTTTGACTTACTAATACACTGATTTTTATTTTTCCATGGTGTTAATAACAATCACTTCGAGAAGATTGAGGACAAATTAAAAGTTGTTCAGTTGAGATCAGCTGTGCAGTAGACTTTTAAGAATTCCCATAATGTTTGAGATCGGGTACTCAGAATTATTAGATCTGGTTCATCTTGATCTGATGGTGGCTTCAAAATTTGCGGGGACAGACCCACTTTGTGAGTTTTCTTTTTTTATTAAAATAAGTCGCCATCTGTTTAAACTTCAGATTGAATCTTGGATGATGGATCCTCCAGCAACAGGTATTGGAGATTCCTGGATCCCAAAATGTGTGCACAATTTTGATATCAATTCAGCTGAAGTTGTAATATTGACACTTTATTCACAAAAGCAGGAGCTTGATTCCAGCTGTACTTTTGACCAATACCTTGACACCGCACAACCCATTATATTTACCCTCCTGGAACTTTCATCCTTTGGAACAAGATTGTTCAATTTGTTGAAGAAAAAAGGTCATCTAATCTGTTGGGTTGTTAAAAGTAGACAAGATTGGATGAAGAACTTCTGGGGTATGGGCAATAGATTTCGATTTATCAGGCACCATGACATAATACGCGGCCTCGGTCCTACAGTGCACCCATGTGCTTGTATTACATGATGGTTTTACTCTGAGTCCCTCCCTATCCCCTGCATCCTTGTTCATTTTCTTCTGACGCAGCTCAAAATGTCTTTTCTGATGTAGGAAGTATGTTATATTGACTTGGTGTGCTGACATTGTGGTAGTGGCTTACCTCTCGGCCTTGGCCCTACCGTGGACACATTTGGTTGTATTACATCATGGTTTTACTCAGGGCCCCTTCCGATTCCCGGAATTTATTCTTTTTGACATTTGTGGGAGCTTAAAATTTCCTTTCTGATGGGGGAGGTACTCTGTATTCACCTGTTTTGGTGATGTTGCTGTTGTGGTCAACCTCTCAGCCTTGGTCATAAAGTGGAGGCATCTGGTTGAATTTTATCATGGTTTTTTACTCAAAGTCTATTCCATTTCCCTGCTTTGTTTCTTTTTTTCTTCTGCTGCAAGTTACAATGGATTTTCTGATGTGAGTGGCATGTATGGTAATAAAAAAAAAATGTTTTACCGACATTGTGGTAGTAGCCTACTCAATCTTGATCCTGTAGAGGAACTGAATTCAGGCAAAGCTGTCTACTTGAATTTCTTACTCACTGTATTTCTGGGTTACTAGTTACTACTTGGCAATTGAAAAAGTCCACGGACGCTGTCCTTCCAAGGTAGGTATTAATAAGTGTAGAGCATCTGAAAACTTCTGAAATGGGCAAGTGTTCTTCTACAGTTACAGGTGACCCAGGAATAGCTGTGGTGTGGGTGAGACGTAATAGGACTGATAAATTGAATGAAAGATAAATAAAATAAATGCTATGTTGCCTTTCCTACCATTGTGCTTGAGTCTGCCGTACTTATAGTTGTGCGTAGTATGAAACATCTAGAAGACCACTCCCATTTCTGGTAGGCGCACTGACTCCCTATAAGGATTTCGGGGACAGAGTTACCCTACCTTGACAGGGATGAAATTCGAAGAATCAAGATAACACCCCCCTTCCGCCCCAGTGTTGGGACCGCGCATTATCACTGGCCGCCTGGCTAGTTGCGTTCCAACACCAAAGAGCACTATGAGTGGAACACACCTTATAACACTGTATACGTCGCGGCAGTACTGTCCGACCGGATCCCGTTGGCTACATATATGAGGGGTGACCTCCGGGCACCCGATGCAAGTGGGAGCAGGCGAAGTGGATGATGGTGCATAAGGCTACACTCACTTGAAGACCGACAGTGGGGAGAGTTGGTCGAAGGTAACAGGACGGGTTGCATACAAGTTAGACCCCTCGGAAGTCCAAAGAGGTGTAAGGTATGAAGGAGGGAACTATGCCCAGTAACTGGATCAGGTGAATCCTGAATGGACTGGTTGGCAAAGAATGGAGTCCGAGGGAACAAGCCAATAGGTGTGATCTGGTGGACAAGTTGTATAATGCCGGAAGACAAGAATATGTCATTCAGTCAAAGGACAAATTCTTTACTGAGCCACCCAAAGACGAATGGCCATCTTCTGTCTGGCGAGTTAGACTGCCTTTGTAAAGCATGAGGGCAAGATAATTCGTAATCTTTGCTGTCAATGGATAAATGGAGGAGCTGACACCTGATATGGTCTCTACACGATCAGGAAGAACGGGAGCACAGACTGATAAGTTGACCATGGGAGCAAGAAGGTGTGGTAGTAAGCTTTCAGGGTGTACGAGTGTTCGCAGTATACAGATAGCATGTATACTGTGATTGCTCAGACGCTGAATATAAATATCGAAGCATCTTCGCTGCTATTAGACACAAGAAGCACCAAGAAGAGATCTTATGTAAATAATAACTTTTTACTTCATCACTACCAATACTTTGACGATCTACCCCAAAGTTACTCTATTGTATTTAGCCTACATTACTCGTGTCTTCTTAACGAGTGCTCCAATTTGAGGCCATCTAGGTCCTACCTGTCGGAATACCTCACGCCGAGCTACCACCTAACAATTTCATAGATCAATATGCCTCAACTTGCTTGACTACTAATCGAACACATCCATGTCAGATCATCCCATTGAAGTACTAGTTCCGACACCTACTTCAGAATTTAGAGGTTTTATTCCACTATTCTCTCATTACTAATCCTTGCCCCAATATATCTTCTTTCCCATCACCATTTACTCAATTTCTATTTTTTAAGGCTTATCATTTTGTTTCACCTTAGTGCTTCTCCCATAATTTTCCTATACTTTGTTCAGTCCAGCTTTCCTTCACTCATGAATTCTCAACTCTCTCTTTGCGTTGAATTTCGGGATACCTGTATTTGTGCTAGTGATGCGTGGTCAAACAGCTCTGCAGTTTGAAAGCTTGATGGAAGGAACCAATTTATGTTAGGCGCACGGACTCCCCGTAAGGAGATACAGGGCAAAGTTAGCCTACCTTGACACACACGAACCCGCTCAGTCGAAATAGCACGTGACTTCTTTCAGAAGGTCACGTGTTCGACCCACACCCCCATCATAGTTATTACAACTACACAATGGATCGTTATCAGTCTCTACCCAAGCACATGAGCAACGCGACCGAGGGGTTTTCGCCGATTACGATAGAAGAAATATTTCTCTATCTGTAAGGAGTTGAAGGGCGAGGTGCGAATGGTGGGATAAGAAGTCATGGCGCTTCAAAGCTAAGCCGACCGACATATGTAGTCTGATACATAAGACGTAAGCATATGATTACCCGGCAACAGAAATGTTGATCACAACATAACCGGAAGGAACGACTGGGATGATAGCGAGCCAAGCTCCATATACAGACCAAGTGCATATGGCATAAGAATCGAGAACCAGTAATTGGACGCAATTACTTGGGCAATGATTAAAGCTGAAGTGGTGTGCGGGAACTCGGGGTCAAAGGGTGTTCGCACATTCACGGAAACCAGGAGAAGTTGGAAAAGGTACTTCGCTAGTATGATAGTCAGATCTACCCCGGGAAAGGCTATAAGAGGCGGGCAAGAGCCCGGAGTACATAGTGATCAACAAGGACTGAGAAGAGATTATATCAATATAACAAGTTTTTATCTTATCATTACCAATACTTCGACTATCTACCCCGAAGTATATTATTATACCTAGCCTACATTATTCGTGTCTTCTTCGCGAGTTCTCCGATATAAAGCGATTCAGGTCCTAGCTGTCTGAATACCTCACACCGAAGCTACCACCTAACAATTTACATGTTTGTCCCAAGAACCAACAATGACATACGAAAACCAAACATGTGCTTGGTTCAGGTATCTGCATATGAGGGACTTACTTTCTTATCAGATTAAAGAGCTAGAGAGAGGGCAAACGCTCGCTGGATGCCGATATGTAGGCTGGGGATGGTCAGGGTTCTGTATATTAATAAATGGAGGATGGATTCAATCTTGTAACTCGTGGCAGCTGAGTCACCTAGTGGTAGAATGTGATTTGATATTCTGGGAAATAGTGATTGGAGTGAGCTGTTGTTGGTTTAATAGGTTCCTAAAGGGATATCATTTTGTGGAATAGAGCAAGTTTTCTGAAGGAAACATATCGAGGACTGCTGTAGCAAATACACATTCTAGGCATCGAATTTAAGGTTAATATCTGTTCAATTCCAATGACAATTATGCCTCATGTTTTATTGTTATATTTACATTTTTGATATAACCATGAGAGGCAAATCACTGGTCGTTTTCTTTCAGGAAAGACTTTTGTAATAAGGCTTAATCTTCTGAAAACACATATTTCAAGTCAGGCAATCATATCAGATACCCTACTTCCTTGGTAGAGTGATAGGAGTTGCTACTACAAAAGGAATTATCTGAAAAATACTTGCCCATAAGTTAGTCCCTCTTCCACTAATTTATGTTCATCTTACGATCAGTCTTTAGTATATATTTGAACTGGCTTGCTTACTTAATCATATTTGGAGGGGAAGCAGCTATTGTTTGTAAAAAAAGTTGATATTAGTAGCATCATCAGCAAAATTTATTATATGTGTCCCTAGCGTCTTATATATCAAACCGTCAGGACGCTCAGAATGTTAACCGGTAATGTGAATACAACACTAGCCTGACGTCATCTCCAGTGGGCACCCAGCCCCTGGCATCCTCTGTATCCTGGTGAACTCCACCACTAATAGCATCTAGCTTGACACCCTTAGATCATAACACTTTACATGGTGATTGCGTCTGATTATAACCTCCCACATTCAGATCATCTTCTTCATTACCCTCATCCGTCATGGCAGCACATGACCAAGTGTAACGACACTATAGATATGTAGCTACAGTGGACTAGACTCAAGCCCATATGGTATACCAAGAGGCAACCAGAGTGAGGATAGACCAGTATACTTAGTATACTAGCAGTAGACATGAGTTGGTACAAGTGTCAACAAAGTGACTTGGTGACATAGGGTTAGACAGGGTAACCTTCGGAGAGCATGTTCGCGTAAAGCTAAGGAAACATAGTAAATGTTGCACGGGTCTCTGGAGCAACATTATATGTGGTCGCGCGGACTCGTGAAGGGAATAAAGGCATAACAAGGTGAAGTTACCCTACCTTCACCGACAAAGTGGTCTGCGGACTTAGGGGAAAGTTATCCTACTATGGTGGGGCTCTTAGATGTTCAAAGGGCCGTTTCGGAAGGCACGAAACAGGCTACTGACGGAGCAGGAGTGGTTAACAACCTCCTACAACTTTCAGAGTATATTCCTAACACCCCCCTGTGGCCCCAGCGTTGGTACGGCGCAACAGCACTGTACGGCTGTGTAGTTGTGTGCTTCCTAGTAAAGTGAGATCCATAGGAAGGCTCCCACAACACCGTATGAGTTGTGGCCATCCAACCAGCCAGAAGCTGTTCGCAGGATATTTAAGGGGTGTGAGGGTGATCACCTCCTGGGGCGCCACCTGGATAACACCTGGGAACCACTTAGGGGCATACTTTGACCTCCGGGTAGTTGTATGGTTAACAGTAGAGGGCTTGGGGCTGACTGGGGAAGCTGCAAGGCTCCCAGGACAACCACCCGAAAGCCAGTCCCAGGCTACCCCGTGAACTGTAGCATTACCATGGGTTATTAGTGGACTCTAGAGGGGTGAGTCTTGTCACGATTTAAGAGAGCCCCGCATGGTTGACTGTGGGTAGCACCCATGCAGTCAGGCAGCAGACAATTTGTTATCGTGGGAGCATGCAGTCAGGTTTAGAAGCTTAGTATAGCCAAGTAGATTTGCTGATGGACTGCGTAGCTTGTATAGACGAAATAACTGCTGGGCCAGTGAGTCCCAATAGATATTATCTCTACGGTAGGCATGGCGGTCCGCCACTGAGATGCTACCGATAGGAAAGAGTTTTCGCTTATGCAGATGTAGTTGGAGAGACATCACTGGGAGAACTTCCTATTTGTGGAGATAGTTAATATCCCAGCGGGCCGACTGTCTTCAAGTGTTAGCTCACTCTAGGCGGGTGAGTTGGACAGGTCTGAGCTGAGCAGGGTGCTCACGAAAGGTCAGAATGGTTGACGGGTGTCCTCTTGCTTCATATTATTCTACTTAACTAAAGCAAGTGACACCCTATTTTGATAACCAATGATCCTCGAGAGAACTTATTGAGTGAAGCTTTCAGGCTTAATGATATTAAGTTTTACAGCTTGATTCTACTTTGAATTATTTTATTTTTATTGTGATCCTTACTTCTACTTTGAGTCTTCGGTGCTGTCGCAATCTTAGGATCCGTCTTCCTACAGAGTGCCCCCGTTACACTAAGCTTTAGTATGCTGATCATCTGCTGGATGCTACATCGTCATATTTGGACACCATCTGCATGAATCGCCACTGACTATTGGCTTCCAATGCCATCCTTATAGCCCACATGGACCTCATCACGGCTTTATAATATCATACATAGCAAGGTGCGGTCCCCATGATGTTGTGATAGCTCAAATGCATACTCTGGACGGCATTGCTCTAGGACGCATAATCAAGCCGCTGTCGTGATAGCTGATTGGTATACACTTGAAAACCTGGTCATAGCACAAATGCAAACTCTGGACGACATTGAGATAGCACACATATTCCCGACACCTTGTTGATAGACTTGTATTGTCACTTTGAACCTCATGCTGAACTTGATATTCTTTTATTATTACTGGGATAATGCTATGACCAGGGGGTGGAGGACAGGGTGGCCACAGAAATTCTACATTTCTGAGCTCCCGTAAGCAATATATCCCAAATTGTCCTCACAACCTAAGTGATTCACATAAGCTAACTCTATTACATTTCGTCCAAATCAACTTACCTAAACTCCGCGTCTCATGTCCAATCACATAACCTCGAGTGTACAAAGAAGAATCCTCTCCCCCACCTGGGTTATGGTCCTGTGAGTTGTCCACGCTCAATAATAAGCGTGTGGGAAAATCTGGGCTGATGGGCCTCTCTGGTGTTTGTCCCAGAATTAACTCTTGTAACTCATTTGGACTCACAAGATCTCAATCTAGCCTCTGCAGCGCCTGGGCCCAGGAGGCCTGGTTGTATTCAAACCATAATCTGATCCCAGGGGATGTATCCTGACTCGCCTGGTGGCGCTCTAACCCCCTGGCAAGAGTGTTGCCTGGTGTTTGTTCTGATGAAGCAGCATGTCTTGGATTCTGGTTCGATACCAGACAGCTGGATAGCTGATGTGACAATTAAGGATGAACTGCGTCATCATTGTCCGCAAAGCCTTCACAAAGTTCCTGCATTATGGGATGATTTGGTTGGATCTTACCAGTAATCTTCTCACACAGATTCCTGAGCATGAGTTCCTCCGTTGGCCATGGTACTGCCTGCCAGGTGTTCTTCTCCTGTATGAAAGGGTCTTGTAAGACGGGTTAGTCATAAGAATAAAAGCTAAGAAAAGGGGACATTCCGGGACTCCTACCTTCTACCCCGTCAGGCTTGAAGTCTAGATGTTCATGATGCACCGCAGCCCATAACGCCTGTAGTGGATCGTACAGGATTGCACAACTAACACAGGCTATCATACCATTGACAGAATTGATGAATTCCAAGTCTAGTATCGGAAGCCTTCTCTTGCTATTGAAATACTCCCCATAGATGGCTTTGGCAATTTGAGGCTCAAGGAACTCTCAGGATATAGGCTGCGTCCTGTACATAGAGAGTCATGATTCGATATCTAGGTTGGTCGATGGGTGGATACATATAGATCAATTTTATGGGCGCATGAAAATATCATCTAAAACAAGGGATTTGATTCTACGAGTGATGGCTGTCAGGTCGTCAGGTAGTCTGTATAATTGTCGTAAATGATTATTTATATAATTCAGAAACTATGCTCAACCTCCAGACTGTTTTTGACTTATCTTTTGTAGTTAGTACAGTACTCTTATTGCCGTGAAAGAGAGGTTACTATGTCTATAGTCTTTGAGGATGATGCAATGTATCT
>Ga0307510_10004766_pt1 | contig 16047 bp, 9 predicted proteins | sample 12_EM_MG_FD_207224 | JGI IMG/M metagenome (GOLD analysis project Ga0307510, IMG submission 207224) | Populus trichocarpa ectomycorrhiza microbial communities from riparian zone in the Pacific Northwest, United States - 12_EM | ecosystem: Host-associated > Plants > Roots > Unclassified | place...
TAAGTGTTATGTCAACAAATATTATTTTCATTTCAAATTGATCATATTATCTCAAAATAAAGAAACTTCAGGGCGATCAACTTTCTATTTCTTACACATCAATCAAGCCAGCATGCCAACAGCTTCTCTGTAATCAATTATTTGCCACTCCTCTTCCTTAGTCACAGACACAATTTTCTCTTCTTTTACTTTTTTTTTTTAAAAAAAACTAATACAATAGTCAATAAGCTTAAAACAAAACTTTGTAATCCCAAAAAGATAAAAACAATCGTTATTTATTAAAACGAACCTGCACCAGAAATAACTCCACAAGGTGTCACAACACGCCTGCTAATAATCTAGTAATAGAGTAGGGGAATTCAGAGATGTAAGTTAGGGTTTTTAAAAGGAATTAGAGAGAGGGTATTTATGGAAAATAATTTTCAATACCAATTCGAATTTAATTTCTTGAGTATGTTTTTGGTTATTTTTAAGAGTTAAATTTCATTTGGAATTCAAGTTAGTACCTTGAAAATAATTCCACACACATAAATTGATCTAACCCCGGAAAGTCAATTCAATTCACATGGTTCCAAACAATGTTGTAAAATAAGAAGAAAACTCATGGAAAATCTAACAAAAACCAAAAAACAAGAGAAAAGTTCTTGCACTTAAATAAACAAGTTCACAACCTAAAAACACCCTAAAATTAATAAAAGAACCAAAATTAAACAAAAAAAATGTATCCTGAGCCTCGATCTACTTGTTGCGGTGATGTTCAAAATCACCTCAATAAAACTCCTTTCGTTAAGAGAAACCTAATAAAACCAAGACTGACTTTTTTGTTACTGAGATTTGATTAACCGATTACTTTTTCTTTTCTTCTTATTTTCTATCAACTTTCTCTTTTCTTTTTTAAAACTAACGAATTGAAATGTAAAAAAAATAAATTTTAGGACTAAACATGAAATTCTAAAACTAAAGGGACCAAAATGAGTAAATGGATAATTTTTGAATGAAAAAAATGATTTTTTTGCATGAATCTGAAGAAAGCCCCATTATTTATTATTTATTATTTTTTTTATCTTGGTCCTTTTATAACATATATATTTTTTCTATTTCATCAAATTAGCCTCACTTTCAAATTTGAAACTCCACACAAACCTTGAATTGCAAATAATATGCAAAAAGAAGAAACTATAAACACATTAATTACCACAAATATGACATGGAAAGATGAAATTAAAAAAGAGAGAGTAAAGTTCAACAATCAAAATGAAAAATTGAAAAATAGTAATGTTCATTTAGTGAGTAGATATACAATAACGAATAGTAAAAATAGTAGCTCTTTTAGTTTATTAGTATTAATATTAATTGATAAGAAATAAAGCCTATTTCTTTTGCTTTGTTCTTTTTTTATATTAACAAGTTGTTTAAACATGCTCCATTGATTGATCTAAGTGGCATATATTTTCTTTATTTTGTAGTAAATCGATAGAACTATATCACAGGGATATATATGATTTTCTTATTTAACGCCAACTGAACTTTTTTATAATCAAACTGAAAATAAAATAAATTATATTTCTTACTTGAGAATATTTTTCTGACTACATAGCATAAATCGAGATACACAAGTCATTTGAGCATGGATTTTTACGACGACGGCAATATGATACTGAAGGAGATTCAAACACTTGAAGGACACACCGATAGGGTTTGGAGCTTAGCTTGGAATCCAGCCACAGCAACTTCTCCTGTCTTCGCTTCTTGTAGCGGCGATAAGACTGTTCGAATCTGGGAGCAGACTCCTTCCACTCGCCTTTGGCACTGCAAGGTTTCTTCTTCTTCATCTTTTGCAAGTCAGATAAAGTTGGAACCTATACTAGAATATTTTGGTCGTGTGTCTGGTTAGGAAGTTGTGTTAATTTAGTAGATTCTTGTGTTGGGAGAATCTTATGATTAATTATGGGATGACTGCAGGCAGTTCTGGAAGAAACACACACTAGAACTGTTCGGTCGTGTGCCTGGTCACCTTCTGGGAAATTGTTGGCAACCGCCAGCTTTGATGCCACCACTTCCATTTGGGAAAATATTAGCGGTGATTTTGAATGTGTTTCTACTTTAGAGGTATTTAATTTAAGAAAAAAGATTGTTTTTTTTTTTTTTCCCAGTTTGATAAAATTTTATCATACCTGGGACTAATAATTTATTTACTTTTTAGGGTCATGAAAATGAAGTGAAAAGTGTGTCTTGGAATGCATCTGGTTCGTTCCTTGCGACGTGTAGTCGGGATAAGACTGTTTGGATTTGGGAAGTGATGCCTGGGAATGAATTCGAGTGTGCTTCGGTTTTGCAAGGACACACACAAGATGTTAAAATGGTTAAATGGCATCCAACTATGGATGTTTTGTTTTCTTGTAGTTATGATAATACTGTTAAGGTACTTTTTTATGGGTAAAATTGCTCATCTCTGCCTTTTCTTTTTCTTTCTTTGTGAAAAGCTGATTCCAAAATTTCCATTCCTGCTTTCAAAACAATTTAAAAATATGAGATCAACTTTATAATTTTCATAGAAATACAGGTTTGGGCTGAGGATGGCACTGGTGATTGGCATTGTGTTCAAACCTTAGGTGAATCTAACAAGTACTCTCTCTCTTCCCTTCCTTCCTCCCTCCCTCCCCCACCCCTTCCTTTGCTTTTATGCTACTCTTGTAGACGCGATTCTTTTGCATTAGACCATTATGCAGGCTAGCTGATATAGTTAGGTTTCACATAGACTTTAGTTAATGTTATTTGTTGGCTTATTGATAACTCCCTTTGCAATATGACGAGCTAATCTAATTGAACAAGGGTTGTTTCCTACTCAGTGGTCACTCTTCTACTGTCTGGGCACTTTCTTTTAACGCTGAAGGAGACAGAATGGTTACTTGTAGGTATGTAAAGCTTTTTCCTAAGTTTGATGATCATTGGTTGGGGTGATATTTATTTTTAAGGTATCTAGAAACAAAAGCAATTGAATGGATTTTGGGTTGACTTTGCAGTGATGATCTTACCCTAAAAATATGGGAAACAGATGTTGGGAGGATGGTGTTGGGTGATGACCACGCTCCTTGGTGAGAAGCATGCTCTTTATGCTTATTGGGTCTTCTACTTTTCGTTTCTTACATCTTATAGTGCACCTTCACTATTAGAATTCAAATAAAGAAAGGACTTCAAATTAGTGTGAATGACTTGTGATAAAAAAAATATTTGAAATTATGGATTGAAATTCTGTTGGTCCTAAGTAGTAGGCCACTTGATAATCTGTGTATTTTTGCAAATGACACTAGAATTATTGTGGCAGAGAATGAAGGACAACAATGGGAATTAGTTTTTATTTATGTATTAGTTTTAATATTATGTAATTATTCTAGATTTAAATATTTAGGAATATTAGTAGTTAAATTAGGATTTTAGTTTCCTTATTGAAGTAAGACTTATTGGTTTTTATTTTATTTTATTTGGTTTGGTGTATATAAATAAGTACTTAAACATTAGTTATTTTGGTCTTTGAATTATTGACTAAAACTTTGAGTTTATACAATATTGAGTGTGTATCTCTTGTTTTACTTTCAAGATTGAGTGTGTCTTTTTTAATTTGGTCCCTTCAAGATAGTGTGTCTCTCTTGTTGGTGAGTTTTGGTTACTATTCTACTTTAATTCTTTGGTTTTGGTGATTTTTTCTTCTCCTATCCTAGATCATTTTGGCGCCCACCTTGAAATTTGTGTGTTTCTCGTCTCTTTTTCTCCCCGCAATTACTTTGCCAATATGGCCGATACCAAATCTAGGGTTTTGGTTTTTTCAAACCAAAATGAAGTCTACTAAAAGAACAGAAAAAAAGAAGAAGACAAATCAAACAGAATTAGTGGTAGTACCACAGATTCCCAAAGTCACATATATGTGATAATTGAGCAAAATTCCACCCACACTAACTTTATCTTGCCGAGCTAGTTGGGAATTCTATTTGTTTCCAGAATTTGTGCCAACATCTGTAGGGTTGGTGGATTTCTTTTCTTTTGGCTTTGTGGTAAGCTATTCCTATATGCTACTTTATTGATATGATTTATATGGTTTGAGGAACAAGAATGTATACTACTCTTGCTCATGGTTAATCTTTTGAAATTCATAGAGAATATAATTCTGATAGGAGAAGTGTAGTTCTTCAGGAATAAAGAAGTGAGATAAGCTTTGTTTTGTTTGTTTAGGTTCTCCCATATATCGAAGTGGATGTATTACATGAAACATTTTGGAGATTATATTTATGTTTGAGGAATTTGCTGTTTTTCAATTCAATATGTGAAACATTTTGTTTCGGCTTTATTTGAACTTAATTACACTTGTGTTTATGAAAATTTTATGAAAATTGTTGTAAGATGGATATTCGACTCACAGATATGGGTAAATTATGAATGTACTACGGGAATGTGCATCTTATTAAATACCATCTATCCTCCAAAACCAAAAGTCAGATTGTCACAGCATGCAATTTATCAACCTCCATTGATTAGCAACATTGAGGTCACCAAAATCACCAGCACTGTTAATTCTTTAGAAACCCAAATCCAAACCATGCAAATTTGCAAACTAATCATACAAAATTCAATAATACAATTGTCAATTCAAAATAGAAGTTGAGCGTTTTAAACAACCAGTGTAGAACAAGTTGATGAATGCATTGAAGAAGACATTGGAGAAACTTATTAGAGGAAATTATGATTGTGCAAACACAAGATGAGCACAAATTTACAGATTAAGAAGCTCAAACAACTAATATAGTATAAGAAGATTTTGAAGTGCCATGAGTAAAGATTCTATCCTTGAAGAGCTCAAAGATGAGGTTGATAAAATTGACTTTAATGTTCCTTCTAAATTCAATATTATAGCCGAGTAGACTATCTTATTGCTAATATTGCTTACAGAAGATTGAAATGCTTCAAATGCAAAAAATAATTTCCAGGGAGTGCTTGCAACTTAATGGAGTTTTTGCTCTTTCAACACTTTAGAACTTGAGGTTGAGTTTTTTTCCAACCAAGAGAGAATGAAGTACTACAATGGAAATTGGTTTTTAATTGATCAGGAGTTTTAATATTGTGTGATTATTCTACATTTTATTTTTAGAAATATTAGTATTTATTATTCAATTGTTAAATTAGGATTTTTTTTATTGATCTAAGACTTGTTAGATTTTTCAATTTTATTTGGTTTGATGCATATACATAAGCACCCAGACATTAGTTATTTTGGTCCTTGAATTATTAATTGAAATTAAAACTTTGAGTTTTTGCAAGATTGAGTGTCTCTTGTTTTGCTTTCAAGATTGAGTTTGTCTCTCTTGATTTGTTTTCTTCAAGATTGAGTGTCTCTCTTGTTGGTGATTTTGTTTCTATTCTATATCGATTCTTTTGTTTTGGTGTTTGTGCTCTCTTTTCCTACATCATATTATCAATGTGCTTTATTTGAATAATTCAGGAAACAAAGACTTGATTATGATGCTCTTACACGCCAATTTGATGTGAGACTTATGTGGCATAAGATAATTATAGCATATGCTCCCCATCCCTAACCTGTTGTCCACCTTTTATTTTGGATGCCCAAAATGTTTATCCACATCCATTAACAAATCATATTTATGAGTTTTATCAAAGTTTATTTAGTTATGATAGTTAGAAAAAGAATAAGAATGGATTTGGGATTCACACCCCAAAGGTATCAATTATCGTTTCATTTGTATTTGGTATGATGAAATTATAGGCCATTTTCAAATTATGCAGGGTGCTTGCCCACACACAAAACAATACTTGTTGACAACATGGTTTGTTTTTCAGGAATCATCTTTGCACTCTCTCAGGTTATCATGATCGAACGATCTTTTCAGTTCATTGGTCAAGGTAGCAACCCTTTAATTTAATTGAACAAAATATCATGTCGTCTTCATTGTTTTACGTTGTTTCTGGCTGTTCCCTTTCTTTATGAACTTATCATTGGGTGCTCTTGTGGATGTTATGGGTAACATATACTTTTTCTGGGTTACCCTTTGTCTTTCAGCATTGGTTCTTTCTAAATTCTATGTTTTTGCACCCCTTAATTTTTGAACAGGGAAGGTATTATAGCAAGCGGAGCAGCTGATGATGGTCTACGGTTTTTTCTGGAGAACAAAGATGGTTTGGTATTAATAATTTATACCCTCACTTTATTATATCTACTGATTTAACATACCACATACCAGGGAAGTTGCTCTGTTATTTGCATTGCATCGAAATAACAAAAACCCCTTAAATTGTTTTTGCAGCATGTCAAGTATGTAGACATAAACAACATTACCATGTATGGATAGCTGCTAAGTTTTCTCTTTCACAAGTTAGCTACCTGCCTTTTGGGACGAAAACTGCTTGTTTATTTACTCCTTAGAATAAAAGTGCTTGAGGACATGGTTTTTGGAGTTCAATATATTTTTTACTCTCTAAGTCTCAACGGATCCCCCCTCCTTATCTACCTCTTACCTATCTTTGTTATTCCTGACAATGAACTTCATGGAGTGGTGGTGGTTTAAATTAAGCAACTGTTTTTCATTAGGTTTTTTCTTTCTTTTCCTCAGTTCAGTTTTCACATCTTAGATAAATTATTTAGAAGTTCAATGGTTTGATTCTCTCGATTTATTCTTGCTTTCATTTCTTTTTATATTAGTTTTTTCTGCTGATTAATTGCTTCATATCCAAATCCTTTGATTTGTGAACTTTTCCTGTTTCAATAATTTTTGTCCAGTATAGTGGCATGGAGAGAATTATCCTCAAAACTCAAAAGTTGGATGGATATTTAAAGAAAGGAAAGAACTAAATATTATTGCTCTGAGTGGGGGGAAAATGAAACTAACCACCTTGTCCTGAAAACAGTTTTAGTGCAAATCACTGTTGGGGCACTTTTGTCCTAAAAAGTGGACATTTTGCTAACATTGCTAAAGAGTGCAACTTGTGATCCCCTGTGTGCGAGCAACAAACACATTCTTACTCAACTTAGTTTTTCTTGTGAATTTCTTACACTTTACCTTTTTTGTAATCTTATTTCATAAAATTAGTTATAGATTTTACTCAGTTCTGGTATCTCAAGAATGCCAAATTTCAGGTTGATTGCAAAAACTATAAGCTAATCACCTAAGTAACCTTTTGAAATAAATTATCACAACATAGATGGAAACACTTGTATCTGATTTTGATTTGAAATTGGTCTGATGAGGTAATGCGACCTTGTGAAGTTCCTATTTATGGATGCTCATAAATTGAGGATGCCTTACTCTTGACTTGATATATTGATTAGTGAATTAGGAAAAGAAGGATTAAGTGAGACTCTATTGTGTGTTTGTTACAGGTTGACGGTCCTTCATATAAACTGTTGCTGAAAAGGGAAAAGGCTCACAATATGGACATAAACTCAGTGCAATGGGGACCTGGGGTAAGCTTTCTTTTGGAAGTGTTGAGATAACACACTCACAGCAATTTTTTTATAGTGTATTTGATGTTTGTGTTTGTGCTGAAATGAATGCTTAAATTAAGTACAATAGGATCTGGTGGGAGGAGAGGAAGAGGGGTTGGTAGTAGATTCTTGGGTTCTATGACAATAGAGTGATGCTTGCCATTCAAGTGTCCATGTAAACCAAATATATATTTCCCTGCTTGCCCTGATGATACTTATCTTGAAACAATTATACTACTATCTACTGCACAGCAACAGTAATAATAAAAAAAACATGTGCTGACACTTGAAACTTCTGTTCTCTCACCATTCACCCTGCTAAAACTAGCGCAATTTTGGTTAAAATGGTTTTATATCATTTAGCTGTACTGAAAAGATGAAAAGCTTGAGCTCACATCTTGAAAAGGCTAAAAAGGGTGAGGACATCACCTATCTTAGGGCCTATAGTGCCCTTTATTTGGTTTCTCATTTTCAAACTTTTTGTGCTGGGGGCGGGGAATTAATGCTTAGTATTGAAATCGTGATTGTATCTGTATTGTGTTTCTGTATATGATTGTTGATTCTTGCCAGGAAACCCGGCTACTTGCTTCCACAAGTGATGATGGGAAAATAAAGATATGGGAACTGGCAACTCTAACCTGATACAACTTTTTGATAATGATGGTTATGATTTCATGAAGCACTAGACCCAACTTCTGGGATCTTGAAATTGATACATGTTTTAGATATAAATCGCTTGTTAATCTCCTGTTTTAAGTTGATCAGTGTAGTGGATGGAGCTGGGTTGACTTGACGTTTCTCTACAATGGAAGTCGGAAGTTTTCCATATTAAATAAAGCATATGTATTTTTATTCTTAATGTATTATTTGACTGGTCAAATTGGAGCGACCCATGATACTGGGTTTTAGAACGAGATTGTATATAGTCTGCCAGAACTAAATTGGGAGCAGAAATAAAATTATCAGAGATCGTAATTTGGATATTAATGTTGTCTTTTTGCTTCTTTTTTCACCTGATCATTCCACTTATGGGCATGCTGTTTATATATCAACGGTTGATGTTCTGTTCATAATTTACTGAGTGAAAAGAGAGGGGCAAAAAAAAAAACAGCAGTTTTGAATACAAAATCACAGAAGATACCAAGGTTGTACTGCCTATACGACTGAGTTGTTTATGTGAAAAGCATCATACTTCATGCTAGGAAGTATTTTCCAAAATTTCTTCTGGTTGCCCTCAAAAGGGGTAAATGGTCCGTCAGAGTAGATCATATCTGGGTAAGGGTCTTTATTTCCGTGAAATAAATGTATTCAATACATCCTGTCTATTTCTCTATGTATTAATGGCTGCTTGGATTTGCTCCAGAGTTCTCCCTTTTGTTTCTGGCACCACCATGACCACAAACACTATAGCCAGCGCGTTGATTGCAGCATAAAGAATGAAGGTACCTGAAAACCATTCTTGTATAATTTAACTAACTTCTTTGTGAACCAGAGCTGTCTTTGAAACTAAATGTTTTCACTTTGCACATCTTGATATTGTTCTTAAAAACTACTATGTAGCTCTTGGTATTTATTTCAGTTCTTCCTTTATTTATTTATCTTGCGAGCTGGTTGCCAATAAATTGATTCTTTGTATTATGCTAAATTTTTGCATCGTTTCGTTGAATAAGTTTTAGATTTGTTTACCATAGGAGCTCCAGGACATAAGGTAGTTGTAAGTGTAGGAAATCGCCCATGCACCAAACCAGTTCACAAGTGTTGCTAAGCTTCCAGCCACTCCCTTAATATTTATTGGAAAAATCTGCAACAAAAGGCAATTGTCTTTTTTGGGTGGAATAATGAATTCATAGATGGAATTTTCATCTTGGAACTTAGATTACCTCAGACATTATTACCCACGGAACTGCACCCATTCCTGCTGAAAATGAGCCGATATATAGCTGAACCAAAAGTATTTATCAAAGATACGTAAATGAGAAGTTACATAGTTGGAGATCAATCTCAAGAGAAATATTATTTGACAATGATTATAATTACCAGTATGCCAGTTAAAGTAAGTGCCGGGACTGATTTGACTGCCAATTCATTAACCTAGTTTTGCAGAAGGTCACTTTTACATGTCAGTATTTGAGAGAGACATTGAATTTATGAGGTCTAAAGTTAGCAATAACCTTTAGGTAGAATGAAATCGCAGTTATTAAACAGCCAAGAATCAGTCCTGATGCAGAAACCTGGAATACATAGATAAATTAACTTTCAATACCTGAAGGGTGATGAGTCAAGATGAAATTTCCAGAGCTAACTGCGTTGGACAGAAATTTACCAGTAATAGAGGCTTTCTTCCAGCTTTATCTATTACGATTGTGTTGAGGGCGGTAACCACAACCTACAAAATAATTTTTTTTTCAACGCAATCCTATTGGAGTATGACATTTTGATTTCTTGAAGTTAACAAAATTACTGAAAGAAAGAAACCTGAAGAATGGCATAGATTATGGTTCCAAGACTGGGAGAAAATCCTGAAATAATGCAGAATTTCAAATATTAGAGTACCAATGGAGAATCAAAACATTCTAGAAAGTATCAGCAAAAACGCTTGAATTATTTGATGTTCTTTGGTTGATGTATGAAGGCTTTGTTTTCTACTGGGTTAAAATTCTGAGATCAGGAAGGCTTTTAGGATGGAAGTTAGTGTGTGAGATTATTTTTATGTACCTTGTTTTATTTGGATTATTTTTTCTATTTAGATTAGAATTTTTAATTGAATTAAGATTTTACTAATTAGGAATCCTAATACTAGATGGATTCTATTAGTTAGGCAAGTGTTAATCAGAAATGCTTTTTCTATAAAGGATTCTAGTTCTAGAACTAGTATAAATAGGAATGTCTAATTTATTGTTAGGGATTCAAACTCACATTGTTCAGACTTTTTATAAAATATTAGAAATTTTTTCTATTCCTGTACAATGTTGAGGGCTCTAATCTTAGGATTTGATAACCCTAACTTTTATTTATGCTATATGCGCATCAAATATTGGCCTGCTGACTTGAAAGCAGGGTGGATATAAATTTTTATGTTTAGTTCCCTGTTTGGTGGAAAGGGCAGGGGCCATGTATCTCCTTTGATAGTAGTGTTTATCAAGACCTCTTTACCTGCTGACTCAAAAATATTGCTGACATAAAAGCAGACCCCATTGATTCCTCCAAATTGTTGAAAGACCATCAGTCCTACTCCTATCTGATCAAATTGGCATAAAATGTATCAATTGACTATCAGAGTTAATGAAAAATAAATCCTTTCTGGTGAGGCCAACTGGAAAATAAAGAAATATAGGATTGGAAGGTTGCAAAAAGGAATAATACAATGACTGAGCGGAGGTATCTTCTTTGAAACAAATCTAGGAATCTGGCTTTTGGGAGCCGTTCAAGAGTTTCTATGTAGTCCTGTCACAAAAGCATAAAACTCATCATACTTTTCTTCAAATTGCTACTACATTAACAGCATGCAGAATACAGATTTCAGATAAGAACCTTGATTTCAGTTGCCTCCTGATATATATCAGCTTCCTTGCCACGAAGCTTTTGTAGAGCTGTTTGAAACTCTTCTTCACGTCCTCTCTTTGCCTGTAACCACGCCATTTTCATTATATATATGTGTGTGTGTGTGTGTGTGTATAGGCAGAGTGTGTATTCAATTGCTGCTCGTTACCAGCCATCTGGGAGATTCGGGAATCAGAAACAGGCCAAAAACCAGAATTGCACAAGGAACAAGCCCTGCAAGCACTCTAGAGGTAAGCTTCCTGCTCTACAAATATTTTTAGTGTTTTCTACCCAACCATTTAAATTTTCTGAAAAATAATGCCCATTCTTGATCCCATGATGATTGAGTAGGCAATAGATCAAGGAATACCAGTCAATGCCAAAGCCCTCCATGTCAGCACGGTTCCTATTATGAATGCAACAGACACTCCACCGCAGATCATAAGCTGCATCATGAGATGATATGATTAGAGAGGATCCTTGTCCCATTACATTTTGGTTTGCATTATATATTAAATATCTACTCCGTCCAACTAAGCGTCAATAGAAAACGTAATTTAGAAAGTTGATGTCCCCTCATAACACACCACAGCTTGTGAAATTATGTTATCATTTGAAAAGATACATTTCTCAAGTTCTGTCAGAAGCATATCTTTACCTGATTTGTAGCTGTTAGTGCTCCTCTAAGATTCTTGGGTGCAATTTCAGCAATAAAAACAGGTACCTTGTCAAGATGTCAACATCATAATCGAATTCATTAGTAACATATATTCTACCATGTGCGTAGAGGCATGTTGAGAAGCAAATGCGAGAAGATTAAAATTCTACCACATAAGAAAAGACTCCCATTCCATAACCTGTTGCCAGTCTCCCGAGGTCCAACGCCAGAACCCCCTGTTTTGTATTAATTGAGAGGGTAACAAGAAATAAGATAATATGTCTGGGGAAAAAAAATTCCCTTTTGCTTCTGAAATTAAGATGACACAAACCTGAGCAAAGTAGATGGCTAGCCATCCGGCAATACAGAAGCTGGTAGCCACTCTCAGCGCCTGCGTACATTCCATGCAAGGGTTGAGTCCTACACAAGTAGCACTAGATCCAAAAATGTTCATCACAGCATACCTCTACTTACCCCTTTCCGACCAATGAAATCAGCAATGGGCCCACTTGTGATTGCACCAATCATTGCTCCGAATGTCAATATTGAACCAAACACGGAATACTTCATAGTTCATACAAACACAAAGAGTAAGTAGCACATATAAGTTTGGAAGCTAAAAACCAAAGAGTTCATTTGCTGCGTTTAAAACAGCATCATCAGTAAACAGGGGATGCTTTTCTTAATACAAGTACCCTAGATCTAGCTGATCTTTTGATCCTAGAAACTTTTCTCTTAAGTTCAATTTCCGCAGTGGATCTGGAGCCATATTTGTAATGTCTACTGAAAATCAATTATTCTTCCGCAGCTTAAGTTTGCATGTTTCTGACAAGCTAGGAGGCTTATTGATACGGGGACAAATCAACCGGTTACTTAGCTCTGGATAAGTGCTTAATATACTGGGAGACAATTTAGTAACTAACCTCTGCTAGAGATAGAGAGAGATCTTCCCTGACAGCATTTTCTGTGGGTGATGAATAGCCTGCCTGAAACCACATGCAGTAAATTAAATCAAGACTCTTGCTTGTCAAGAAATATGTAGGAACACGAGCTAACTTAGGAAACAGAGCTAATTATCAGTATTGTAAGTTCCTAAATAAAAGGAGGTAAGCTTACACATGAGCCAAATGCGAAAGAGCCACAGACTGCAACAAAAGTGCTGAGGTAAACCATCCAAGCACTTTCTTTGCTGCTACTCTGAGCAAAAGATCCATCTTGTTCGCCTGATTGATTTTTCTTGTCCATGAGTGGTTCTCTTACCTCTTCATGCTCAGCACGATTCTTACACTGCTCTAGGTCCTCTTGGATTCCCATGCCTTCACTCTTTTCAGTCAGAATCTGCGCAGCCTGGAGATGGCAAAGAGAGAGTCTGTGAATGAATGCTTTTTAGATCAGTGATGGATGTGACTTGTGAGAAATAGAAGAGAGAGATACGTTTTTCTTTCTTTCTTTCTTTTTTCCTCCTTTAAATTTTCCTTAAATATGCTCCCAAGAAGTGACAATTCTCTCAACCACGTAGGCTGTGCTCAAAGCTTCAATATTCACTCGCACTTGTCCCACCACAACAGCGTTCTTGACTTGATATACCCATCAGCAGCAACTGTTATCACTAGACAAGTAAGTCTAGATTGCCATGTGCATCATAATCAAATAATTAAATGGTATTGCCCCTGAGTTCACATGGACATGGCAGAGCCTGTAGGTATGCTTGGCTGGAGGGATGGATACGGAGTAAAAGGGATGATGTGTTTTTTTTTTTTCGTTTTTGCATTAATTAGCCAGACAACTTATGAATAGATACTATGAGTGAAAATGGGTGGGAATCGAAATAGGAAATGGATAAAAACTCAGTTAAGAAATGGGTGGATTTCTCGCATATTTTCCAATTCAGACTGATAGCTTCTTGCTAGTCACATTCTTACACCCAAATACGCCCTCTAGAATGGATTGATATCTATCATTTCTTCTCTTCATTTTTCTACTTTATCCTATTCAATCCTTTCCACCGAGCAGTTTTTAAGATCCCGTGGCTCCGTTTCAGGGAGGGCAACTTCATTGTTCTATCTAGAAATAGATTTCTGTCAACCAAGCACATTGAAACAGATTTCGTAAAGCAAATTATAATGGAGATTATGCTTTATTTTATTTTATTTTATAGGATTATGAATTTCTTATCATTTCTCATTGACATTAAATCTACCACAGGAGAATTTTCAGCCGTCCTCAAAATAAAGTTAAATTGTATAACTTGAGGTATTTTCAGGGTCCATTTGGTGCCTTGACGTCTAATTAATTGTGGGTACAGCCAGCCTCTAGTGGGTACAAAATTCCAAGGAGTTCTTTCAAGGTAAATCATCAATCCCTGTCTTTATTGCTTCAGCCAGCCAATGAGTTCTGCAGCCTGCTCTACGTTTCTTCTTCCTTTTTAGGCCAGACAGCTTGCCACACATGACTACTTGGCATTTATATCATTAAATTATTTGAAAAAGAAAATTAAATGCGTGGTTGGCAGATCCCATTTGACTGCGATATTCTCTTGACTCGTTCTTCCTCTTTCATTGAGGAGCGGAGTAGCCCACCATCTTTTCCATTTTTGTTTTACTCGGCTGCGAAACTGTAAGATGCGAAATTAATGTCCGGCTTTTCCATTTTTTTTACTCGGCTGCGAAAATAATTAATAGCTAGATTGTAATTTTTTAAAAGATATTTTGTTTAAAAATATATTAAAATAATATTTTTTTATTTTTAAAAATTTATTTTTTATATCCACTTTAAAACAATTCAAAAATATAATAAAATAATTTAAAAACATAATTAGCCCGCAACACGCAATACCAAACAAAATCTTAGAAGAAGCTCAAGCAACTCCCTGCATGTTTATATAGTGCCACCTAGTTGTTATAAGGAGTTTTTATTTATCGAATTAATGTAGTATATAATTTTAAGGAAAAAATTTATAAATTTAAATTATTATCGGAAATAAAAAAGATTAACGGTTATAAATTCAAATTTACTTTCACATGAAAACTAAAAGCTAGCTATTATTGAACCTATATTTTTCTTAGATTGACTTTGTCATTTTTTATTGCAAAAAAAAATCCCACCTGACCTAGTCAATATTAAGTTCTAGATGGCCTTTTCTACTTTTGGTTGATTATTTATGGTCTCAATAGATCATGCATTGTATTAAAAAACTAAAAAATATTTTATTAGTAATAAATTACATAACTTTCTATAAAGTTCTTTCCAATAATAATAATAATAATAATAATAATAAACGTACTTAAATGTATTGTTATGCAATTATGAAAAAAGTGATAAAAGATGAATTCACTGCTCCTTGTTCTTTTTAACTGTTTAAAACAGTTTACTTGTATTTTTCCGTACATGTTATATAATTAAATCACGTGATAATTTATTTGGGTAGTCTCAAAGCATGCATGATATTTAAGGTCATGCATGATGTCAAATCAATACTATTCTTAACTAAATTACTTGTACAAATCCAGCCATGATATCAGTGTTATTGAAATAAAAACTTTCATAAAAATATCAATTATAAAAAAAAAATATAAAACCAGTTAATATTTAATAAATCAATTTAGTTAGTTAGAAAATTAAAAAATACAAGAATTTATCTCACACAAGCCGAATAAATTCAGTAGCAATAATAATTTAATGACATCCACTCTTTCAATCAAGTTTTGAAAATATATGCAACTCATGTAATTCATCTAATATATCATCAATCTTAGGTATATAATGTCTATATTTCACAATTATGTTATTATTTTGCTCTACAACTAACACACGCATTCTTCAAGTTCCATCATTTTTAGGTACAAGTAATATAGGAACAACACAAGGATTCATACTTTCATGAATATAACTTTTTGTCATCAACTCTTTTACTTGTTTTTAAAGCTCCTTTGTCTCCTCGAGATTACTTTAATAGGCTAGTCAGTTAGGAATCGATGTGTTAGAAACAAGATCAATTTGATGTTCGATCCATTTTATCGATGGCAATCCACTAGAAATCTCATCAGGAAACACATCATCAAACTCCTGTAACAAAGAAACACAAATACTAGAAATAAAAAAGGTCAAGTTCATTACTATTAAAATAAACTTCTTGTAAACAAGATCAACCCCTATTCTCAATCCATCCATCCCACTATTTTGTTGTCTTATTGAAGCTATGTCTTTTAGATCCTTTATTACCCTAGTCAGAAGCTCAGGTTGTTGGATGAAAGCTTGCATCTGAAAGGTGTTATCCGTTTTTAGTGTCGCGAACTTGTGATTTTTAGATAAATTTGAATTTGTAAAAAATTATTACTAGCAACAAAAATATATCCTCACA
>Ga0307510_10004767_pt1 | contig 16046 bp, 12 predicted proteins | sample 12_EM_MG_FD_207224 | JGI IMG/M metagenome (GOLD analysis project Ga0307510, IMG submission 207224) | Populus trichocarpa ectomycorrhiza microbial communities from riparian zone in the Pacific Northwest, United States - 12_EM | ecosystem: Host-associated > Plants > Roots > Unclassified | place...
CTAGCTATACGTATTTTGTATAGATACAATGCATTTCCTTTTCCCATCTAATTAAAGCTGGCATGCAATCTTGGGAAAGTTAAGTGAAGATCACCTGACAACCTGTATTATGGAAAGGATGTCTCTCTTTTTTTTTTTCTTTTTGTCGTTTACTTACAGTATGTATATAGTTTACTTAATATCTAGTTTACTTATCATTTGTAGTGTTTCCATTAATATTATTATACGCAACCCTAAAAATATATATATAAATATACAAAAGACTATTGTTATTCTCTTCAAAATCCATTACTATTCATACAAATAAATATTTTTTTTATCCCAATTAATTTTACGAGTCTTGAAATTAATTACCATATAATTTTTTAGTGGCCTGAAATTTATAAAATTTAAACTTATAACTTCTAAAAATCAAATTTAAAACCTGATTATTTCAGCTACACAGTATAAATTATTGCTCTTCTATTTCTAACTTGGTGTTCATCTCTGCAATGGACTCTACAAACATAAACTCGCACATGGCTACACCGATTCTTTCTGTTGCTGCAACGATTCCTTCCCCTGTTGACGTCCCTTCCTTTGTTGTAGCTCCTTCATTTGGTGGATATTAAAATTCTTTGGTGGTTTCCCTTCATCTGCTACCATGATTAATTCCTCTGTTGTTATTACCAACGCCTCTGTTATTGTCTTTCTGTCTCTCATGGCTGTAGCCATCTCTGCTGTTGTTATTCCTCAATCAAACACTCAATATATAATCTTTTTAAAACTATCACGCATTAATTTTTTATACTGGAGAATGCAAATGAAACCTTCCTTGTTAGGCTAAAGAGTGTTACTTTTTTATTCTTATTGTCTTTGTGTATTTATAAACACTAACTAAAAGATAGGTTGCAAATAAGTAGAAGTGTTAGTGGACATTAAATAAAGTGAAAATTATATTGATATTTCTATAGTTTAGTTATTTTTTTTACTTTATCTTTATTTTTTTAGAAATTATAATCTATATATAGTATGAACATAATTTTTAAAATTTGATAACATATTACATTCTTACTAATGCCAGCAAAAACAAATTCAATAAAAAACTAAAAAGCACTCGTTATATTAAAATAACAAAATTACCATAATAGTAAATAAAATAAAATAATCGCAACCCTCACCTTTTTCTCTGGCAAAGAATACTACCTTCACCAAAAGAATCCATACTTTTCAATGATAACAATGAGCTTCTTAAAGAAGAAGACATGGTGCCATTGTGTAGCCAACGGCAACTCCAAAATGATTCAGGTGCTGGACAAATCCACGTATCTTGACCATCAGACCATCCTCTGACAAAATTAAAAATGAAAATTAAAATAATAAATTAGGGTTTTTGAAAAGATTCAATCAAGCTAGCTCCATGTAGCATCAGGACTTTTTCCAAGATTGGACTGAAGTCACTGAACAGCATCCATGTAGTTGTAGTTCCTCTTTCCGGTGAGAGGATCCGATCACCAGAGCGGTAGCAGACAGAGAGCAGAGTAGAAGTACAGGAAGTGACTAGAGAGAAAAACAAGGTGAACATAATTATTATTTTTTATTTACTTGAAACCTTACTTGGTCAAATCAAATTTAAGGGGAAAATGGTGTGAACAGGTTGCAATGAATTACCGGTTCGCTTGAGGCCGTCAAGAAGTACAAGAATAATCGAAGTTTTTGAAGGGAAAAAACGAATTTTAAAATTAATTTGGAGTTTTTTAGGGTTTTGAAAAAAATAAGAATAATTAATTTACAATTTGCAACTACAAATAGATTAAAAACCAAAAATTAGCTTTTGATTTTAGTGAGATTTTGTGTTATTAAAGAGAGAAGAAATCAATTTCTTTTTCTTTCATGAATAACAAATTTTGGTGATCTATTTGTCTTTTCATTTAAATTTAAAATTTATTTTGATATTAGATTTAAATGGTAATTTTTAAAGAAAAAAATAGAAGTAAAGTGAGAAATAGATTAAATTATAACCGTGTAAGGGTAATTTTCTCTTATATAAATATCAAATAATATAAAATTTGGAAGGAAATAATAATAATAATAATAAAATATTTCCATTAAATTTGGTACAGGGCATGTGATTGTCTTTCTTTCTCGTTTCAATAGCAACAACACTTGTAAGAAAAACTTTTACCAAACACATCAAATACTTTTTACAAGCACCACAGTAAAAGAAAATCCTACAGCGTTCCCAGACTATAATAATTGAAATGGCCACGAATCATTGAGATTGCCACGTACGCACTTCGGCTAGCAAAGTAGACCAAGCTGAGCAATATTGAATAATTCCACGCATCCCAAAATAGGAATTTCTTATTCTCATAATGATAATTAGTTGAGAAAAAAATTAAGGAAATCTCTGCTGACAAACGATGGTCTCTCAGTGAGAAAATAGGGATATGTTTTTTTCTTTTTACTAATGCACACTGTAGACACAAGCTGTCCAGGATGTACAGATTGTACAGTGAGCTCAAGCTACGCACCTAAGGTCCAGATAAATGGATAAAAGCTTTTGAATTAGCACCAACAATTGAAAATTACACAATAACCATCTTACAGGGAGGAACCGGAAGTCCCAGTTTAAATTTTTCCAACAGCTGTTATAACGTGCTGGTGTCATTTCCCAAATTTTAACTTGTATCCCCGCAAGATCTATACATCAGAAACTCAATTCAGGTTGCGAAGTTCAACGTCAAGGCACTGGATGATCAGTCCAAACATGTTGCTCTGCTAATCACAAGGACCTGTGTAGAATTTAGAGCCACCAGTATCATTGCTGTTGGAGTGACGCTTGAATTATAGATGTAAGTGATGGATGAATTCGAGCTGTTCTCAAAGAGCGAGCTTCACTTCTCCCTTCTGCGTACTCCTCTCCTAGCGGCCACCTTGGCCGCAGATCATACTAATTCACACAGCAAACAAGTATTAGTCAAAGCTGTAACAAGACACCTTAAGCATACACAGCATACCTTTAACTCAATAAGTCAGACAAAAAAATGTCATCATCCATGCTACTAATCAGGCACAAAGTCGTTCTCTTCTATTAATCTGCTCGTTAGAGAGGTATGACTACCATTAGGGCATGGTCTCAGCCATAATTCTCTTCCATTTATAAAATGATTATGTTGCTAAAAGAAATTATAGATTTATTAGATAATTCCTAATGGAAACTTTGTGGCTTGAAATCCTTTTGATGGTTTATCCAAAGCGGGGTCCAAATGGAACTTTGATATGAGAGGGAGAAAAGATTGTCCTGGGTCATATATAAAGCATGAGCCCACTTACGTAACTCTTAACATATCCAGAGCTCAATCATATTCAACTACAAATAAAATATAAATTACTGCAGCACTTATGGATGCTGATTGTTTGGAAGTTAACTGACATATGATAACTACAAGATGGTGATGATGATTCGCCTCCAAATTTTTTGGACCAGTTCTAAGAAACATTGAAACAATGGTGTTACATTATTCAATTATGTGATAGGAAGAGAGTGATGAAACAAAACAAAAGTCAGTCATGAGTTTAAGAACAAACCATATAATCTTCATGTTCATCTGCAGGGGGTGGAGGATCAAATCTACCCATGCAGAAGTGTTCAATGCCAGTCCAAGCTACCATTACACCTATAGCGATGAAAAGCACCACCATCAGTTACTTTCTTCTTTGAGATGATAGTGTATTTGCAAACAATATTGATTGTCAACTTCTGGATCTACATAATTACAAAAACTGACTCTATGCTGGCTTTTAGTGCAGACCTATACATGCCAGACAACCTTAGATTGCTGCAAAGTTGGGTTTTTTATTCAAATTGAAGTTTCTCTTCATCTCTCAGCTACCAAAACGGAAAGATGACCTTATTGCAACAGTGAATACCGAAAGGAAGGTGGTGGGATTCAAGCTCTGAAAACATGACAAGTCAGAGATGACTCATTCTCACTAGAAAGCTGCCTTTTAACCCTTGCATATACTCATTATGGACATTCTTTCTAGAAGGGCTAAAGTTATTTGCGTTTAGGGGATGTATATCAAAATATATAGCACTTTTCATCAGCATGAGAAGAAAGGAAGAATCTAGGCCATTCAGGGGTTCCAAAAAATTACCTTTTAAAGGATAGTATCAAAATTAAATTGTCTTTAAATGACCCAATAACTAATCTTCCTTTTTGGCCCAAGGTCATGTTTTACCACACCGCAATCCATTTAAAAGTTTGAGCATAAGATCAGAGATAAAACTTACCATTATCAGTACAAAGCTTTGGAGGAGGGCAAACAAGTTGAAGACTGTTCTTCTTCACAACATTATCAAGCCGAGCCCTGACATACTGATTTGATGCAACACCTCCAGAGACCACCTGCAGGAGGTGAGAATATAGATAGCTATCATCATCAATACAAGCCAGAAATTAATAGAAAGCATTAGTAAATCAATAGGTTGTGATGGAGCAAACAGAATTTTAAAATCGCAAGGCATGTCACCAAATGCTTTATTGAAGGCTCGATCTTCCTTGCCCATTCAATTGCCCGGTCACACCTTTCCTCTAAATGCAATACTGCAACTCGCTGCAAGAAACAGCCTTAGAGGGAGCGGAACAAACAAAAAGAGCGTGTTTATACTAGACTTCAATAAAGATTAAAAACAAAATTAACCAAAGGAAGGTAACCTGAAAAGAAGCTGCAATGTCAGCTCGGGACCTTCTATCTTGGCTACTTGCAGAAGAAATGGGAATTTCAGCATTGCTGCACATAATGTACACACACATCAATAGGCAGGAAAAAATGTATAAATTGGCTCATTGTTTGCATAGGCCATTATATCCCTGTGGGGGAATAAGTTACCAGGGATAGCAGGAGTTTGGTGTTTTCTACATACATGTTTTTGGATTCAATTGCCAGCCTCACTTGGGTCTTCAAACCAGCATACGAGAAGTTGCAATCTTTATGCTGTTTCATTGGAGTCTGAACAAAAACAAATAAGGTACTTTGGAGAGAGCTAGAAAACAGAAAAATGATATTCATTTTACGCACTCTAGCAAACATGACAACAATGAGAAAATAAGTAAATGAACAAATAAAAAGTACGATAGATAACTAACTGAAAATTTTATTGATTCTGCATCACCCTCTCGAGCAAGTTCCTCTAGGGCTGGTCCACCACTCCTGCTCATGTCAAGACCAAGCCATTTTGCTGTCTTGTCATATGCCTCACCAATTGCATCATCAATTGTGGTCCCAAGTTGTATGTAGTGGCCAAGGTCATGAGCAAGGATAAGTAGATTGTGTCCTCCTGAGAAACAGAAGCAACTGAAATCAATGGTATGCTTGCAGCCACAACAACTCTCTTAGGTGGGACGCCCGAAGCTAAGCTAAAACCCATGGTATCATGATGTTGATACTCTCTCTCACACACACACACACACAAAAAGCAATCAACTCAGTCAGTGCAAGTTTGGATTACATGTATGTTGGCTTCACTCTTGCTTGCAAACACCACTATCAGAATCCAGCTTAAACTTTTGATGAATAATATGATTGATTGATCAGCTTTAACTACATCAACTTAAGTCAGATGGGCCTCTGTTGATGATCAGAATTGAGTCATTGATAATCACATGGCAATTACTTCGTGTTGCATGAACCTGCATGCTCACAGCTTTCAAATCACACAAATATGACCTAATTTGACAACTAAGGAAAGAGCATATCCAACCAAACCTACTCAAACTATATTTGCAATTCCATTGATTTTGAATGAGACTTTTTTGCCCTTGGTTCCTAAGATAAAATACCCAGCTTTCTAAGTATCAATCCAACCCATCCACTCACACACATGCTAACCTTAACACTAAAACATTCAGCAGAGGAAAAGAAAGAATCAATAATCATATGATGGTCTTACCTGAAATAAGTAGGGCCATGAAAGGAAATTGCAACTCACGTTCAATTAACCTAGAATAAGAAACACAGGTCATGCAGATGAGCATTTTATATCTCAATTTTGAGTATGAATCAAAAGCATAGACATACAAGCTTCTTAATGTCCAGTGCAATATGGAAATAAACATGTTTTTAGTATGTTTTAGTACACATTGTTGTCTTGTGTGGCTGAGCTATTCTTTGCTCTTCATTCATTATATCATTTTTGCTTCCATACCTGGCTACTAGAGCATGAGCCTCCATATGGTGGATGCCAATGATTGGTAGATTGAAGCTACCAGCAAGTTTACGAGCTTTTCGTACACCAACTGCATCAGAATGCATAAAGAAATTGCCCTAAGGAGCTATTTTGTACTTGAAACAACAAAATTACGTAACAGTACAGAGGGATGCCAGAATATAGACCTCATAGCACAAGATAAAATCGAAAGAAAAGTTATTTGTTCTCTCTTGCCCAAACATGAACTTCGACCAAAAAACCAAGTTGAAAGCCAAGCGACCATAACACTAGCAATATTAGCTAAGGTTCTTAGAACTAGAACAATGCTCTTGTCTAGCTATTTATCCAAATAAGCATACATTGACATATTCCATAAGCACTTCACGATAAGGCTTAGAAATAGAGCCATTTTTCAACCTGGTAGCACAGGTTTTTACAGGCAGAAATTCATCTGTTCCCTGTATAAAGCAGAATAAGGCAGAAGACACTACACAGACAGAATGATCCAATGTTGTCTGAAAGTATAATTGAGTTTCTTTATCTAATTTGTACTGGGTTCAACAGTACTATACAATGGTGACAACAATTTACTCTCAATAAGATCAACAAGGGAAAAAATGAAACAGAAACATATGCTAATCAAATTACCGCGAAGACATAGGCTCAAACCAGGACCAATTGTAACAGCAACGGCAGATAGATTCGTTGCTGTTAAATTAGCTTTATCAAGTGCTTCCTGTACGACCTGTCAAATCACAAATGTGCACTCCCGCACAAACTCACATCCATTACAAAATTAAAAACATGCGTTACAAAAAAAAAAGACTAAATTTCCTAGTTAGAGATGATACCTGATCAATAACTTGGGAGTGTGCTTCTTCTGCCATTTTAGGAGCAACACCACCATATTTTGCAAGCAAATCTGCCTTCATTAAAGTTAAGATTTTAAAAATAAGGTAATGGAATCATACATTAATTGCCCAAATACACAGATTCACAACTGATAATTATTTGTCAATTAAGTAAACAAAAAGTCCATTAATAGGCAAGATAAGCAAAAGCCTATAAACAAATTACACTAAAGACATTAAACAAATACCTGAGAAGAAACAACTTGACTTAGAATCTCACCATTGCCCCTCACCTAAAAAAAGAGCCGAAACCCATTAAAATTAGCACAAAATCAGAAACTATAAATAGTTCAAGAAAGACACGATCGGCATACAACAGCAGCTGCAGTGTCATCACAGCTAGTTTCGATTCCAAGAACAACAAGATCATCCTTAGAAACCAAAGTTTCGAATTGGGGTTTTAGTGAAGTTGAAAGTCTTGAAGTGGAATGAGTGGATAGAGAATGGAGAGGTGACCATCTGGGGATTATTGGTTGGGGTTTAAGGGTTTTGAGACATGATGACAGAGAGTAAGGAATTGAGGGTTTCGGGTAGAACAGATTTAGGCGGGAAATTGTGGAAGATAGGGAAGACAGCATTTTTTTAGAACCAGACACGGATGATAATAGCAGAGACACGGAAGCGAAGTGCAAAAGATTTTATAGCTGTTGTTCCGAGAAAAAAAAGAAAAAAAAGAAAGACATTGCTATAACTATATAGAATAGGGAAAATCACAAGTACCGATTGGTTGCTGTCCGTTATATAAGAAATAAGAATAGTGAAAACAGAAAAGATAAGATAGAATAAAAAATAAAAAGAGATAATTATATTTGACAGTAGTATTAGTATACAAAATAAAATGATTTTATATTTGACTTGGTTATAATAGATAAAATATAAAAAATATAAAAAAATTATTTTATTTTTAATATATATTATTATCAAACTTATATAATTAAAAAAAAATTATTGAAAATATTGATTGAACTTGATCCGGTCACGAGTCTAAAACTTGTTAACTTTTTTGAAAAAAAATTGGTCAAAACAAAATTATTTTGATTATTTTTTTTAAAAAAACTGGATAAACATGATTGATTTTCTTGACTCGTGACTTGAATCTTGTATCGAGTCGATTCCCAAGTTATGTTTTAAAACTACAATAATAATTATTTTTATTCATCGCTAACTTGGATCAACCCGTAGTGACCCTCCCAACCCGTAATCTAATTCTTGCTTCGGTCAACCCTTAAATCGGTTTTTAAAAATATAATAATAACAAATTTTATCTTTACATTGATTTAGATCAAACTGTGTTGACCTTTCAAATCATGACTCATGATTCAAGCCTTATCTTAAGTTGATAATCAAGTTTTAAAATTATAATAATAGTTTATTTTTATATTGATTCAAGGCTGAACTTACTCTCGGTCGACCCTCATGTTTTAATTCAAGCTCAGCTTTTAAATGGTCGAGGAGTGAAGAAATTTTAAATACAAGCTCAGCTTTTATACTTCCACTAAAACGCCTAACGAATCTTGCCTTGTTTCAGCCTTGAACGTCTGTCACAGCTCAGTTGCGTCGGATATAACACAGACTGCAGCTCTCAAAGCTGCCTTGAATTGTTCTGTTAGGTAGTGATTGTAATACTAAAATCTTACAAATAACATCCATGAGCATATGAGATAACTCAAGTGGTAAATTCCAAAAAGTTCAGCTCCTAGCTAGCACCGAGATTTGGCAATAAAAACAACAATACTGAATCCTACCATCAACATCTGACATTCACTTTGAGCGACAAAATGCAAGATTTAAATATTTTAAACGCAAGAAGATAACGGGAAGCAATATTGAACTCGAAAATATTAGTCTTCTTTTACTTTCAATCATGAGAAGAGGAACAACAATACGCCTGGTGTGGAATACAAAATAATTATTACCAAAATTTTGTAGCAACCAGAGAACTAGAGTGACAAGAGACAGATATCTCACTTGAAGGTCAGTGTTCAGCAATTCCTCCGGTGATGCCTTTGAAAAGAGGGTGGAAAATTTTGTGTGATGGAATCTTGGGGCCACTTGCTCAAACTTTATGAGTTGAGAGCAAGGACTTATTAGCTTTGGAACATCTCAATAGGGAACTGTAACATCATTTTGAAATTTTTGCTGCCAGTTCCCTTACCAGCTTAGCAGCAACCATTCCAGTCATTCCATCAACAGTGTCACGTTGCGGATTGAATTCAACCACATCTGCTGCAACAACATCAGCTTGAAGGTTGTGGAGAATGTTGAGAACATCACGGAAAGAAAGACCACCAGGCTCAATATGAGATACACCAGGAGCAAAGGCAGGATCAAGGCAGTCCACATCAATTGAGATATACACACCTTTTACACCCTCCCCTAGTTTCTGTCCAAGAACAGACCATAAATAAAAACGTGTTAAATCCCTAAACCAACTTTTACATGTATATGTTGTGTGTGTGCGTGTGTGAGGGGGGAGGGAGAGAGTGAGACCAGATTTTCCAACATCTGCCGATCCCTTGAGAAGGTTTGCATTTCATATTGCTCTACTCCAAACCGTTTGCCTTGCTCACGCCCTTCTTTTGTTATTGATCTGATACCCACCTAAAGTCAGCATTCAAGCTCATCAATATAACATTAAGAAAAATATCAGCTATCTTCACACTCAAAATCTTGGATGCAAACAATAGATGCACTTGTAACTTTCGAAACAATGAGCGAAAAATACATATCATTTCCCTCAACTTTAAGAACCGATATTGCAATAACCAGAAGCTTTTGTAATACAATCACACTGGAAGGTTTAAAGGGATATCACCAATCTACACCTTTTGAATTGGGTATTTATCATATCATAATCAATTCTAGCTTCAAACATAAATTACATGAACCAAGAAAGTTAACACCGCAGCTTGAAAGTAGAAATATATGCTAAATTAACCACAAAACATGAGACACAGAAAAGCATATTGAGACATACACACATACTTGCAAAAGCCGCCGAGCATAACCACCTTCCATGATTCGGGCAAACGAAGAAGCATGAGAATACTTATTTCCTTCAAAGCAATGATAGATGTCAGGATGGGCATCTAGATGAAGAATATCTACAGGTCCCCCAAGCTTCTCAGAGACAGCTCTTACCACAGGAAAAGATATTGAGTGGTCACCACCTAAGACTAACGGGTGCAATGGGTCCTGAAAGAGTTCATCAAACAAGTTGAAAACCTTCAGTTTCTTAGCCTCTGACATTCATTCAGAAAAAAACTTCTGAAAATTCCTAAAATTCCCACTTATCAGAATCACTGATACCATACAAATTAAACGTGGAAAACAGAAATTAACTCGATTCTCGGAACAGATGCTGAACTGCAAAATTAGAAAATAGTATATGGTAATAAAAAAAAAGGATAATTACAAAAACCCTCGTAGTTTGATCTGAACTTTACTTTTCCTCCATGCTTTTATAAATTATATATTTTTATAAATTACATTTTCCATCCTAGATCAAACAAAAGAATGTTATTAAAAAAAATCAAACAAAATGCAATGTCCAGGATGTAAAATGTTATTAAAAACAAGAGATTTTGTAATTATCCCAAAGATAAAAGCAATCACCTCTTCCATTACTAGCTTGACCGATTCACTAATAACATTCATCAGTCTATCATCATCCACACCACAATCTCGTATTTCTTGAACCGGAACATCACCAACATCAGTTAGCACCCGCGGATCGTTTAATTCTTTACCTGCGAGCAGCCAAGCTTCCTATCTCAGCATTAATCAATTTTAACATCATCAATCAAATCGGACCCCTTCAAAAACAATCCAACAATAAGCAGAATAAAAAAATAAAAAAAAGAGACTGTTCTCACAACCTTCTTCGGTGCTCGAATTCGTGCTGCCACACCAAATGGCCTCTCTAATACGCGGAGGAGCAAACGCCGGTCCTTGAAGAAACGATGAATTATGTCCCAAAGGAACTCCAAGAAGCGTTGCAGATGCTTTAACACCTCCTAATGCGCGTAAGAGTTCTCCCTGTGAGAATAAACGAACGTATAAAATAATTACAAGTTATTTAATTGCAATTAAGATAATTATAATTATACCTTAAGCTTAGCGCGCTCGCGAATAAGCGTGAGAGAAGCATCGATGACCCGATTTTGGCCTTTTTCTAGCAATTCGGGAGGGATATTTGCAGCTTTCAGCTTTGACAAGTAATGGATTCCTCTCATATCTGCAAAAACAAAAACTAAAATTTAATCACCTAAACCGATTCTCGTACTAATCATAATTTAAATCCAAAGATTAATTAACAAAAGCTTGATCATCAAAATTCTAGCACGATTTCAATTTCTCCAGCAGTAAAAGAAAGAGAAGGTGATGGTTTTTGTTTACCAATAGGAAACAGTGATTAGCAGAAGAATCAGCAAAGGGATTTGGGGAGTTGGCGCTTATTTAAGGAGAAATGGCCGTTCAGAATTCCTATGCTGGAGTATGATCTGGTTTTTTTTTTTTGTTTTTTGTTTATTAATAATAATAATAAATAGGTAATGCGGGTTGGTGCGATATTGGATTTATTTTATTATATAATATGGTTCAGAATGAATGTTTGATTTTGCTACAATGATTCGAGCACTCGTCGAGTTTATGAATTGAAAAGACTCTATCATCCTTGGCAAGAACGGGCACTTCTCTTATTGATTTTTCAAGTAACAAGTGATTGGCTAACAGTGGATGCATAGTGTGTTTTTAGATGGGAAGTAGTTTATGTTTTTTTTAAATAAAAAATATATTTTTTAGTTTTTGAAGATATGGTTTGTGTTTAAAAAGTGTATACATGATCTATTTAATTAACAATTCAATATGTTAAAAGCTTAATTATCACGAACCACTCTTATTATTCTCTCTTGTTTTATATGCTTTTACATGGATCATACAATAAATTTATGTTATTTAGATAATATGTAATGTATTTTGAGTATTATTTATATGATGAAAAAAATTAAATATAACACTTCTTTTATTTAAAACAATTTATAATGCTGAATAGCTAACATTTTGTAAAATCTACATTTATTTTTGAATATTTTTTGGTAAAGGTAATTTAAAAAAAAATTAACATAATAATTAAAGGAAAAAGAAAGATAGAGTGCATCTATAAAGGAGATTTGGTTTTCCAATATAAAGTTAAAATTTGATTTATGTTGACAAGGAAAAGAATATTGGATAAAAGATACTTACGGGCGGGCATCCAATGTGGAAAATAAATAAATAAATAAACAAACAAGCTTTACTAAAATGAAGGGTAGATTTGTCTATTGAACTGAAAAAGGAGCGGTCCTGGAGGAAAGTCATGCAAGGACAAAAGACAGAGGGAGAGTGATGACGTCTGTCGTCAATTATGGTGATTTGCCGAGTCACTAGGCAAATCGACGAACTAACCATCTCAAAAGTGGGAACTGACGTCACTTACTTCCAGGTGCATTTTTTTTGTCCTTGCGAATACATGTAATGTTTGAGAATGTTTTTAAACCATGTTTTTTGAAAATTAAATTTTTTTTATATAGTAATATTATTTGATATTAAAATATTATTTTAATATATTTCTAAATAAAAAATATTTAAAAACACAGTCACCAATATATTTCTAAATATACTCTAAATCGAGGAAATGATTGTTTTTTAATTAGTAAGTAAATACAGATAAAGTAAGAATATTAGTTTATTCATGATTCAGATGAATTTTTTCTTATTCAATTCCATTTAAGCAATCAAGTGAAAAGAAATATAATTCTAAGGGCCAAAAATGGGAACTGGTATGAGTGTTTTTGAAGTTTTAGTTGATTCTGTTTTGGTTCGTGAAAGAGTAAAAGTGCCAGATTTGAAGTTATAATCACATAATTCTGGTTATTTGTGTATTTTTATGTATGGATTTCTCTACCTGTGCTCGAAGCATGTTCTTTTGACGAGTCAAATGTTGTTCCATGCTGTGACTTGCCTTTGTCTGAATCAAGTTGATTATTATAGCATATGCACATATTGGGAATGCATGCAATATTTGGAGTTTTAGACTCAAATATTCTCTAACTATAAGATACACGTAGGATATATATTGCAAGCACATGATATACATAGAGTTCGAATCTTCAGTTTACTCGGCAAGTTTCTACTGAGACTCACATTAGTTAAGTGAGTCATTGCAAGCTCATAATATATGTAAAGTTTGAATCTCCACTCCATACTGCAAGTTTCTAATGAGGATTGAACTTTTTTATTATTATTAATATAAATATTTAAAATAGCTTAAATGTAATTTAACTAATTTTATAAATCTTAAAATTAATAACTACATAAATCTCCAGCACATTTAGTCAAGTGAGTTGTGGCGTTTTAGGATAGACTGACAAGTGAGTTATTGAAAATCAGCTTGTTTTCAATGGTGGACTGACTTTGAAAATTCTTCTATAGATGGCATGATGTGATGCTAAGAGCTTTTCCTTTGATAATAGGGGATTTTTGGATCGATGCTTGGTGGTCTTTTCTTTTTCTTTTACTCGCTTGTACTTTTTTGTCAGCTTTAGATTTGCTACCGAACTGGAGCTAATATTTTTTCCCTCCAAACTAGCTATTAAAATCCTTATATTTTTTTTTTTAGTTTAACGTGGGTGTTCGAGCTAGCTTGCGCGTACCTCGACTAATCCCATTGGCCCTGAAGTTAACGACCATGTAAGCCTCCAGTAGCCATCATATGAGCAACCACAGGGCTCGAACCTGAGACCACAGAGGAAGCAAACCTTTTGGTCCTAAACTTTTAACTCTGGATGACCAACTATATTTTAGTTGTGCCAGAATAAGGTCCTGCAATCAGATTGAGTATTCAAGAACTGAGCCGATATCAGATCTTTCATGCATCATTAGGATCCATAATTTAAGTAGTTCTCTAACAATATTAAGGTTTTAGTTGGTGTCCTATGTCTGGGCTCCTGATTCTTTGGGCTCAACTGTCGAGCACAGAAGGTTTTCCTTCTAATCAATTTGTTATTGGGATTTGCCTCCTATCAATGGGTTTTGGTAGAATTGTTTGGCTTGGAGGTATAGTGGTATTTTTTTTAAAAGTATAATATCATTTAAACACAAACTATATATTTAAAAGCTAAAAAAACATGTTTTTTACTATATAAAAAAAAACACAAACTACCTCTCATCTCTCATCCAAACAGTCACACAACTCCCACCACATGCAATCTTTTATTTAAAGAAAATGTGATTGTGTGTGGTAGACTGACATTCCTGACTCTCTTGTCCTGTTGGGGTCATGTTGATATACACCTCATGACATCTTTGGCTTCTTCAATCCGTGGATACTAGCTGCTTATACTTCTACGGGTTTCACCCTTTAAAGTTTCATTAACAATGTTTGGGGTATCATCTTGTGAATTTGGAGTGTTGTAAGCAACGAGAAGAAAGATTTTGTTTTCTTGAATGTATTTATTAAACATTCTTGTCATTTCACATAAACTCTTTGGTGTGATGTGATATGTGATCACTGCTCACAAGATTGCTCTTGCATTATGTACAGTTTTGCTATCTAATTTTTTATTAATGTTTTTGATAAATTTTTAGAAAAAACTAAAAATAGTAAAAAACAATGAAAACCCTAACAAAAAAATACATTTTGATATATTTATATTATTTTTAGTATTTTCAACTTCATCTCAGAATAATTTAAATTTTCAAATGTATTTTGAAGTTATTTTTGGTTTTTTTAAAAAATTTATCAGAAACATAAGTTAAAAATTAGATAGCAACACATAGCATTCTCCATTCAGTTTGCTCAATGGCATGAGCCAGAGTTTTGTTAATTTGGACTTTGTTTAGGCTTATTTTGGATTTAGCATGTGTTACTGGGAATTGCCTGAGTTCTGCTTTCTTGCCTTGCTGATAGTCTTGGATGTTATCCACACTTTTGTGGGAGTTAATTTGCAGGTTGTGCCACACTGCTGTGTTTTCAGAAAGAATCCTACTAGACTACCCATCCGTTGAAAGTAGATACGCAACCCACTGGGTTGAAAGATAATCAACCCCGTGAGAACAAATGTCAGAAGGTCCACCCTCAACCCATGGAAGATTCTGCAAATCAAAATCCAGAAGCTGGGGAAGCCTTGATATCCAAAATATTTACCAACATCTCCTCTCTGAAGTCAGCATACATTCAGCTCCAAGCTGCTCATACTCCCTATGATCCTGATAAAATACAAGCTTTTGACAAAGCTGTAATTTCTGAGCTGAAAAATCTATCCGAGCTAAATTATATCTACAGGGAAAATAACCCCAAACCAATATGTGTTTCTCCTCAGGACTCTCGGTTAGCTGCAGAGATCCAAGAACAACTGAGCCTGCTCAAAACATACGAGGTTATGGTGAAAAATTCCAACCTGAAATCCAGAATAAAGATTCTGAGATTCTTCAGTCTGAGCAGATGATTGAGGAAGCAAACCAGAAACGAGCAAAACTGGAAAAGAATCTTAAGCTCAGGGGTTTGTCAACCGAAGAATCAGAGGGTTCTGGAGATGAAAATGGCTTTTATTCTGTGGATCTGACCCCAGAGCTCTTCACATCTGCATAGAAACTGCATTCAAAGCCATTCATAATTTTTCTAAAACATTGATCAATATGATGAAAGCAGCTGGTGGGATCTTGATGCCGCAGCTAACTCCATTGAATCCAACGTTGTTTATGCAAAGAGAGCTCACAAACAGTATGCATTTGAGTCTCATATATCTCAAAGAATGTTCATTGGGTTTCATCACGAGAACTTCTCAATTAAAGCAGACGGCGGGGCAGTTTCAAAGGAGAGTTTCTTTCATCAATTTCTTGCTACGAGGGAAATGGATCCTTTAGACATGCTATGTCAGAACCCAAATTCTGTTTTTGGGAAA
>Ga0307510_10004768_pt1 | contig 16043 bp, 11 predicted proteins | sample 12_EM_MG_FD_207224 | JGI IMG/M metagenome (GOLD analysis project Ga0307510, IMG submission 207224) | Populus trichocarpa ectomycorrhiza microbial communities from riparian zone in the Pacific Northwest, United States - 12_EM | ecosystem: Host-associated > Plants > Roots > Unclassified | place...
GTGGAAACTCCCGCTTCTATATCTTGTTACCCTCGTATATGTGACGAAACCTCCTGGTATCACGAAATTAGATTAGAATGATCTCGACACGGTAACGGGGTAATGATAATAACGGTTGTTTTTTTTTATAGGGTTTTTAAAATATTAATTAATCCCTTTTTTATTATAATTACTAATAGATTCCATTAAAAATACCTTCATATCTCTAAACACTTACATATCCATCAAGCATAAAATCAGGCATTCACAATGCGAATTTACAGTGAAAGTCAAATCTCTTATACTATAGAGTATAATATAACTACTGTACCTTGTAATGTCATAGGAAAAGAAGAAAGTAGCAAGAGGGGTTTGGGAAAGTTCTTGGTTCTTACCAGCAAACAAGTAAAATATCAGGGGGCAACTTCTTCGTCCCAGCTGAACTAGGACCCATGCCATTGACTGGTGGGGTCGCTTTTTCTACAATATGTACGGCATTTCTTCCAACCCCATGGCTTCTCAATAGAATCTCTTAGTCAGTCTCAAGTCAATGCTTTCTTGAAGATCACAACAGAACAACACAAGACACCCTGCTCCTTGTCTCTCAATCCACAACTTATTTTAGGACGAGGAATGAAACTGCCTTCTTGTTAGTAGCCCTGCTTCTTGTTTTATTTGCAACTTTTCTTTATTTCTACGTTCAACTAGCACTTTTAAAACCAGTGATTGTATGTGATGGCGCCGGTGGGATACAGATTCCATCCAACTGAAGAAGAAATCATCTGTTATTATCTGAAACACAAAATGAACGGCCGTAATTCCCTCGTTGATGATCATATTGGTGAGGTTGATCTTTATCGGCGGGATCCATGGGAATTACCTGGTTAGTACCACAAACATTGCTGATTATTTTTGATGAAGCAGTCATGATTATTACAACTATGCTAAGTTATTCTTGGTAATTAAATCCACACTTTCTCGATAAATCCTAATGTCTTTTTCGTGTGCATCTGTGTGATCATGTGCTTGTAGTTTCTGCGAGAAAAAAGTCAGATGATCGAGTGTGGTATTACTTTTGTCGGCTTGATTACAAGCACTCAAATAGTAAACGAGCTAGCAGGGAAACCAAGAATGGATTCTGGAAATCGACCGGCAAGGTTCGTGATATCAAGGCTAAACGCACAAATGAGGTGATTGGTAGTAAGAGGACTCTGGTTTTCCAATACAGATGTCCTGATTCTAAAAAAGTGGTCGGGACCAGCTGGGTCATCCACGAATTCCATGCTAAAACTACCACTCCTGACCAGGTATTATATAATACCATATAGTGTATATGGGATCATCACATTTTCTTTTCTTGGCATCCTGGGGTTAAGGTTTGACCGTGTTTTATTATTTGGTTGTGTGGAAGAAGTTAGAGTTTTGGTGTTCGATGTCGTGCTTAAATGGCATTGAATTATAACTACATTCCATGTTAATGTTGGATATTGCTCGCGTTAAACTCCAACCAGTTCATCTTGCTCAACATGGGGTGTGTTTTACTACTCTTCATTGCTTTTGAGTCATATGAAAGTGTTTTCAATGTGATTAGAAGAATGCCTGCTACATCTATGCTTGTTTGATGCTTGATTTCTTATTTGTGTTGTTCTATCCTGGAACTGTGTTGATAGACTGCTGCTTGAGTTCTTATTGTTTTCTAGTTCTTTTTTTCCTTTCTTTTTTTTTCTGTAGAGGGCTCTTGTTCTTTGCAAGTTAAAGCATAAGGCAGATGACTCGGCTGCTAATTTGCCTGATGATGAAGGCGAGCCTATTCGGGTTATGGGTTCAAATGTTGAAAATAATGCGGTGCTGAATAATAACCAAGAGGTGAGATGGAACATTCCCTTTTCAAATTTTTATAATATAGTTTTTCATGTGAAGCGTGAGAAGCATATGTGTTTACTTGCCTATGATTCTGAGTCCAGGTAGATGCAGAGCTACCGCAATCTCTCTTTGACAGTCATGACGTGGGTTTCAATTTTCCTTTCGCACTGCAGGCACAGAACCATGTGCAGAATAATAACCAAGAGGTGAGATGGAACATTCCCTATTCAAATTCTTATAATATAGTTTTTCATGTGAAGCGTGAGAAGCATATGTGTTTACTTGCCTATGATTCTGAGTCCAGGTAGATGCAGAGCTACTGCAATCTCTCTTTGACAGTCATGAGGCGGGTTTTGATTTTCCTTTCACGCTGCAGGCACAGAACCATGTGCAGAATAATAACCAAGAGGTGAGATGGAGCATTTCCTATTCCAATTTTTACAATATAGTTTTTCATGTGAAGCATGAGTAGCATATGTGTTTACTTGCCTATGATTCTGAGTCCAGGTAGATGCAGAGCAACTGCAATCTCTCTTTGACAGTCATGAGGCGGGTTTTGATTTTCCCCTTGCACTGCAGCCACAGAACCTTGTGCAGAATTTCCTTTCTGATGAAGAGGATATAGATTTTGCAGATTCACTCCTAAATGACTACCCACCAACACCAAGGTCATCAAGTAATGCTTATGTTTTGGATACAAGTGACAGAGAAACTTATCTTGCCTATGGAGAGGTAATAGAAAATCTCTAATGGCCACTGGAGAATGTTTCCTTCAGTAGCGCCTAGTTCTCTCTATAATTATACAAGAGAATGCTAATGGGAGCATTGAAGTAGTATGTGATTACTCATTATTTCAATGCCACCAAGTACATTCTCTACAGTCATGAAAGATCTTAAGATGAAGTGAGGATTTTTTTATGATTTCTTGCGCAGGTCAACCATTCTAAATTTGCTGCATTTATGGGCTGGATGTCATTTGCATTTCATATGCAGTTTAGTTCTGTTGAGGACACTTCGAAATTTAATTCGTCTGTTTGTATCTTCATGACAGTCTCCAAACTTGTATGGTGGGCACGGTAGTTCAAGAGCATACCAGCGGAAGCAAAGGGCTCATTGTGATGATACCCTCTTGATGGGGCCATCTTCCATGGATTCCACCACTGTAACTAGGCATGAACAGATTAATTCAATTCAATCAGACTTTCCAAGTATCCACAAAGCTCAGCATGCACCCATACCCCACAGCTTCATGGAGCAGGAGGGAATTTCTGCTAAAGGAGATCAATTTCTGGGTGGGATTTCAAGTACAGCATCCAAACATAAGGTGAGGATCTTAAATTGGAGGACGAAAAACATGGAAGCGACTTGTGTCTATCTAGTGAATGAAATTAAATTCTTCCGGTATATCTTTGCAGGCCAGAGAAGGTGCAAGGCAAGTTGCTAATATTGATCTGCCTAAGAAGGTTGGCATAGAATCTGTAAAAGACAGGAAAATAGTTCAGGTTATGAACGCAAAGCCGGCTGTGAAGTCGAGATCAAATGGTTCGGCTGGCAATGAAAAGTGGGGCCGTTTCATTCACCTTGAAACAACTACATCAAGCCATACATCGACTCCTCCATCTGTTTATCTTTTCAATTTAGTCGTGGGTCTGTTTCTGTTCATAATCATGCTCAGAGAAGTGCTGATTGTTCACTGAGAGAAGCTTCTCTTATAAGGCTATCGTCAAGAGTTTCCAGTATAACAAGAACACTTTATTTTTTGCGAGAAAAGGTCAGCAAGAGGGGGACTTGAAATCCCTAAAAGTGTGTTTGGTTTAACTTTTGTGGTTGAGGTTATGGTTGTGTACAACCCAATTATGCACAAAACTCAACCACAAAAACTAATATTTCTTGCTTTTTGTAGCTTTTTAGTGGTTCTACACCCAAACCTCAACCTCCACTTAATAAACCCTCAACCTGCTGACAGAATGGATTTCTGTTTTTGCTAGCTTGTATATATATTGCCCCTTTCTCATGGCTGCCGGGGCTAGACTGTAGTTACTGTTTGCTGTATAAATTATATTATGTTATAATTATTACAAGAAATCTCTAAGCATGGTTTTTTCAACGTAGCAAACTGCGGTGTCTATTGTTTTTTTTTTTTTAATTTAATTTCATCCTCTTTAATTGTGTTCGTAAATTCATGGCTAATTTATGAAATATATTTAAAAAGGAATACAATTAAAATAAAAAGAACCAAAATATAAACTGAGGTTTCAAAAATTAAATAAAAAATACATTTCAGCTCTCAATACTTTTTAAATAAATATTTTTAACAGAGTTTAATTTTTTAAACTATCATTATTTGTTTTTAAAAAATTATTTAAATATGTAAGAATTTCTAAATTTATTATTAAAAACTTTTGACAACTACCGGTTATTTTATCTTATCAGACAGAAGTACCGGCGGCCACCAGTAAGCTGGGCTCAAAAGAATAAAACAGAATATCAGATTTGGTTTCACAGCATCAACTCAAGGAAATAAGGAGACATGATGACCAAAGATGGTATCTGGACAAAAAAAATAAAAAAACCTTTTGAGCGATCAAGCTTGTAGCCTCCTAGTTACATGATCATCACAAGGTGGACAAATAACAGGGGCCCTTTTTTTTTAAGCATTTAGGGTGGAGTCTGCTCAATTTTTTTTTGGAAAAAAATTCAGACTACAAGTCATGTGATTTTGTTTAGATTTTGATTAATACGGTGGCCGAAAATTTAACGCTTAAAGTTTTTTTTATCTAAAAACTTATTTTTCAATTTAACAAAAAATCTTCTCAAACTCAAATCTATTTTTTCATGGACTTTAAAAGAAAAAAAAAACCTAATATGAACTCCCCTCGTCAAATGAAATCATTTGACACAAAATATTAACCTTTTAATCGGTGTCAACGATATTTATTCTCTTTCTAGCACTAGAATTTGGCGACCTCTCTGTCTCCTCTCTCAAACCAGAAACTAAAAATAACAAAAATGAATTTTTATATCAAAATTAAATGGAGAAAATATTGAGGTACCCAATATGTATCGTTTTTAAAGTATGAGGATTGAATTAAACTTTTTGTGAATTTTGAAACTATCACCTATTTATGGTGTTTTTTTTACTTTGACGCCATGTCTTTTAATTTTATCTTTAGTCAACAAATTTGATTCAATTTTCATGTTTGAGCCTCGGGAATTACAAGTAAAGTTTAAAGACCTCCATCCTTTTTCCCCTTGTTTTGTTTAAGAATCTTCAACGTTTTGGTTGTTTCTTAAGCTCTTCTAAGTATAGAAAGAGGGTGATTTTATACTAACTCTTACGTATGATGGACAATATGGACTGGACAGGACTAGATATTACTGGATTGAACAAATAATTATGTTGTATTGTGTTTGTTGTGTTTTGGATTGGATTGGATAATTTGTTTTATTTTGTCTTTGCTAGATATTAGACGGGACTTGATCAACCTGAGATCTAGATTGTTTTGAGTTTAAGGAAGGATTGATATGACATGATCCGGTTAAAAAATTGGATCAACCCAAAATAAAATACGAGTAAAAAGTCTATTGACTTTTTTTATATATTTCTTTGGTCAAAATGAGGCTGCTATATTTGTTTTTGAATTTTAGTCAACCTGACAAGGTCGATCTCCAAGTTGACCCAGGTTAATGGTCCTGGTTCACGACCCGAGCTTTGCCTTAAGTCGACCATAGAGTTGAATTTTAAAACTATAATAATAATAATAATAATTTTTATCCTTACATTGATTTGAATCAATAGTCAACATGGCATTGATTTGAATCAGTAGTCAACATGACATGTGACCCGAGCCTGACCTCAGATCGACCACCGAGTTGGGTTTTAAACTATGATAATAATCATTTTTATTATCACGTTGACTTGGGTCAATGGTCAACTTGACTTGTGACCTGAGCCTAGCCCATGGTTGACCTTTAAGTCAGGTTTGAAAATTATGATAATAACCACTTTTATCCTTACGTTGACCTGGATAAATGGTCAACCTGACCCGTGACCCGGGCCTGACCTTAAGTCTAATCTCGATTCAGGTTTTAAAACTATGATAATAATTATTTTTATCATGATTTAAACTTGGGTCAATAGTCCCGACTCGCGACTGGCCCCAAGTTGCCATCGGGTCAAGTTTTAAAATTATAATAATAATTATTTTTGTCCTTCTATTCACCCGAGTCAATGGTCAACCCGACCAATGACTCGGGCCTCGTTCCGGTTCAACTCTCGATCGAGTCGAGTTTTAAAACTATGACAATAATCTTTTTTATCCTTGCGTTGACTCGGGTCAATGGTCAACTCAACCCGCGTCCCTGGTCTTTCTCCGGGTCAACTTCTAGTCAAGTTTTAAAATTATAATAACAACTATTTTTATCCTTACCATTAAGCCGAATTAATTAGATTAACTCTTGTGCAGATAATTAGACAAATTTATTCTACCCCTTTTAGTCCTTTTAGTGAGACAAAAACTTCTATGCTAAAATAGCGTTGTACATGACAAAAATTAATATTTATAATGTATAAAAATACATCAAACAACTCCACAACAAATTATCATGTTCAGTTCTTCGAAACACACACTACCTAAATATCCTAATAGCCGAAGAGTCAACAGAGCAACAAAAGCTGGATACTGGAAATCAACTGGAAGGGATCGTAAAATAAAGACTAGGCGAACCAAGGAAGAGATTGGAACAAAAAAGACTCTGGTTTTTCATGAAGGTCGTGTCCCTGATGGTATTAAGACTAAATGGATTATCCATGGTATTTATAACACTTCACTCTCCTTGCCGGGTCTTCATGGAATGAGGTTTTTGGTTGTATATTTTTACTGTGGGGGTTCAGGAATCTCTCCTGTGACATTTTGTGATTATATGATTTTTTTTTATTTGAATGTTAATGATATGAAATTGGTAGTCTCAAAATTCAAATGCATTGAGTTTTCTGCTTGATTTTCAATAATTGGTCTATGTTCAGAAGTTTTAACTTGTGCAGAATGTTCCAAGCACCTCTGTCAAAAGAACCCAGTTCATCAGAGATTGCAAGCTTAATTACTTGTTAAAGAAACAAAAGGGACCAATTGAATTTTCTACTTGTGTATAGGAAGGTCGTTGAGGTGATTAAACGAAATGCAGGTAGTAGGAGTGGTTTCAGTGTATGATTTTTGTTTGTTCTGTGCTCTTTTCTTTCCCTTCTTCTGCCATAGAAATTTAGTATTATGTATAGGTGGCTCACATTCATGCAACTCACTGGCGCATACATTGTTTTGTTCTTGAACTCATGCAGAGGGCTCTCACTGTCTGTAAATTGAAGGAAAAGGGGGATGGGAATACTGATATTCAGGCCTGTGATGAAGGTGAAACGAGTAGCAAAGGAACTGAAACCAACTCAATTACTTTTTTTTCTTAAATCTTAATTTGAATAGCAAATTGAATTCATTTCAAAGAACCGAAAGAAAGACATGAAAAACTTACAAATGAAATTTCTCCCCAGCTGAAAAAATAGAGATAGAACATACAACTAGAATGAGTGGTCATATTGCTACCGATCTTGCAGTAGAGCGGTAAGACTAACTTTCATGGGAAGGGGTGCACGGAGCAAGCATATATAGTGGCTTGCAATTTAAACCATTCAGCTCTTTAACAAAATTGACTCCCTTGAATCACTTGCATTAATGTGGCTGCTATTTCACTGCAATGCTCTTAATCATTAAACGTTCACTGCTTTCTCCCACAGGACACTTCGGTGCGTGCATGCTTTATCAGCAGATTCGTCACTCCAATAACTAAGAAGAGCGCCCGCTTTAAAAAGACTCAAGCAGCTTTGAAGGGGCTCCAAGACACAATCACATTTCCAGAATGTTGATTTTTGCAATTTTGGCTATCAAATTTGCACAACTCATGTTCAGCAGTGAACCAAAATTGGCATTTTAACCAAAATGGCTAGCGTGTCATGATGTGCTTGAATACGAGGAAGATGAACAATACTCGATGATTTAAAATCTCAATGATCTCTGAGTGGATATCTGAGTGACAAGCAACTTAGCAGCATGTGCACAGAAGCAGGCCACAATGCATCTATTCAAAGCTGACTCACTGATCACTAATTCATAAAAAGAGCAAAAGTGTGTAAAACTATAATGCTCATTTCAACTTGATCAATAATCCACCAAGAATCTACTAAAAAAAAAGAAAGGAAAAAAAGAAAAGAAAAGAAAAGAAAAATCAACTAGCAATGTTCTAACATTTGACAGAACAAATCCACATGATAAATGTACTTCACAAAAGCAGGAAAGCGGGCAATATTCAACGAAATATTTGGGAACTTCAGTATTAAGAGCTGAAACAGCAGAAAACTAGAATGAGTAATAAATTTATTAAAGTACATTTCTAAGTATCTTATATGTCAATTGGAATGTTTGAACTTTCTGCTAATTGTGCATACAAATACCTGCAGACCTGGATACTCAGCTTTCAGCTAAGGATATTTTCAATATAACAATGACATAAATAAATAAATACTTACAGTTGTTACAGCAACCATATGCTATATTTGAAGTATTGACAGTTCACATTTGGGATATATTGCTACATAATTGTCTACAGTTTTTGTTTCATACTCAAACATAGGCAACAGATTCATGCCAGTCCATAGAATGTTTTTCTGTAATTAGAAAAATCAGCATCTACACAATAGTATATGCTGAGACTTCTTTGAGCATCAACACAAGCATGATATAGCAATAACAACTTGCATGGTGCTACCATAAAAAGTGATGAATAAAGGTTAAGCATACTTGTATAGGACAATAAATGATTTATCTAACCTTTTAATGCCACTGTGTTGGATGATAAAACAAATAAATCAATGATGAAAATTACAGAAAACGGAAATTCCCAAACCTGAAAAATGAATATTCAGAAAAGTTAGATTAAACCAAACTCAAGCTTATACATTAAACAAGAACCAATGCTTAGAAGATTATAGAAGCTGAAAGCCTGAAAGTGTAAAAGTTATGTTCAATTTGCTTTTCATTAAGCCACATTAAGAAGCCATACCATTGTGGCAATAAGAAAAATCTTGAAGTGACTTGAAACTAGGACTGCAAGCAAAATGTCTCTGCACCTGCCAACAGCAGCATGATAAATCTCAAAGTTGGTAACAAAAACAACTTTTCTCTATCTTGCCTTATTTTGGCCATTTCTCCTCAATGATCTTAGACATCTGTATCACCCAACTCTCTCATAAAAACTCCCAAACAAATACCTCTAACTTCTTACTATGAATACCTCTAACTTCTTGCAAGTGCAAAATATTGAATTTTATTTTCTGATCAATCCATATAAATAATAGTGCAAAATATTGAATTTTATTTTCTGATCAATCCATATAAATAATACTAAGATTCTAGTTTCAAATAGAGGATAGGTGTATGTATCGTACATACAACAAGTAGTGAATGTTCACACAAACCTAAACCTCTGTCACCATGTCTTCATCCATCCCAGTTAGTTATTATTCACACATGAGACCAGTTTTTTAGATAATTATACTAGTTTAGAATTAAAGCCTCCCCCCAGGCAATCTCCATTATGAGCTTGAACCAAAACAACAAGGAGCAGCACACATGGCAATTGCTATTAGGGCCTCACACCCGTAATATTGCAACTCCAAGAAGTAAATTAAAGAAATAAACAGCTTGATACTGAAGCAAACGTTTACCTGGAGATTTGAATCGATGTGTTTAGCAACAGCCTCATTGAAAGAAGAAAAACACAGATAAACATAAAGTTTCCAACAAAGACATCCACGAGTATCTGCAGAAGAAAATACCTCAAAATTGACCCTACGCTGATTGATTACACTGAAGAGAAGATGTCTATACGCTTTTGTCTTGTGCAGAATCAAATCAATCAAAATAATCTTCACCCATCAACATCCCCCCCCGCCAAAAAAAATAAAAATAAAAATAGCAAGTCAAGAATCAAAAGGGTATAAGAATTTCACCATGAATTCACATTCGATGTACTCGTCTGCAACTGCTTCGCAATTCGCCTGCAACAGGAACATATTTTTTCTAAAAAAAAAAGGTAAAGTTGGGAAATTTAAAATGGAAAATAAAATTTATAAACGAGTAAGAGAGAGATTTACACATCTCATGAGTCGAATGTTGCCTGGTGAGTATTGGACGAAAAGAGTTTCTATCGGGAATCCACACTCTACACATCTATGCTCCATCTTTTTTAACTACTCTCTCGCTCCCTGAGTTGCATGCTTTCTGCAACTATCCCCCCTTTATATATATATATATATATATATATATATATATATATTCCCCCCTTTGTTATATATATTTTGTGTGTGTTCTCTTCCAACCTTTATCTATTTGGGGCATAAGCCCAAATAAAATGGGTCTAATATGGACCTTGCCTTTTCTGAAAGCGAATATCTTTCTCATGGATGATTGCTTTTTTTTTTGGTTAATGACAAAAAATTATTTCCAAAATTTTAACCATTGATGATCGTAAGCATATTCCATTCTAAATTTATAATTAATTTTTTGAGCTCGAAAGGAGATACATATGCCTTATTCAAATTTCTAGAGACTCAGTAGCTGAAGTTTGATTTTCAAATTCCTTAGTTAAAAAAAGAGAGTTATACTCTGTTCGTGTTTTATTACTTAAACTAAAATAAATGTTTAAAAATGATCTTTTTCTCTATTTTTTATGGAAAATCAACTTTTTAATTTCTTTGTGGACGAACATTTCTAAAATTAAAACAACTAAAAATAAATTAAGGTTGAAAAGGGAACAAGATTTTTATTATTTGATTTTTGTATCATTATTCTAACGTTCTCAATGCAAGTTCTCACCTCACCATCCTTCTGTAATCAAGAGTTTGCATATACAGAGAGAGAGAGAGAGAGAGAGAGAGAGAGAGAGAGAGGCCCTCCATCTCCTAACTAGAAGAGCCGTACGTTGATGAGTTGTGTCAAGAATTTTGTTAGGCTCTTGGGTCAAGGCTAGAACCGAGCCTAAGATTTTCCCTCAAGACCTTTTTCAAAAGCGTTTCAAATCAATAGCAGACTAATTAATTTTATTAAGAACGCCTAGGAATTACAACACTCATGCCATGCAAGCATAATTATACCCTCGATCGACATAGCTAAAAAAGGATTGGAAGTTAGGACAGATTCTTGGTGCCTCGGATCACTCTGTGTCTGTTTCGGGCGTTGTCGGAGTAATTGATGGCTTGAAATTCGAACTACTCTGACCCTGTCGTTTTCTACCTCCAACCAATACTTTTGCTTTTTTTTTTTTTTTAATACCTTCATGCTAACACTTTTTAACGAGCTACATGCTTTTAAGTTCATTACTTTCTATTTTTTTAAGAAATATATTAGTTTTTTTTATTTTTTTAAATTTATTTTTAACATCAACACATTAAAATTATAAAAAACATTAAAAATTTACTTTTAAATAAAAAAATTTAATCTTTTAAAAATAATATTTTTACCGCAAAAACAAAACAGGATTTAACAAAATTAATTTGACGAGAGCAAAACAATAATCATCCCTCTAAATTAGTGCGGAGAAAAATTAGATAGGATGATAGACTACTGTGAATATTAGGAATTAAATTAGATTTGAAAATTCCAAGATTAAAAACATTCTTTTTTTTTATTAAAAATAAAATTAAATTAAAATCTAAGACAGCTTAGCGATCGATGCATCAACAAAAATAAGACGAAGGGGGTTAAGTTATTGACATATTTAAAATCCCAAGAATGGTTTAATTATTTATCGTATCCCATTCACTATATAATTTATTCTAATTTATTCGATTTTGATAAGCTACAGAAACGTACTGCTTATAATTACTCGCCATAATGAGCTAGCTAAAGCCATATATGCTACAGAGACAGCCAGGTCCAATCCATCCTCCATCGACGCTAGCTGCTCTTGGACTGGACTCCTTGTTCAGATGGCTTGTCTTATGACGTGCTCTAATCTCAATAATAAAAGATTACCAGCCATTAATGGGATTACATGTACTCCATCAATGGGTGGGTGGTCGATCGATGGTCTCAAGAGAGTAAGATGAAGAAGAAATGGTCGCATGATCTTACTGTGATTTTAGCGCTAATATATTGTATATATGCACAGCGACCAGCAACAACTACGTGCAGAGTCTTAAAAAATGATTACAGTGGATCGATGAAGACGAAAACCCATCAATTCAGCTAGCGCAACCCAATGGCTTCTGATCATTCTCTCAAGTTATTTTCGTATTAAAGAAGTTAAAGCACAGGAAGAGAGGTGAACCAGAGAAAGGAGAAAGCAATAGGAGGGAAGGGCATGCGGTACTTGATGCATAAATGCACAGAAACAAGAACGTGGTCCATGCAGGTTTAGCTACACGTATACCAGTGCTGTACATCACCCCCGTTCCTAATTTTGAGACTGGGAAAAAAACAAAGGACTAAACAGTGAAGCAACTTTAATCTCTTTTGCTTTCCTTTGTACCAGCTATGGCTCACACATGTAGCTTCTTTATCATCATCAATTATGCCTATTAAACCTAACCTACATATACTGTCTTTATAGGCCGGGAGGGGACTTCAATTTCAAGACTTTGAGCATAGGAATCTTGTGAGAGAAATCAATGAATCTCTTACGACAATAATTGGACCAAGTTGCTGATGAATCTTTATGTCAGTATATAATTGTGCCCATGGTGCTTTCTTACGACTATATATATATATATATACATGTTTATTGCCCCAATACATCTCCCAGCATCCTCCATTCATTAGCTTTATCAGATGTAGTGTGATTATTTAGCTTTTAATATATCATGCACCCCGCCATTACTGAATTGTATGCGGTAGCTCTCTTTTTTCATTTTCATTTTATTATTTATTTTGAGAATACTTGTATGGAGCAATATTGATTAAGTGCAAGCTGTGAGTGTACATGTCCCACACCACCAAGACGTATTGAATTTGGTCCGTGTTGTGTGCACCATCCCATAGCCCCGTTCTCTCATGATCGAGCTAAGTATACAGTTGCAGGAATTGTGCATCAATGGTAATTAAGATGGGTAAGCATGCAGGCTGTTCTGGGTTTTCTCTCAATTATAAATGCATGGTACTGTAGACTCTAGCTCGGCATCTTTGAAGCATATCTACAAGATCAGGCCGGGGACATAGACAAAGGGAAATCAGCAGTGCACCTCTATGTGCCTGTTTTCACCATTTATAGTTGTTCTTTAGCTGCTATTTCTGTTCATCTACAGTATGGAATTTTAACTATATCTCAAAGCTTGCGCTTGAAAACTAGCTAGGTAGTGGCATGATTCCTATATATATATATATATAGTGGCACAATTCCCAACATGAGATAATATAATATTCTGCATTGATTCGAGATTATTTTCAATGTAACATTGCTTCGATCAGGAAAGCCGAGTAAAAGCATATATAAAGAAACAAGTGTACAGGTTTGAGGCCAAATTAGGTAAATAGTACCCAAGAAATACAAGTGGGTGGCACGTATATGCCGTCCGTTTCTTTTGAAAGTACTCTGATACATGTGCTATTACAAGCAGCAGTGGTCAGCTGTTTACATCAGAAAGCTTGGCTTGCTAGCTCTTGGCTCATATGGCAAAGATTGATCAGTTGCAACCCCCTAACGGGTACACATCCTAGCTAGCTAGAGCTTGCCTTCGAACTCGGCGATTGCATTCTCATAATCAAACTGTAGAAGAAACATAAATTAAGAATATATCTCGAAATTAAACCACTGATCCGGATATAAAAGGAACTTCTCAGCAATTTCTTACAGTAGGTTAGCTAGCTGGGAGGGAAATTGTACATGCCAATTCTATTCCTCAAAAAATATATATATCATCGTTTTGCTATGGATGCAAAATGTATAATAGAGCATTTCTGATACGTGCAGCACGAGGACGATCGGTGTAAGATCATGGAACTCAGTTTAGGGCTGCACAAATCAAACTTAATTAAGAAGGAATCAATTAATGATGTATCATCTTAAATTAAGAAAACACTTACCGACAAGATGATCATATATAGAAGGAATGATAGATTGAAAGGCTTATTTAATAACATAATCCCATTGTGCAAGCAACTGATAATAAGAATTTAACAAACTGTGAAAACATAAAAATGATGACATATATGGTTACCATGAATGCCTTCCTCTACCTGCACTAAAATTAACACATCAACAACATATACATTAATTTTGCTACAAATCATAAGACACTTTGGAATCTGGTGCTTAGTGGATTTCCTCCCCACTAATCATCTGAGGTTTGAATTTGAGGGCAGGTCACAAGAAAGAATATATATCTGTGATTACATTAGTCTGGATGTGGATAGCTTACTTAAAATATGACTAAGATAATATATCAGCTAGATTTGTTCACATGATTCTGATGAAAGAAGCATGAAGTATATATCTGCTCAGGATTTGGTTGATATCATATCCCATCATTAAATCTTCACTTTCTGTGATATATTCGAATTTGAATCTGTAATCCCCTATTGCATTTCATAATGAAAAACTTATAATTCGTTATTTATCTCTAATCGTGGACAGTATTTTCTAATTGGGAAAACATTCAACTAATTTTATCACCAATTCCCAAAGGTATTTTTACCATGCAAAGCAAATGGACTCTCATACATACAAAAACATCGTTGGTCTGAAGAAGAAGAAGAAATGTGTAATTATATAGCTTTATGGAGCAATTTTACATTGAACATACAGTAATTATCGAATATTATTGCTAATCAACTGCTTAAATTTGATTCGATGAATGTCTTCTGTTTTCTTTTAGTGAAAAACAGTTGGTTCCATATAATGGATCCATAGTCAATGGCCGTAATCACGTTTTTTTTTTGTTGCAGGAGCCGTGCTTTAATGGCTTTTCTTCTTCTTCTTCTTCTTCTTCTTCTTCTTTTTTCTACTTTTTTGGCTATCTTCTTATTAGCCAAAAGTTGATAAAATCTCCACAATTGTCTAAAAGAGGCCGTTTTACTGTCTAAATTATCAAAGCTCCAACTACTTTAGTTGAAGTCGTGACTGATCAGGTGTCCAAATCAATGGATGAGTTTTGCGGCTTCAAACAATATCTTAGGCACAACAATCTCTTTGACCATAACGTCATGCTTCTCAAATTAATTAAGTATACCAATGTACATAATTAATTACATGTACTCATCGAATTACTAACAGTAATCACATGTGAAAGAACATGTAGTGTGCGTAGGTACACGTATACGTATTCCGACCAAAACATAGTTTTGGCTTCCAATCATGCATGTGCATGAATTGATCTAATTAACTTCTTCTTAATGTACTTAATTATTACTATCATTGTTTTTGTTATATTAATTACAGTCATTTTCTTCCCTAATTGAGAGTTGATTTGTTTGCAAAGATTTTTTGGATTCTATTTTTATGACCGGTAGGTGTTTTGTAGTGACCACATGAGGTGAAAAACTGCAGAGTTTCTGACAGAGACGCTATCCATCAAACTTCCATAAATTGAAGAACCAATTCCAAAGATTTATAATATTTTTGAAGATTTAGGGGTCTTAACGTGGTCTCTCTTGAGCTCAATGCCCAAATTAATGATCTTTTGTGCAATTAGAAACAGAATATTTTAGCAGCTTTCCCGAAGATATGATCTCTCTAACACGATGAAATTAATTTATTAGGTTTTGAAGTATGAACAAAAACATCAAAGCACTAGGAGAAGATTTGTTGGCAGTGCACATACCATAAAAGGAACTTTCAGGAACCATCCGTGAAGGCAGTAATTGTACCTTCGAAATGACAGCAGTCTTGACCACAGACAGAGCCAAAGCTCAGTACAAAATGTTATGGGTTGTGAAGATGCTATCATGGAAAGAAGGATGCATATTGAATCCCATATTCATCATCTGCACAGACACACACGCACAAAATGAAAATAAAATAAAAAGGGATCAATGTGTGTGTGTGTGTGTATCATTTCCGAATCAAATCGAACAAGGCTACGATTGTAATCAGTAGAAATTAGATATAGTGCTTGGAAAAACTAAAAAGAAAAATCCAGAATTTCAACGAGAAGCAAGGAT
>Ga0307510_10004769_pt1 | contig 16042 bp, 18 predicted proteins | sample 12_EM_MG_FD_207224 | JGI IMG/M metagenome (GOLD analysis project Ga0307510, IMG submission 207224) | Populus trichocarpa ectomycorrhiza microbial communities from riparian zone in the Pacific Northwest, United States - 12_EM | ecosystem: Host-associated > Plants > Roots > Unclassified | place...
TCCAGTGCCATTCCGTCACTGCTGGGCATAGGGCGTCATCCCGCGCAGCTGGTGCCCGATCCGAGCCGAGTCACGTACTCGACCATCGTACCTCAAAAGGAGGGCATTCTTTTCTGGGAAGTGGAAGTCCACGTAATCACCCTATACGTTAACGGCTCGCCATTGTCTGTCCAAATTGACCACCCACGGTCAGGCAATACATACCCCACCGCCGTCCTGGACTCGGGCGTGCCGTTCATTCTTACTTCAACTAACGTCGCGAATGGAATATACGGGGCTCTCGGTATTGGACCTGCGGCAGACGGCCAATGTAAGAAAATTCATTGTCACTCGTAAAATCATCAGCTCCTGACGAGACGATAGATTACGTGCCTTGCACGACACCGATCAACATGACCATTACAATCGATGGTCAGGCAGAGATACCCCTTCACCCTCTCGATCTCACAACCGAATCCCAAAGCGATCCGTCTTCATCGACGTGTGTCGGCCTTATCCAAACCGCTGGCGGAGCCATGGATACATCCTCTGAGGTTTCAGACATCATCCTTGGTGTCCCATTTCTGAGAAATGTCTACACCGTCATGGCGTATGACGTGCCCGATGCAAATGGCACATTCCCAAACAACACCGATACCGATTCCGGTGATCTGCACCCGCGGGTAGGGCTTCTAAGTCTTACGAACCCTACACAGGCAATGCAAGAATTCAACAACGTACGCGTCCTCAACGTACCATTGTCATCCGGAAATTCCAGTTCTCCCACATCGGGTCAAGCCACGACTTCCAGTGGCGGCAAATTATCCGTAGGGATCCACGTACTTTTCGCACTCGTTGGCATCATCGGCGCCTGTTTCTTACTCTTCGCCTTGCGATGGTTCCTCGTGAGGCGTCGGTTACGTCGGAGCCCACAACTCGAGACCCTAGATCACAAATCCGGTGGTACAATGACGTACCAGCTTGCGAACCAAACGTCGTCTTCGAGCATGGACGCGGCGCCGGTGCGGAAATCCCTTAGTAAGAGCATCGCTGGAAACAGCGCACGCACGGTCGTTGGTCAAGAAGACGATAAGGTTGGGGAATTTGGATTCCGCGGGCTCAAGGGCAAGGACGATAACGCTGAGCGTGCGTCGTATCTCAATCTCGACCCGGGAGACCCGTCCGGATGGCGTGACACCCTCGTCGGCAGCACCGTCGACTTTCCTGAAGCGCCCGACCCGAAGTCTGCCTTCGAAGCAGCAATTTTTGTATCCGATGAGCCCATCTCTTCAACACGCGATGCGGTTCTTGCGGCCTCGGTAGCGGCAGGACTCCCGACGCACCGACACACCGCGAGCGACATTGGCTCGAGTCCAGACGAGACCAGCGTAGCCGAGCCGCTGCTCGCTCACGCACGCGACGACTCGGCGGATAGCATCGGTGTGACGAGCATGGGAAACATTCCGGAGGTCGACGACGACGCGGATCTGGCGGAGTTCGGGGCTGGGCGCGCGAGCATGGCGGGCATCGGCACGGCCGCGCGGAGCCCGAGAATTCGCGCGCGGCATGCGAGCGGCGAGGGCAGCTTTGGGAGCCTCAGGAGCATGACGCTCCCGTCTACCATCGACACTGGTCCTCTGCCCATCGCGCACTTTATGAGCGTCGCGCCTGGCCAGCGAATGAGCACGAGCACATATTCGTTCACCGGAGCGGCCAGGATGAGCCTAACGCCTCGGCCGCCACCACAGCCACCACAGCCACCACCACCTCCATCATAGTTTCTTCTCAACATCACTCCCTTTCCTTCGTCCTCACTGATTCGTTTATTTTTTTCTGCTTCTCTGTCTGTCCTTTCGGGTTACTTTGCGGGCTTGTGTCGGATATACTGTACATCAAAAAACACCCTCCTTCTCACAACTGCTCTTTTGTCTATTTGGATTTAGGTTCGGACAGTTAGCACTGGGATTTGCTCATACGGTCATGTCATGGTCCACTAGCATTTCGTCGCCTCTTATCTACTCGTCGTCGTCAGTCGGTCAATCGGTCCATATATACCATCTACTCATCAAGGAAGGCAATTGGCCTTTTTCGTTCTCACTACCCCCCTCTACCGCATATATTGTACAGTACAATACAGTTGGAGGTCGCGAAACTGGTACTTATACAACTCAAATCTCAGCTCTTTCTCTTTCTTTGTTTCGAAAGAATGATAAGATGAGATTTGAGATCATATCACCCCCTTTAGTGGATCAGAAGGGGTTGTTGTAGCCGGCGATTCTAATTTTAATTTTAGTTGGTGATTGAGTGATTCTATGCGGGATCCGCGATTGGAACGCGGGGCTCAACAAGCACGGCATTACTCCACATCCGTGGAGTCATAGAAGTACCACATTTTCTATCATGTCGGCTCGGAGAAGTGTGACCTGTCTCTTGACTCGTCTAGGACTGGCCGCCGCGGGAAGCAACTTGTCACATACAGAGATAGCCTGAGCGAGCGCACGCAGCTCCTTAATTAACTCAGGTATTGTCGATAACTCGGTGAGGATGCAGCCTGAGGTTTTGGGTGTTTCCCAGGTCAGTTTCATGATCACCGGTCGGCATTTGCCGCAAACAGCCTGCACCACTCAACCATGGCACACTGCCTCGGCCAACCCCAGTATAGCCACGCACAGCGGTCCCTGCACCTGTGCACCTAGCCTCAGGCTGTAATTTCCCCTCTTTTCCGTCTTTGATAACAATAACGCAATTTCTAGAAGCACACTGAATATCTACCGGAAATCCAACTACCCTCGTTCCTGTCACCAAAGAATAGGTGATCCTATGGTGGTGCAACGACCCTTCATGCACCGAGGTCTCAGGCTTCCCGATCATTTAGTGTCTTTGTTCCGAGTCGTCTTTGGTAGTTGTCGATGGAATAGATTGTGTTAGATTAGGCGGGAATTTCCGACCGAGTTGTTCCGGCCTTTTACTATGGGGCTACGCAATCAACGTACTTGAAGGTTTTTTCCGTTCGCTCCAATTCTGTACGACGAGCTGTGCCACTGATTAGTTCCAAGTGTTTACTGGCACCGTGACAGTGGGTTACCTTCAGCTTACTGATCGGACATGGCAAGGAACTTGTAAGTCGGGGGAGAATATTTCTGACTGCTTCAAGTTGCTGCCTAACGATATACAGCAGCTCCCATGACCTCCCTCGGTGTGTGGCCTCTGTCTCGTGCTATTGGCGGTCCCAAGTCTAATTCAGCGTACCGGTTGGGCGGTGGACTAGAACTAATGGCGAAGGTGGGGGGCTTCTGCTCGGGGCGCCTTTTTCTCGGTTTCTCTTCCATACTTACACCTGTGTATTCGTACTTTCCATCTCTGTCCTTTGCCCCTTCTACCTCCCCTGTCGAAATCGACCTCCGTATCTCCTAGTCGTTCAATCCATTTCACCGAACTATCCAGTGCCCCGCACATCTTCAACAGTCTTTCTTCTCCGGGTGCTAAGTCCCCTCTCAACCCTTCCCATCTCCATCTCTCGGATCCTTCCTTCTCTCTCAGGCTGTCTGACCGATGTCATCCATCCGTCACACCCCGTTTTCCCAATCCACGCCGCCGTTCAAACTAACCCATTCACTGCCCCACACTTTCAATGGACCCTCCTAGATGCCACTGGTAAATATCCTCTTTGATCCTCTCGAGTTCATCCTCTTACAGCCCTGCTTATTGAATAGTCTCCCAACGGCTCAGTACCCTCATTCCCCACGCAGCTAACAGTTCAGCCTGTAGCCTTGGCTCAATCCGGTCAAAAAAACGTAATTAGAGAGAAAATCAATTGATGGCATTCCGACATCAGCGACGCATCAACGACAACAATTTACAAATTGAAAGCAATCAGACACCGGGTCTACATCACATCAATATCGTATCCTCAAACCCTCCATGGGCCCTTCGGCGGGTGGGCTAATATATATTTCGCCTCGTGTATCTCTGGGAATGTCAACGGGACACATCATCACTCTAACAATGGCAACCTTAGAGAATATCAGTTACTTCTAGTGTGATGGTGACACGAAATCTTCTAGCGGAACCAGGTTCCAGGCGAACGGTGTTAACAAAGGACTCGGGGTGGTTGACGTAGTGTCTAGCAACATGCCGAAGACTCTCCATGACCGACATGTTCAAGACTTGGACCTGATCGAGTCCCGCGCCAGTCTGGACTTGGGGAATGCGTGCTTGCTCGTGTGGAGGCGCGTAACCAGCGGCAGCCTGATTTCGTTTGGGCTTGACTTCAGCCAGATAATGGTGACAGAGAACTCAGGTACATACAGGAGGTTGTGGAGCGACAAACTGTCTCTGGCCATTCATCATAGCGGCGATGCCCGTACTAGGGTTGTTGGCGCCCAGGTTTCGATCCGCAAATGGAACGTCTGCTCCCTTCGGAGGGATAAAATCAGGATACGATATGGCAACGTCTGAATAGATGGTGCCTACACCTGGAAGCCACGGGTTCTGGTACTCCATGGTATGCCACACTGGCAGATCGCTGTGTCTGGGAACTGAGCACAATGAACAGGAGCAACCTTGAATAGTGCTGTTTGCGTCTGGTTGAGCTGTAGTTTGCCACTGGCCAGCCGGTCCTGGAATGTCTGAGGAAGACGGGATCTAAAGAGTGAAGTACAACTCTTATACATCAAGGGGAAGGTAAAATGTATAGGATAGCTCGTACGTGGTCTTGTTGGTCATATTGAGTGGGCAGATAATTCGACATAACAGAACCACTAACAGGTGAGGACGACTGGAAAGGCCTATCGAAGGTCCTAGGGTGAGGAGTTGTTGGGGGATTGTAATTCCAGGAGTAGTTTGAGGGGCTTATAAAAGAGGATGCCCATAGGCCGTGTTGGACGCCTGAAGCGCACGGAATGCAATTTGGAAAAAAAGATAATACACTTTAGAAAAGAAAAATGATGGAAGGTCGCACAATTTTAGGAAGTAAGGATCCGGGAGGCTGGTGAGGCGTGCCGTTAAACCCTCGAGGCATTGTCGAGGCACCTTTATGACATACACGCTTCGTCTTTGAGGATAGGAATGGAGCCAGATTTTTCTTTGGTCTTGTCGACTCTGGTGGAGGTCTCTGAGCACTGAAATACTTGCGTAAAGTGTGGCTGAGAGATTCTACTTCGGAGACGCGTTCAAGGCTTTGGCTTTTGCTGCCACTAACACGCAGAGCTGGGATGAGCCCGTGCTTCAGGTGGAAGCAAGGCTGTACCGTTGGCTTGTCACTTGTTTTCACGGGTGCGCTATCGTAGGACAGATCAGTGATAGGAGTTTGCGGCGTTCAGAATGGTGAAATTACGCTACATGTCCTACAATTACAATATTGTGCAAGCGATTTGCAAATGACGTCCAAGTCTGGCACCCCTATGGGGCAGTCCGTTTCCGACCGCTCTTTCTCCATTCATGTAGTGTGGTGATCGAGAAATTTCATCGATTATCTATCTTAAGGTGGAAGCTGGCTGACTTTGCTTTTCAATGGGGACTGCTCTCTCAAGTTCTCAACTCTGTGAAGCGAAAATGTCGCAGTTGTTGGGCCTTCGGCCTTTCCAAAAACGATATGACACAACGCCGTGGCATGATCCTACTAACTGTCTGGTAAGCCCTTGAACGTAAGTCCTTAGGAGAGCTGTGCGCTTGTGTACCTGTCTTGGTAACTCTGAGCCCAAGGAATGGACCATATCTTGGCTGCACGCATCATGTCATGTCACGATTGCGAGATCACTCACTGGCGCCTACTCTCCATTCTCGATCATTCAGAGGGTAGATGCAGGGGGGCGACCTGGAACGTGAAATGGAGAAGGTCGCCGTCCATGATCTTACTTCATGCGGACTGGGCTGGTGCGTAATTTGAAATTTGGCCGTAGTGAGTGATAGTACGGCAGTAACCTGGGCGACTCGGACCCAATAAATTTCGCACGGTCCACGGCACTACAGCGGCGCGGCTGTGTCCTCTGGGCCCTCAGGCTTGTTCCTTCGTTCTCTTTCTTCTTCCCTTCTCTATGTCCTGTCCTAGTCAGCCATCTCTTCGATGGGGGAACACGAAATTTGTGATTCCCGTAACTGCCCTCCACTTAACTCTATTCTCAACCACCCCGTGTGGGGAAGTCAGGAAGAAGACGCGACAACCCTCCCAATCCTTCATCAACACGCGTTCCCTCTTGCTCGTAATGGCGATGGCCACCCCCGCAAACCGCCACCGCAAGCTTTCGCTCCCGCGAAGTCCCGCAGGTCACAGACTGATACCTACTATTGTTTGTACCTGTGTATTGCAACCTTTCTGTGAATCATCATTCTTGGATTTTCTCTGTCTGGACCATCGGTGTGCCTTCTACTTCGAAGGGCCCCGCAGACTAGAGAAGTCTTCGTATTTCCCGCCAGTCTACCCTCTTGACATTCCTTTATCTTCTCGCCTTAGGCCCGTATCCGTCACGTTCCGCGGAAAGACATTTTCTTGTTGGCACGTACATGCAAGAGTGATCGCAGGATTGACACGGCTTTCTTCGACCCATCATGGGAACCCAGATTAAAGTCAGAGACATGCGGAAGTGTCAGTATCTCGATTCTGCACAACCAATCGTTCTCTTCTTCTCTCCCCTAGAAAACATCTACCCATTTCCCCTTTTCTCAACACTCCATCTACAATTTGGCCATGTTAACCATCTCATTGGTGTTCTTATCGCCAAAGTTTTACCTGCAGACCCCCCTTGGTACCCCTTTTGGCTACTGACAACTGCTTCACACATGCGGCAACTGAGGTCGCGCCTACGACAACGAGTACGCAAAACGGGCTGGACGAATTGATGTGGGATGAATCCGAGATATCGTGAATACGCCCAGGTCTCCAACGCGCACTGCGGCATTTACTCTGCAAAAGTTCCGCACAGGAGGAATGTAGTACAAGTCTGAGTTTCCTCCACACGACCCGGCGCCGTATGTATGCGGGAGATGGGAGACGGGTTGCACGGGTATCATTCCGTCTCTACTGCAGAAATTGTTTTGTACAAAACGGTTGGCAGTCATGACCTGGTAAGGTCAATCTCAGATGTTGTGCCACGCTACTTTCGTCCCTCTCTCAAAGTGCGAAAGTTGAGATGAGACCGACGTGATATTTCTCCTTATAGATCCCGCTGCAACTCAGATCAGAGTGTGTGGCCGGCGGCCATGATTTTAGCTGGCAAGTCTGTTCAGGATCGCGATTAGAATGTGGGGTACGGCACTACGCGTAACGACACATGAATATACAGTAGATACAGCACATGTATTACCTTTTCCGCTGATCGATAGATATCAATGAGGGAGATCCGAGTAGCCACGTGAAGCATGCTGCGGCTCATCGCATACAAAGGCCGTGAGCGCACGGAGCTCCTCGACCAGCTTGGTAAATGCATCCTGTCGTTCAGTGGGAGCATGGCGCTGGTTCTCCGGCACCGTCCGAGCCGAATGCGGGCGCACGTGCGGGAACTTCCTGGCCTGTATTTGTCCCTCCGCGAGCGCGGCTACGAACTCGCAAGCATCTGAGAGGGAATCACGCACGGCCGGCACAACACGCGCGCGGAGCTCCCACGGCGGAAAGAGCCATGGTACGACCTCTCCGACAATGCGTGCAATCTGCGCCGAGAGAGCATCGTCTGCTGCGCCGAGTGGCGCTGTGAGGTCCTCAAGGAGGTTTATGAGAACGAGCAAGCCGCCGTTCGCGCGGAGGCTGTCCGTGCCCCGCACTGCGTGCTGCAGGTCCGGTGGAGGGTCCACCAGGGCTGCGAGTGCGTCGAGGTCCGCCGCGTCTGTGTACTCTGGGGAGGCTTTGGTCACGGCGTTCGAGGCAACGATCGCCTGGATACAACGTGCGGCCGCGGCGACCGTGCGTTCTTCATGGTGGAGGAGAGGGGCCATGGCATGGAACCAGGAGGTTGCGCTAGGGCCTTCGAACGGCGCACCGACCAGCAGTCGGAAAGGGTAATCGTCTGGTTTGAGGGAGAAGACGTCCCAGAGTGCGCGGACGCCGACTAACGCACGACGATACCGCACAGGCTCTGGGAGCGTGTTGTCGCAGCTGTCGAAAAGACATTGGAATCGGAAGGAAAGGAGCATTTGGTGTTCAACTAGGTACTTCACGACAGGACGAAACACATTGCTGGTGTCGATCGTGAGCGCGGCATGTATCCCCTCGAAAAATGCTTCGATTTCGTCGACGTCCTCCGTGGTGTCCAATTCCTGTATCAGTTGTTTCCCAAGAACACTGGCATCCGCATGAACAGCTTGGGTAGCAAAGCGTTTCCGGAGGTCGATACGGAATTGATGGTAGACTGAGGGAAGGCTGAACAATGTATCATCGCGCGCATCCTGCCAATGCCTTAAGTCACACTTGTATGCCGTCCAAAGGCGAAAGACTGTGAGGACTAGCCAGTGTAGAGTGGATATGAACCGAGCTGGGAAATCTGTGAGGTGCCAAACGAGCGATGACAGTGGGGTGGAATATGGAAAGTTGAGGTAGAAAAGAGGGAAGAGGGTGAGTAGCATGTATGTGGATGCGACCGCGACGACAAAGCCAAGGACTACAAATGTAACAGTATTGTTGATAGGAAACAAAAAGTCCACCATCCCGAGGAAGAAAAGGAAGACGGAGATGTGAAGCAGTAAGGGAACCAATCCCAGCGCGTGAGACATTTGAAATCTCGAGACACCGTCAAACGCAAAGGCGCGCAGGCGTGCTTGAGCAGCAAGGTCAGAACAACGCCCTTGAGCCATTTGCAAGTAATTTCGGGACCATTGTTGCATCAACGTCGCCATGAGCGCACAGGTCAAACTCAAGCACAAGCTCAAGAACCAGAGTGCATTGACACGGACGCTCCCCGAAGCGGGACGAAATGGTGGGAGTGGGGGCGGAGGGTACAGGGCAGTTCCGTTCGAAATGGCCACGAGTTGGCCAGAGATCTGAGATAGGATTTGGACTGTAACGTCGCCGGTGTCGCGTTGAAGGTTCTTGTAGCTTTCTAAGATGAAGCTGGCCACCGTGGAAGAAAAAAGCCCCGTCTGAACAGAAGGCAGATGAGCTGGAGTGTGGACGAGAATATGTGGTAGGAACATACGAAGATCAAGATGCCATCTGCATCACCTTTCCACGTATCGACGAGCTCTCTGTCGTGCTTTTCGGATTTCCTGAGCGAGCGAGACCAGAATCTCGATGCAATTTCGTGTTGGTTTTCAAGCGCACCTGCAAAGACGTATGGATTAAGCGAGTGCTCACGTAGAAATGAGACGACGCACTGCCGATGTCGCACGGGAGGCTTGACTGTTGCTCGTGGAGGGTACTTGTGGGTGACAAGGATTCTGGCATCTACGACACGGACCAAGGGGGGCGTATGCTGCGGAAAGGGAGACATCCAAACTAGATTGGGTTTTATATTGCCGTTGGTCATAATTGTAAACAATTTGGGGGGGTTTCAGCTTCGGGGAACAGAGCACCGCACCCTAGGATGACGTGAAGTACAATATGATTATTTTATTTTATTATATTGAGGCGGTGGACAAATCGGCATCTGCCGTCAGGAAGTCTGTCCCGCCGGTTTCCCTCTTGTCCTTTCTACGCCATTTTTTTTACGGGCGCCATGGCAGTGCGCGTAAGCTGAAACACATTAGTTATGTGGACGAGTAAGAATATGTCCTACAGTACAGTCTGTTGAAATTCTTGGGGCCAGGAAAGAGAACCTAATATTACGATGGATACCCATCTCCGATTTGACCGTTGCTGATGATCTCACTCACTTATCTCCACTTTCAGTAAGATCGAGAGAGCACGCCAGTAAGTCCGGACCTCATACACACATTGAGAACTGAGGGACATCACGTACCAGTGCCAAGCTGAGACCATATAAACGAAAACCGCACCTCGTGACCGGAACGTACGCTCCGCCTCGTCTGGTACCAAGTTCCCCATTGCCATATCTACAACTCGTCCGTGGTCCATGTGTTGAAATTTAGGCCGGCCCTCGAGGCCTTCGGGGATGTCGTGAAGAATACGAGATGTGTTCTGACAGTATAGTATGAGGCTGGCCCTCTGTGTGTGGCAGTATGTCGCATTGGGTGTGCGATGTAGCTACAGTACGGGTACCATGTAAAATGTGGTATCACGTACCGTATGCGACAGGACGTAAGGCGAGAAACAGACAAGTCGGTCAGGTGGCGAGCGTCGAGCGGCATATGCTCGCTGGTGAGAAAGCTGGCTTCCTTGAACGACTCAGATATCTATATCCGATCACGCATTCCCACACATGTGGCCTAGGGCGGGGCTGGGGAGGAACACTGATGAGGGAGGCAACCAAGACAAGAAAGCCGGGGGAAATTTTTTAAATAGACTGAAAAGAGGGGTACGCACTACAGACCGCGCATGCCGACTGCAGCCATGCGGACGGCACATATCAGCTTCGACAAACAGCACGTATGTGCGCGCGCGGTCTGGGTAATGATTGCTAGCCTTCCCAGCGGAACGCCCTGCGAGCTGCGTGTAAGCATGGAGTGTATGCGCAGGGCCAGACTGCGAGCAGCATACTGGTGTGATGGCGCCAGCGAGATACGTCTCCAGCTCACGATGGCGGTCGTGGTTGCTGTCGTGGTTGAGTGGCGACGACCGCCCAGGCTCTGGGGGGGCATGACGCAAAGGCCGACTCGGAAGCGCGAGTAGTGTGGGTGGACGAGGATGGAGGAGCAAGCCCGTCAATGGGTGGTTTGTGCGAGTCAGGAGGGCATCGGAGCTCAGCGTGGAGGCCAATAAGAAGGCGAGGAAAGGAGTGGCTGAAGCTGGATCCGTCGCAGGCACGATCGAGTCGTTAGTTGTCATGCGAATTAGGCGACCTTCCTTTTGGGCTTCGTTATGCGATGAACCGATTGGCATGGACTCGTCGGCATCTGCCGCAGTGCCAAGTGCCAACGCCGCTAATCAGCCAGCCAGGAGATCGCTACAGTATTCGAACCCAACCGGAACATCCTTCTCAGTTTCCGGTCCTTCAATATTCAATATTCAATTCCCGAGGGAACCCTAAGTATACAAGAATTCTCACCATTTCTGTTCACGTAGGCCAGAAAAAGGCTAGTTATGATTATGTTATGTGGACTCGGAAGGCAAAAATCCAACTCGTCACTAAAAGGAAGAGTTGGAGTTCGGTATCGCACCCAACCCACACCTACCTTCCCGATCTCACCTCCGGGGTTTGGGCGGCCGCCCCTTGCTCGTGTTTCTTTACGTCTACATCTATCGAAGCACTTCACGGTCTCGGCTTGGGGTTCGGCTCTCGACCCCACCACTGGCGCTTTCCCTCTTGCTGTCCATGCGTAGCCAGTCATGGTAGCAGCCTTTGAACCGCCCTCATCAATCTCAGCAGGCAAAACAAATCTTATACCTTTCTTGGACAGGAGTCTCCATTTGCCGCCTCGCCGTGAACCTTTTTTTTTCTCATTGGGCCCGTACCTCGTTTGTTCCACGCTCGGCTTTCTCTTTCCATCCAGTGTCTAAAGGAATCATGAAATTTGCATGAAACCTCGATACGAATCGAATATACTTTTTTACCCCCATCAGTGACACTGGGCTTACTGTAGCCCAGATTTGGACATGGCAGACCACCCTCCGCTCTGGTGGTATCTCCAATGCAGAGAATTTTTCAATGGCCTCTTTCTTCCCGAGTTTAATTCATCCTGCCGAAGCCTGATGCAGACCTCCCCCTACCTATCAAATGCTCCTGCTCCCAACAGTGAGTAACATCTGAAAATAAATAAATAAATATTATTATTATTAAATCATCCCCGTCAACAAAAGTAACGGAATCGGCAAACGCCTACTGTATGTGACCAATGCATTGTTGATAGCAATCGCGAAAACGTTCGAGGACGCACACCAACATGATGACCAGGGAGGGAGGCGTCACAAACTGGTCGGAGTCTCATAATTCCAAGCTTGAGCTTGAGTACTCCAAGCTTGCCCTGATCGATCTCGCGCATCGAGCCAGCACCAAGGAGTGCACACCCCTTCACCTACCCAGCGGAGAAGCAAGGTTTGTCCGTTCAACTATGTAGGGTGAAAGGAAATGCCACCAGGATATCCACTGTCTATTATAAAGCCCATAACTCTCACCTCGCAAGGTGGCTGCCTCCTGCTCGGTCTAATCCCACGAGCTCGTAGCAGGGCCAGACTTTAGAGAAGTCCCGCTCGAGTTTCCACCACACAGACGTGATTGACCGTTAACTGCACTACCGCAAGCCTCTCGGTAGGAAACTAACAAAACAAAGGAAATTTGACTGCACTTGCTTCACCAACGAAGCATAAAACAAAAATGATATACGAATTCGAAAGCGTGACAAACTACCAATTCCACATGTCAGCATTCACCACTTCCTCCGCTCCTACTTCTACGTCCGACTATGGTTAAAATATGCTCTGGCTCGGGTATCTGCGAAACATTGACGCCTCACAGCATTGACAATGGCCTCACAGAATATCAATTACTTCCAACATGATGACAACCTGAACTCGACCAGAGGCGCTCTGTTCCAGGCGGACTGCATTGACGAGGGACTCTGGGTTGTTGACATAGCGCCTAGCAAGACGCCGAAGTCCCTCGGTGGCTGGCATCCGATCAAGTACCGCACCGGTCTGGCCTTGGGGAATGCGTACTTCCTCGCGTAGAGGTGCGTAACCAGCATTATCCTGATTCTGTTGGCGCTAGACCTCAGCAGATACATGACACCCGAGAACGTGGGTACATACAGGACCTTGTGGGACCTGTCTCTGGTCATTCCCAGTAGTGGCGATGTCCATGGGGTTGTGGGCGCCTAGATTTAGATTCTCAAATGGAGCAGCTGGGTCCTTTGGAGGAGGGAAATGTCAAAGGATGATATGGCAACCCTCTGAATAGGTTATGCTTACACCACAACGAGGCTGTGGGTCCTGGTGTTCCATGGTGTACCAGACAGGCGGAATGTTGTGTCTAGTAGCTGAGCACCACGCACAGGAGCAGCCTTGGATGGTAGTGTTTTGGTCCGGTTGAGCTGCGGTTTGCCACTGACCAACAGGACGGTGGGCGTCCGGTGAGGAGGGGACCTAAGACACGAGGTATGGCCCTTCTCCATTAAGGGTTGTAAAGTATAGAGACAGCGTACGTGGCCATGTTGGTCATATGGAGTAGGCCATGGATTCACCATTGTGAACGGACTGATAGATGATGATGATTGGAAAGGTCCGTTGATGCTGAAGATATGAGTTCGGGCGAGCGAGATGTCATGGATTGCTCAAAGTGGGCCTCTATAAAAGAATTTCAAGCCATATCAAAGACGAAAACTACGACCTTTAATCGTAAATGTCACACCATCTGCATTCGGACGGGGGGATGTGTCAAGGAAAGGAGAACGAGTGAGTGAAAAGAACCCCGCGTTCGATCGAGGGTGAAAGGCTGGGATGGTTTCACATCCCATCTTAGGTGAGGCGGTGTGTTGGGGAACAGCCGCTTATGGAAAAATGCGATCACCAGAGGGCGAGATATTAGAACCGGGGTTCGTGGACTGGGAACTGGGGCGCAATGTAATGCTGCATGGTGCGGTGCGCGGCAAAAATGAAACGGTTGCCGAAGGCGAAAAGGGTTGCCGGAGGGGCATTGGAGTGAGAATTTTTGAGGAAGTAAAAAAAACCTGGCGCCCTAACCAGACATTACGCTTAATCGCCGCGCGCGAGCCGACAAAGTTCCACGCGGAGTCTCACAAAGCCAGTGCCAGAGCAAGTGGGGATATACGGCGTGAGGCTTCGATCGAATAGCACTGAGGTTGCGCGCTTCAAGTTAGTCGGAGCACGGCTGAAAGTCATTATACTTTAGGGCGGTCGCGTATGAAGGGCAGGGCACGGCCATAAACGGTGGAGAGAAAAATGACGTACGAGACTACCCGTGGTCGAGATGATAAAACACAAATAAGAGGGCAGCGTGAGGTAGCAAAACGTGACGACGACTCGGAGGTAACGGTGCCAGTTTGGTTGGTTTCTGGCAGGGGGGATTAGATCTGACTCATCTGAGAATCGGGGCTATGTTAGCTAAGTGATAGGTGATTTTGCTGGGGACAAAACATGCTGTTCGGTTGAGTGTGACCAGATTGCTGGAGCTGCCCGTGTTCGAGATAAAAAAGGATAGGGCAGGGCAGGGCGGCGTGAAGTAGCAAAACGTGGCGTGAGGCGGCGGCATGAGGTAGCAAAACATGGCGTGAGGTGCCAGTTCGGTTCGTTTCTGGCAGGGGGGGATTAGATCTGAGAATCGGGGCTATGTCAGCTGGCAGCTCCAGCAACTTGGCTACACTCAACTACTGTAGCGAGGTCTCCCATCCCTTAGCTGACTCGGACATAGCTCCGATTCCCAGATCTAATCCGTCCTCCCTGCCAGGAACAAACCAAACCGTGACCGGCGCCGTTACCCTCGTTGCCACGTTTTGTTACCTGCCTACCTCACGCCGCCCTGCCCTCTCATTCTCGAGTCATCTGCCTTTTTCCAAATATGGGCAGCTTCAGCAATCTGGTTACACTCAATCGAACAACATGTTTGTCCCTAGCAAGGTCACCTATCACCTAGCTGACATAGCCCCGATTCTCAGATCTAATCCCTCCCTGGCAGAAACAAACCACTGGCAGACCGGTACTGCCATACCGTTACCTCGTCACGTTTTTCTACCTCATGCTGCGCTGCCTCTCATCCGCCTTTTTTTTTATCTCGAACACGGGCAGCTCCAGCCTGAGCAATCTGGTTACACTCAATCGAACAGCGTGTTTGTTCCTAGCTAGGTCACCTATCACTTCGTGTTCGAGATCAAACACAAATGTCAAGGGGCTTACATCACAGCACGCGCCCGTCCGTGCGACCAGATGGCAGTCAGGCGGAGGCGGGTAGAAGCGCTATCATGTTCGTGGTCGCCCTACAGTACTGTACCCCAGGGACTCAAAAGTCTTCCATTGTTCCGGCCGCCGACTGTCAGGGTTAGTCGTAAATCTCGTAATTCGAGGAAATTCGGCATTACTGTCAGCAGACCAGCGACTAAAATTCTCCTTATGAATCCGTTCATGATCACCAAACCGGTCCCATGATAAGTATCCTAAGATCACGGTATCAGCCGCACCACCTCTGTCCATTGGCAATGGAAATCGGCCTATTTGGCCAACTCAAGGCAATCGCGGGCTTCGAAGTTTTTTTACACGTTTTTCTGGGGCTGCTATCGGTGGGGGGCGCGTCAGGGCAATAATGCGTTGTGGTTACAGAAGCGTCTATGTAGTACTATTTTGAGTCCATTGTTGTGGCTTTCACGAGGATCGAAGGGGACAGCGAAAAGCGTTTATTCTGAGGCTAGATGTACGCATTACCACATGGTCCGCGGTCTGAATGTGACAAGGAAATAATGAAAAAAACGTCTCGTTCGGCGAATTACAAGATTCTTATTCCCTCCAGCTAGATTGTTGTATTGGGGTTGCGGCCATTGTGGGGTGTTTACGCCTTCTCGGCTGAGCCCCGTGAAAACTCTACCAATACATTGAACGCAAGGGACCACGGGCGTCAAATCCGAATACCATGGATACGTCCTGTCTTTGATTTGCCCCTTGCCGATGACCGGTCTCCGCCCCGCCTGATAGTGGCCGCCTCACCGCTGTACAATTTAGGACTCATACCCTCCCCGTCCCCTTGGAAGCAAGCGACTCAGGGTCAACAATCTCATTGCCAATTCACCAAACCTTAGTGGCCAGCCTGCCAGTCGCATCTCTACTGAGCCTCTCGGTTCGAATCTGCCTTTTTCGTCCTCGTCGCGCCGCCGTCACCTGAGCGCTGAGCGGATGATCTAAGCCGCCCTCGCCTGAATCCTGACTTACTTTTAAGTTATGTGCCTCATTCCCTTTTCCTTGCCTTGCCATGACCCGCTTCTTTCCGCCAACTGTCCTTCCTTCCCTCCTTCCAAATACGTGTTTACGTGCATGTCCTTATCAGCCTTGCAGTAATTGATGCGTGTCATTCATCGTTTC
>Ga0307510_10004770_pt1 | contig 16041 bp, 17 predicted proteins | sample 12_EM_MG_FD_207224 | JGI IMG/M metagenome (GOLD analysis project Ga0307510, IMG submission 207224) | Populus trichocarpa ectomycorrhiza microbial communities from riparian zone in the Pacific Northwest, United States - 12_EM | ecosystem: Host-associated > Plants > Roots > Unclassified | place...
CGCTAGGCGGTAGCGGTGGCAAGTCTGGTAGGATGGGTGGGTTCAATGGCAATGGTCGCTTAGGTATGGGTAGGGTGACGAGGAGGGGATCCGATGAGGATGAGAAAAATTGGGGTGGATCATAACAACTATGAAATTCCCAGAAATTGACAACTATATCGCTAGGTTTGAAGACCTAAGTCGCATCGCTGGCTATGACGCCAACAGCGGCGCTGTATTCCAACTCTTCACCAAAGGGTTACCAGATGACATCCTTAAAGAGGTGCTAACTTCCCCAACCCCAACCACATACATTGACCTCAAAGACAAAGCAATCTCAGCCACCCGATCCAAAGTCTTGATAAATAACATACTCTGGGCTCGTAACCCAAACAGGGGAACCGGAGGGTTTAACCATGGAGTCTTCAATACCTTCCCACGACCAGTTAACTTCCAAAGGCCACGAACGTTCTTTAACCAAGGAAGTCAAGGGAATCAAGGAGGATTCATGCAACAACGGGGACCTGGATTCCATCAGGGACCTTCCCAAACGCAGTATAACTCCACCAACGCACCCCGTTGGATGAACAATGTACAGTACCAATGGACTTAGGACGAACTAGAACCCCAAACTGGCGTTCAAACAACAGGGGGCATATGCAAGGAAATGCAACTGGCTTTGGACCAGCTCCTCGAAACAATGCCACTGGACCACCTCCAGGGAATACAAACAATAATTGCTTTGAATGTGGACAAACGGGTCACTATGCCAGGAACTGTCCACGCCGTCGCTGTCAGGGACAAACCAAGGCAAACCTCATTGACTTCAATGAAGAATACGATAACTATGAAGGATTCGAAACCCCTACCCATGTCGAGGATATCAAACAACAACTTAACGCTATGTCTCTTGATGAGAAAGTGAAACTAGCTGAAGAAATGGGAGTTTCAGAGGATTTTCCCACAGCTTGATTAGGTTGGCATTAATCAAGCAAAGTAGCAACGACAATGTGTATATATCAGCCCGAAAATCTATGACTGTTCGGATTTACACACACTCAGTTGCAAAAAGAGCTGAAGCAATAGCCCTAGTAGACTCTGGGGCAACGGAGAATTTCATGAATCTAAGCTACGCCAAATGGCTAAAACTCCCCATCAAAAATTTGGATAAACCTCGACAACTGTTTAACATAGACGGAACCGAAAACAAAGCTGGGATGCTAAAACATTACACAGATATTGAAGTCCAAACAGGAATGTCAAGGAGTCAACTATGTTTTTTCCTGTCAGATTTAGGAGAACATAAAGCCATCCTAGGGTACTCTTGGTTTGCCGCTGTACAACCCAAGATTGATTGGAAACGAGGATGGATTGATTCATCACAACTCCCCATCATCCTCAGGGCTCCTAATGCAAAAAAGGCACGATTCTTACCTAGAACAATAAACGCACCACACCCGGTATACCACGACCAATACTTCATTGGACGAGTAACGATCAACTCTGTGGTAAAAGAAGAAGACCCTGCAATACCGGCAGAATACATGTGACATCGTAAAGTATTCAGTGAACACAAATGGCACCGCCTTCCCGGACATACAATTTGGGATCATGCCATCGAACTCTTGCCCGGAGCCCCCACAACTCTCCCTGGAAGGCTTCTACCGCTGACACAATCAGAAATTGAAGAAGCGAGCAAATTTGTTCAGGAACATCTGGCCAGAAATACAATTAGACCTTCATGGAGCCCATACGCAGCTAACTTCTTCTTCGTCAAAAAGAAAGATGGGAAATTACGACCAGTTCAAGACTATCGACCCCTTAACAAATGGACTAAACGGAACCGCAACGTGTCTCCCCTAATCCCTTCCGTCATTGACTGATTAGCCAGATGCACGTTGTTCACCAAGTTCGATGTCTGATGGGGATATAACAATATTTGAATCAAACCCGGTGACGAATGGAAAGCTGCCTTCCTCACACTGGAAGGGCTATTTGAACCTACAGTCATGTTCTTTGGCCTTACCAATTCCCCTGCAACGTTTCAGATGATGATGAACACAATATTCCGCCTGGACGTAGCAAAAGGGGATACGTCGGTATTCATGGATGATATCGCTATTCATACAAAGAAATACCTGAACGAAACCCATGAACAACACCTGGCTCGACACCAAAAATGCGTCCATGAAATACTGGATAAACTGGAGGCCAACGACCTCTATCTAAAACCCAAGAAATGCGCCTTTGAGCAAGAAGAAATCGAATACCTTGGAGTGATCGTAGGGAAAGGACAACTCTGCATGGACCCAAAGAAACTTACAGGCATTGCAGACTACCCAGTCCCACTCACCCCCACCGATGTCCGCACATTCCTGGGATTATGCAGTTACTACCGCTACTTTATCCCACGATTCTCTGAAATTGCTCGACCCTTACTTGACCTCACGAAGAAATCTGAAAGCTGGCACTGGGATGCACCACAATTCAAAGCCTTTGAAACCCTCAAATCCCGACTATGTGCTGCACCAGTCCTTAAACAACCCAACTTCGAAAAGAAATTCTTCCTCCAAACTGATGCCTCTGCATACGGCGTGGGAGCCGTACTCTCACAGGAGGGAGATATCCCCACAACTTCCGCTCTTTCAAAACGCCAAAAACCTGTACTCCATCCTATCGCCTACTACTCAGCCATGTTCATCCCCGCAGAATGAAACTACGACATCTATGAGAGGGAGCTACTAGCCGTGATGAAAGCACTCTCATATTGGCGACCATATCTAGGGTGGATGAAAGAACCATTCACCATTATGACGGACCATGCTAACCTCCAATACTGGAAATCCCCCAAAAACCTTAACTGAAGAACTGTGCGCTGGCATGCAGACCTACAAGAGTACGACTTCAACATTCTCTACATCCCAGGAAAAACCAATATCCCACCTGATGCCCTTTCACAATTACCGGGAGTAGACCAAGGAAAAGAGGACAATCTACAAGTTATGGTCCTACCAGAACAAAAGTTCAAAATCGCGACAACAACACTGGAACCAAGAATCAGCGTACCTCCTATCAATGTAGTCAAACAAGGGATTATGAACCTCATGCACAATCACCCATCCGCCGGTCACCCAGGTCGAGATGAAACGCTTCGTAAAACTCAAGAATGATATCACTGGCCAGGAATGAAGGAATGGATCGCAAACTACGTAAAAGGATGCGCAATCTGCCAACAAAACAAGATCATCACTCATCGAACCAAGACACCCCCTTATCATATCCCCACAGAAACCAACGCTCGACCATTCCAACGAATAGCTATGGACTTAATCATAGGACTACCCCCTGTGAAAGGAAAGGACGCTATCCTTACCATTGTGGACCAAGGATGTTCACGTGCTGCCATATTCCTAGCCTGTGACACCACGATCACAGGACCAGGGATCGCTCAACTGTATATGGATCATGTGTTTCAATGGTTCGGATTGCCCACTAAAGTGATTAGCGATCGAGACCCCCGATTCACTTCGCACTTTGGAAAAGCCCTAACAAAGAGACTAGACATTCAGCAAAACCTATCAACAGCCTTTCATCCCCAGACAGATGGACTATCAGAGTGAAAGAACCAATGGGTAGAACAATACCTTCGTCTAGTGACATCAGCAGCCCCAAAAGATTGGACGCAATGGCTAGCCTTGGCTACAGCGGTACACAACAACCGGAAGAACTCTACCACCGGATTATCACCCAACCAAATAATTCTAGGGTACGATCTCAAACTGAATCCAGCCATCAGTATTCCATCTACCAATGAAACGACAGAAGAAAGAATCTATCTGATGGAAGAAAGACGCACCCAGGCGACTGCGGCCCTAAATCAAATTGCTGAGAAATCAGGAACTCCATCAGCGCAGTACAATATCAGAGACCAGGTCTGGTTAGAAGGAAAGAATCTCCGTCTTCCCTACCAAGCGACCAAACTAGCGCCCAAAAGATATGGACCCTTCAAGATCATCAAAGAGATCTCTCCTGTGGCATATCAACTCACGTTACCCCTGACCTGGAAAATTCACGACACGTTCCATGCTTCTCTCTTATCGCCCTATCGCAAAACAACTGCATATGGCCCAAACTTCTCCCGACCACCACCTGATCTAATTAACGACAAGGAACAATATGAAGTGGAACAAATCTGTAACCATCGATACTTTGGGCGCAACAGGACCCTGCAGTATCTGATTCATTGGAAAGGATATCCCGATAGCGATGACACATGGGAGCTCGCAGCTGACACTCACACGCCTGACTTAGTCAAAAGTTATCATAAAGGGACTCCGCTAGAGGGTATAAAGGCTGGCCAGTTATCGTTACAAAACCCCATCTCTCCTTATCCTGGCTATTGACCAAGAACCACTCAGCTGGGAAGAAAACTCCTGGACGCCTCCTCCCATTCCACCCTGCCAATCCTTCCTAGCTTCCCTGCTTCGCCCTTTTCCGTTTACCACTCACAAATTTCACATCTTTCGCCCTGGACAATGGATCCATCCCACTCACGTCCATGCTCTCGAACATCCATACTTTTGCCGCGAACCCTTTTGCACCTATCACACATAACAACGAACAGTACTCCCTTATCCACATCGGCAGTTACGTTTCCCCGGCCATGTCTGACTATTCCGTCAATGCGTCAGCCGAATCCCCCGGGAGTCGTCCCAACTCACCCCTGTCCTGCTATTCCCCTTGTGGAGTGGAAAACATATTTGCCTCCAACGTCAACATCGACCCCACTACCCTCCGAGAAATTGCAACCGGTCTGGTCCAGACCGTCAAGAACCGCGAAGAAGCCCACCACTTCGCTGTGCTTGCATTTGAGGACAAAATCAAGAGGCTCGAGTCGACCATTGAAGGGTACGCCGAAACTTACGAACGGGCTCCCAATGGATACGTCTGCAATACCATGTACCCTGACCTCAAGATCCCACTGGGTGAAGGAAGCTACGCGGAGGCCTACTGGGTTACCCCAGCCCACAACGGGTACGTACAAGCGTACGGACAAGAACAAGGACCCTTGGATCCGCCCTATTCCCTTCCCATCTACGCTCGAGCTGTCTACTCATCCGAACCTATTGACCCCCTTCCGGCCTGGTTTCACCAACTCTTGGTCGGTACCTCCGCTGTTCACGCTAACTTCGCCAAAGCAGCCCACCGACTTGATGACTGGGGCGTCGCTGCGGATATTGCACGCTACCGCAAACTGGACGACGACTTGTCCTGTATCAACGCGGAGCTTGAATGGCTCGAAGCTGAAGCTGGGGCGGTCAGGATCGCGAAAACCATTTGTGAAGGTCGATTGGAGTTGGCTCGCGCCCCCAAGCAGCTGGTGCACATGGAGTGCTTGGCGACGCCGTTCGTTTGGCAGAGGAACGAGCAATTAGCCACTCGGGGGGGTTGGAAGAAGTCCGCATGCAGTCGCGCTAGCTAGAGCGGGAGGTGATGAAACTGGCCTTAGGTGATCGTCATTACTCATACGATACAGCCTTTGTAAGTCGTGGGAACCGGCCCTAGTGATTAGTGATTGGATGACTGATGAGTCTTATTGTGCTTACGGATCGAGTTGGAGTCGCTTATTGATTGCCCTAGTACCTTAGTCATAGCATGTATCTGGCTTACTATACGGTGATAAGTCATACCTGTATCTCTAGTATAAAAGAGATCTATTGCTGTCCCTAAGACAGCAAGTTGAATCTCCTGTCAATTCAACTCCCTTCTTTTCTCTTACATCTCTCTATAAGTGGGCACTAGGACGTTACTCTAGTGTGGGAACCACTTCTCTCATATCGACTACAACTTGGCACCAAGCTATCCATGCGTCATACCGCCAAGTTAGGACAACTTGTTATTCCAACACTGAATCAGTGTTGCCTTCACATTGTGGCGGTGACACCACACCTCGTAAGCTGTCTGCATCCAACTTGGAGTGTCCTGATCAACATCTTCGGGTACTTCAGTCACCATACATTGCCAGGGGACATCCCCAAGGATGGACAAGTCGATGGTGGTGTACATATCCTCATGGTTTTTGAACAGCGCAGAGGTATTGAACTCATGGATGGATTGCGCCCATATTTCAAGGAGAGTATCGATGTTGGAGGCAGAAACCTCTGCACGATGGTAAAGAAGGTCTGCAAGCTTAAATTGAGCTTTGCTGTTGAAGGGAGTCCAATCTCCGGGTTGGGGTGTTTCTCTGGCAGGTGGTGGTGCGCCTGGCAGCAAGGAATTGCCATGTAGATCACATGGAAGTGCTGATAGATGGTTGAGACTCTCTGAGAATGCCCAAGAATTCCGAGGGTGAAGAACACACTGTTCAGATCTGGATGCTCTATCCTTCATGATAACGGCGGCGGGTCATTATTAGGCAATGGCCCCACACTCTCAATGTCTGAGGACTCGAGTGAGTGTGCACCATCAACTTGAAATGCGTCGTCACTATGGCGATCTTCATTTTCCTGGGCAGTCAAGTGTTCAGCATTGATGGTACGGTGATTGGTATTGAGATGCATCGCACGGATGTGATGTGTACACCCATGTTGACTCTTGAATGTAGACGGACACTCAGGATGGAGGCAAGGGAGGTTAGGCGGCAATGGCTGCATGATGGGCACAACAATGTCCGAACAAGGTTTACCATCGCTCCAAGATATGGGATATACATTGTGTGGCAAGGATTGTGCACTCTGTGTCAAGTGTTGCTAAGTACAGTATTCAGATAACTGTGGCAAGGTGCTAATGTGTTTTATCAAGATCTGGCCGTAATAATTTGAACTTAATAAAATTATTTGATTGTCAGGGTCATCGCGACATACTTCGAATTGCCATGCTGCTGAGCGCTGAATGATTGTCCCTTGACGTCCCTTGATGTTGGTCCCTCCAATGAGCACTGCAGTGGAGTTCCCATGCTTCACACATCGTCCTCACCCCCCCACCCCCTTGTCCTCAGTACCCCGGTGCTCAAAACCTGTCTCGCAATGACCCAAAGAAGATCCTACAACTCCTGACACTTGCAGTATATCCAGCCCTCTCAGAACGCCTGTGCCTGGTGATGAAAGCATGCCTTGGAAGTGCCTTTAGTGGGCGGCGCCCCTTGGCTCGAATTTTTACCTGAGCCTTGTGTTGGACCCTGAGGGCATTCCTCCCATGCAACTTCCATACTCCCATTGTGCTCCCCTCTGCCCTGTCCACACGTTCTTGGTGTGTTCATGCTCGGCTCTCCCCCTGGCTATCTTTATTCTGGGCCCATTCTGTAGGTGGACAGGCCACGGGATGATGGCCTACTTGCATCTCTCCTTCCCCTCCTTTCTATGCCAACTCAGGCTATGTGGTGCATCACACTGGCAACCGCATGTCACCCATGCATGAATTTGAATTACTATTCAGGATCCAATGCTGGGCGTTTGCAAGGTTAACAACCATGTGCACACATGCAGAATGGCCTAGACAGTGTCTAGACACATCAGTGACGCATACCAGCGCCTGTGGTTGGACTCGTTGCAACTTCACGAAGACTTAAAAATGCCCCCTCTTGCTCGTCTCTTTCTCCCTTGCAAACCACCACCCTTCCCAACATTGACAGCCCTGCCTCCGCCACAACCTGATGGCGCCGCCCACACTCCTTTTATTTATCCCAGTTTCACCTTGCTAACTCCCACTCACTTCATCGCCCTCTCCCCTGGTCTGGTTCCACACAATGTTGGTTACACACTCGCTGGCATGAACCACCCGTATGTCACCCTGCTTCACCACCTCATTAGTTCTGACCTTTACTTTCATAGCTTGTATCTCATTTTGTGCACAGCTCTCCACTCTCACCCCTCCATCCTAATCAACTCCCCCCCTTCCATCGGTGCATTTTCTCTGGACATCGCTGGCACTGCCTTCAACTCTGTCAGTACACCTGGCGTCATGTCACTGTCCCTGGGCCTGTTGTCTCCCAACCTCAAGTCCCCCCTGTGATTGCTATGAAGTACTTTTGTACAGTTCTCTTGTATCCACTCCCCCTTTCCATTCCCCCCTTTTACTTGTCTCTGGCATCTATTTGTTCTTGTATCTTCGTACGGCACATATGTAGAGATCAGGTTGTAATTACTGTCATCATTGTTTGCAACCTAGGACTCGGATGTTACAGAGAGTTGTATTACTAGTATGGTGGACTTGATTAGCCACTTCTGCTTTACTGTAGTTGTATTCTGTTGCGGTCCTTGCACATACAAATTTTTTGTTGAATTCACATGTGCTCAAAGCGCCTTCATATATGACATATCCTGGACATGTGAAGGTGACCTCACTGCATGTGGCACCGGTGAAAGTGGTAGGAAATTTCCTCTGTTCTGGGAGACCTGGATCGGTGCTAGTGAAGCTGGTAGAAAATTTTGTCTATTCCTAGGTGACCTGAACCCAGAGCATGTCATTAGAATACTAGCACGATTGGAGTGGTTGGAATCAATGTAAATACTGTCTAGGATGATTGGAATTAGTACCCTAGCAAGCCTAGTGCTTCCAGTGGTCCAGCCATGTGTCATCTTGCTGATGCAAGTACATAGGATCCCTGTGTGTTTGACCGTGTTTGGGCAACGGGCAGGGTGGTCGTTGCCTTTGTGTTTGCTGCCGCAAAGTGGGCAAACCAGCCAAAGCTTCCACCAGCAGACTGGAACTACAATTTAGCAGCCATGAGATATGCATGAGAGTTCACACGTTCACATGTTTGCATACCGTCTTGGACTTTCGGTCAATGTAGCAAATGGTGCGCCGAGTGGATCAATAAGATATACTCCAGCCGTTCCACAAGGCCAGTTTGGCACTCATTTGACATACCATACACTAGTAGTCATTCCTTAGGGTGTTTGATCGTATTCCGGACACTACAGTCAGTTATACAGTTGTAGTTGATTTTTCGTACTCTCAATTCCCATGATTACTACACACGTTCTGATGCCTGCCGCATACCCGGAACTTAACTACCTTGGCTTTCATGATTTATACTGTGGAACCTTGACGAATTTTCGTGAAATCACAGAGTGCTATATAATACCGCAAGGTTTGCTATAAGGGAATTTTATTGCAGACAGATAGTCTGCGCAAGAGTTCAAAAGGATAGGAAGGAACGATAGTGTGAAAACGGGGGTGGCGGATTGGCGGTTGTTAATCACATGACTGCCAGCAGAGAGAGGGAGAGAGAGAGAGAGAGAGAGAGAGAGTGTGTGTGAATGGGAGAAGCAGACGTGACAGCACAGACTGTGATGGGCACGTGTTGCTCCAATGGCACAGCTGGGGTTCGTAATGGCGTAAAGCTTGAGGCGATGGGCAGGCAAACGAAAAGAGGGAAAAGAGCAGTATATTCTTCTCCTGGCTCTAGGCCAGGCAGTGAGGGTTATATAAGGGACAAGTATGCTAGGTGGGACTAGAATGAAAGCAGAATAAAGGAACGTACAAAGATGGGAAACAAAATATGACAGCAACAGGCATTTGCTGCCCTGTGGCATTGTCGGGTGTGCCGGACATCAGGCGAAGGGGAATGCGCTCACTCCGAGGCTACAGCGCGTGCTCGCTTTACATCTCCTGGGGGGTTTAAATTTCGACCCTCCTGGGTCGACACATCGCTGGTGTTCTCTGTCGCCAAAATCTTCGGCTTGCAATATGAAGCGGGTGCTTTGCTGCTGAAACGGGTGAACATGTCGTTGAGCAAGTGAAGAGGCGTGCGGGGACAAGGCCGATGGTGTGTGTGGCTTGCATGACTTGTGAGTTGGGGGCGGAGGGCGTAGCGTTCATCAGAGGAGCTGGAGGTGGCTCTTCTGGCTTGTCCAGTTGCGGTGCGGCGATTGGTGGGGCTTGGGGACCAGCATCGAGAGGCGGCATGTGGGCGCACTTGTGCTTCAGTTCATCATCATGTGCGGTGGCGGAGAAGCCGTTGCGAATGGGCAAAGCAGGGTCGGTGCCAATGATGTCGAAGGTGTCGGAGCATACGCCAGTTGAGGGGGTGCACGTGATGGTGACGATGCTATTGGCATCGCTAAAGTTGCCGGCGATGATGGGGTTGCTGTTGGTGCTGCTGCTGTCGTTGTGGCTGATGATGGAGTCAGCGCTGGTGGTGTGAGCAATGTCGTCCGAAATGCTGCTGCTGCTGTTGGCAGCGTTGGCGTTGAGGGTGCGGGCGACATTGAAGATGAAGCTGCTCCTGCTGTTGCTGTTGTCGTCATCGGAGTTGGCACTGATGGTGTTGACATCGAAAGCGTCGGGGCGTTTGCTGGTGGAGAGGGCACAGGCAGTGATGATGAAGCTGGCGGCATTGTGACTTGCAATGCTGTCGGCATTGGTGTTGAGCATGCGGGCGGTGTTGGCGAAGCCGGTGGCATTGCTGTGGTTGCTGCTGTTGTTGCTATCAAAGACGTTGGCAGTACTGTTGATGTTGCTTTCACTGCTGGTGGCGGCACTGGTGTTGAGGGTGCTGGACATGCTGTTGCAGTTGCTGGTGCTGCTTTTGATGACGGCGTCGGCGTTGTCCAGGGTGCAAGTAGTGTTGGTGATGTTGGCGTCATTGCCAGGGGTGCTCTTGCTGTTGCTCCTTTTGATGTCGATGTTGGTGGCATCAGACTTGCTGGTGCAGTATCGCACGTGATAGCGACAGTCACAGTGGGAGCCCACATGCTGAGAAAAGTCTTCGTCATTGTCAGTGACCTCAAACGATGGGGTGAGTGCGTCTGTGCGAAGCGCATTAGAGAGAAGGGTGTCAGTGGTGCAGAACTAGGCAATAGCAAGGGTTGGGGTAACCCTCGCGGGACGCGGGGACGGGTACGCGCGGGACCGGGTACGGGTCAGGATTCTGCTACCCGTCAGCTTTAAAACAAGCCCTAGAACGTCCAAATCGGACCAGAATTGAATGAGTTATGCTTAAAACAAGTGTTATACACTGTTTTAACCATATCTCGCTCAAATCTTGTCCGATTTGGATGTTCGAGGGCTCATTTTGACGGGATTTTACCCGCCCAGACGGGAAAAAACCCGCCCGGGTGCGGGTACGGGGCAGGCGCTAGGTAGCCGCTGGACTACCCCTGCTGTTCCCTATGCAGGACACATTGCTGCTGCTACTGCTGTCGCCGACATCGCACGTTGAGCCGTCCTTGATACTGATGTCTTCGCCACCCAGATTGTATACAAGGTTGCATTTGCTGCTGGTGTCGAAGTTGCTGTCCTTGCATGGGTGGTTGTTTCGGTTGTGGTTGTGATTGCGGTTGCTGCCATTGTTGATGACGCCGATGTTGTTGCACAGTGGCCTGCCTTTGATGCTGTTGTTGTTGTTGCCTTGCACCGTCTTGCCTTTGATGTTGCTGTCGGGGTGGTTGTAGTTGTCGCTGATCTGTGCTGGCTCTGGCTTTGTAATTGGGGTCACATTGCTGGGGCTTGTGCTTGTGATATCGGCTTGTTCTTGCATTTGGTGGCTTTTCGGTTTCACTTTGGTGGCTTTGGACAGATTTGGTGATGTGACGGTGATTGACGGAGGTGAAGGTGGCGTGAGTTCATGAGGCGGAGGCGTGGGCGACAAGGGCGACAGGGGCAGTGGCGAAGATGGTGGCGATGGTAGTGCAGGCGATGGCAGTGTTGATGAAAATGGCATTGGCAAAGGCAGCAGTGACGATGGCGGTGAAAGTGAGAGTGAAGTTGGCAAGGAAAGCAGCAGTGGGCGGCCTATGATGGGTGACAACAGAACTGAGCTTGGATGGTCAGACATGGGGGCAACGGATGTGATAGGCATGGTGGCAAGCATGCACCAAGGGCCTTTAGGTCAACTGAGAGTTGGCAGCGATGATGGTACAGTCGAGGGTATGTGGTCGACGAAATTTGAGGCTGGGGATGGCGCAGGTGAGGGGTCGACAAGCGCAACTGGCGCATTAGCAACAGGGTTTGCAGGTGATGCTGGCATTTCGGGTGCTGGTGGCAAGGGTGTGCAGGTGGGCGACAAGGGTGCTAATGGGGCTTGACAGTCGCAGGATGTCCTCTGCGGCGGTGCGTCTTGTGCAGGTTTAAGTGATGACTCAGGTTTTGACAACACCTCAGCCAACTCTGGAATGAAGTGAGCATATTGCCTGTACAAGGCGCCATAGGCCTCATCGTGGATGGGAAAGTCCTCATCCTGCATGTTTATCAGTTGTACCACCTGCCAGACGGCTTCTCTTTGTCATGCAGTTTCGGCTCCTGATTCTACTTTGGCCTTGGCTTTGGCTTCTGCTGCAAGTCTCCTGCGGGCAAAGAAGGGGTATGCGAGGTCAAACAGCTCTTGGAAGCTGAGGGTCACTCCTGGCCGTTGGTTGGGATGCTTGTCAAGGAGGTAGGGGAGGAGTGCAGTGTGGTTGTTGACATGAAAGCCTTTCCAGAAGAGCATATCACATTCCCTCTTGGACATGTGTCGGTAGAAGAGGAGGGGTTTGCTTAGGGTCTGGAAACGCTTGAAGTAGCAGGCCACGTCAATTTCATCTTCCATGAGGCACTTTGATGACCAATAGACAAAGTTCTTGAGTTCTTGCTTGTCGGGTGTGTTCTGAACATGCGTGCTGCTGGGTGCCATGGTGAGGTGGTGATGTCGGTGGGTGAGGTTCTTTGGATGGCGGAGGGTGGACGCTTTGGGTGAAACACTGTGGGGAGTCCCTTGCTGAGGTTAAGAGGTGATGCACAAGGTTGCTAAAGGCAACCAAGGGCAAGGAAGGATCTGAAGATGGGAAAAGAAAAGAGAGACAGCGAACCTGAAAAGGCCCACTGCCTCTCTGGGGCAGCCAGATTTATCGCAGACAGATAGTCCACGCGAGAGTTAAAAAGGATAGGAAGGAACAATAGTGTGAAAACGGGGGTGGCGGATTGGCGGTTGTTAATCGCACAACCGCCGGCAGAGAGAGGGAGAGAGAGAGAGAGTATGTGTATGTGTGTGTGTGTGTGAATGGGAGAAGCAGACGTGACAGCACAGACTGCAATGGGCACACATTGCTCCAATGGCACAGCTGGGGTTCGTAATGGTGTAAAGCTTGAGGCAATGGGCAGGCAAATGAAAAGAGGGAAAAGAGCAGTATATTCTTCTCCCGGCTCTAGGCCAGGCAGTGAGGGTTATATAAGGGACAAGTATGCTAGGTGGGACTAGAATGAAAGCAGAATAAAGGAACATACAAAGATGGGAAACAAAATATGACAGTGACAGGCATTTGCTGCCCTGTGGCGTCGTCGGGTGTGCCAGACATCAGGCGAAGGGGAATGCGCTTGCTCCGAGGCTACAGCGCGTGCTTGCTTTACAGAATATATATGGGGATGTTGTCGTGCAGTCTGACACACACCTCTCTCAGAACCCAAACCAGCCGCAATTTCCGTTGCGTCCAAGTCACGGATCTGCACCAGCTGCATCACTCGTAATGTGGAAGGGTTGCTTGACGGTCGCAGTGATGGTGCTGTCATTGAAGTCATCTTCCCATGGCCACACAATCCGTATACGTTTTCATCAGTCATCTTCATTGTTCCCCCAAAGGGAAAAAAAGTATATTGCATTGAAAATGCTAGCTCAGAATTTTTTTGCTTCCGCTTGACACGTCGCATCAAAATCAAGCTGTTTCAAGTCAGTTCCGCTCTGTTCCACCTGACGCGCTGCGCCACTTTACACACGCTCATTCCTACCCGCTAAGTTACCCACCACTCGCCACACGCCACTTCTTGTTCGGAACGACAATCCCACGCGCAAAGACGGGACGTGCTCTGATTGCTGATTGAACTGGTGATGGCGACGTTCTTTCTGTTTTCTTGGTGGCGAAAGTGCGGAAGGAGTGGGTATTATTAGGCGTGTTGAGGGAAAACAAGCAAAAGATCAGGACCACAGTGGTTGGTTTGTTTCGAGAAAAAATAATTCCATTGCTATGGGCTGTATGCGCCATCTCGCTGCGTACAAAGTTGACGCGCATCAGTCGAACTCCCACAGTTGCCGCCCATAGATAGACACGTGACTTGGCGTTTCGCACACGTTTTCCCTGTTTGTTTTGCTTTGTACACAAAAGCCCATGACGTGTTTAAATTTACATTTTCCAGCCTGTTTTTCTAGCTCTTTCTCTCAGCCACCAATTCCCATAACTCCAAAATAAATACACCCATTGAAGTTTTCAGCATCTCCCAATTCAAAACAGAGCTTGTATTGTCACAAACCCGCTCTCCTGCGCCATCGAACAGTGAGTATTCCACTCACATTAACTTTGGTCATTGTCGCCACCCGCCTCATCCACGGCCTCTTTCAATCGGGCCAGGACTTTTTGTATTCATTCCATTGACATCTTGACGCCAGCACCCTGACTTATTGCAACTTCGCTCCGTATCTCCATATCCTCACGCATCCTCCTTCACTGTCAACGCGCTTAGCCCCTTCTGTGTATCTACCATGTCCGTCCTTCCCACCAGCTTCTGATGGGGAGGACTGATATGGAAGATCGTTTCCAGGGCTTCTCTTTGCGGGGAACAATCCCGTGCCACTAACACGGGACCCACGAGTGTTCAGGCCGGGGCACTGTGACGCGGTGATGCAGATGGGATGGTAAAGTGATGGCTGTGAGCCCATTGAATACGGACACGGTGTTTTGATCCGCTGCCGCTAACGGCAGTCCGTCTCCGTGCTTCGTTCCTCCCCCGTCTCTAATTTCACTAGTGTCCACGATCCTCGAACGGATACGGCCCTCTCTACCATCAGCAGTTTCCTCGGAGCACACGAAATTGTTTGATGGTGTGGGACTGGGCATCCTTGACTCCCTGACCGAGTTCGGGGACCGGAGGATTTAGTGTATTGCGACACTAAATGCAGCGGAAATTCTCCATCTTTATACTGAGCATCTGTGTCCGAACCGCATATAATCAATTTCGGAATATCCATTATAGTTCCATTCCAACTGCAGTATGCACGGGATCCTCTTATGATGGCTCTGCACATCCTGCTGCGCACTGTGGCGGTGAAGTAATTCTAATGTCCGGAAATGGTATACAGCCAATGCTCCCACTGGTCGTATGGAATGGTAGCTGTCGTGAGGATTCAGATGTTCACATGCTGTGGATTCTTGGCAAACTCGTGAACCCATACAGCGAAGTTTTGCAATCTTAGCCATAAGGGATGCATATGGTTATTTTGTCGTACAGTCAGTGCCATAGAGTAATAAGGCAAATTGCAGCTGGAGAGGTAGGTACTACTCTGTGGTCTGTCGTGCTGATGGTATGGTATGGGTCATACGGAAGCTGACTGCACTGGCTTGATCGTCATACTGTCATTATCGGAGTCATTTACGAAGGAAGTCTCTAGATTGGGACGCCTGGTGTTGTTAAAGACGGCGTGCAATGGTCCAAGGGCAATTCGTGGCCAATCAGAGAGCGGGCCGAAGGTGCTGGTACAGTCGGCGGTGTAGAGCGTGAGGGATAAAGTCGAAGAGGGGGACCAGAATGAAGACAGAGTAAGGCCAATAAAGGTCTTATGAGTGGACTGGAAGGCACGCAAACGTTGGGAGAGATGCAGACGCAAAAGGGTGATGATTCAAGGCATACAGTAGGGTTTTTATACATTTTATCTACATTGTAAAGTAAAGCACTTGCAAACAGAATAAAGGAGGTGCGATGGCATCGGATATGGCGGATAAATACTGTGCGTGGTTGAGGAGCCTCGGTAAAACAAAATAGAAATGAAGCCTCTAATAAGACCGCTCTTCTGGCTCATAGCCCCTATTCTTCTAATATTCGAGCGGTGTCTTGATTGGTCATGCTGAGCTTGCTAGAATACAGCAACGCCATCTCACTTCCTGCCATGCGGTACATCATAGTGTCGAGACTGATGTGTTGATGTGTGGATCACTCACTGCAAATAGAGGTTGATCGTCCGAGCCTGTAACGTTGTAACGTCAGCAGTGGTGGCATGTTGCAGCCATACCAATGGGGACGATCATATGCAGTGAAGCGGCCTACCACAGATAAAGTACCTTTAAAGACGTACAAGCCGAGGGAGTGGCAATGTTCCAC
>Ga0307510_10004771_pt1 | contig 16040 bp, 16 predicted proteins | sample 12_EM_MG_FD_207224 | JGI IMG/M metagenome (GOLD analysis project Ga0307510, IMG submission 207224) | Populus trichocarpa ectomycorrhiza microbial communities from riparian zone in the Pacific Northwest, United States - 12_EM | ecosystem: Host-associated > Plants > Roots > Unclassified | place...
GTAATCATGATCACATAAGGCTGGTCACAGTGTGGGTCCAGTTCACATCATCAGTTCACTCTATTCTGACAATGTGTGGGGCAGATGGTGTATCCTTTGTTGAATCCTTGCCCCAACTGAGTCATGGGAAAAACTGACCAGGTGTTGGTTGCAGTTCAAGGAGCCCCCATTTTTTTGGCTGTATCTTGATGGTCTGATACAGGGGGTGACTGGCTGGCCAACCCCTACAAGAAATGTGTTGATGCTATGAGGTGTGATTTGACGTTTGCTGACTTGGTCAGCAAAAACTGATGCTGAGGGGCGCCAGTTGATTAGCCTCGTTGGAGCATTCCTCACGTCTCAGCAAAAACTGACTCTGAGGGACGCCAGTTGATTAGACTCATTAAAGTGTTCCTCATGTCGTTCCCTTTTTTTCGTACTAATCTCATGTGACTTCGACTTGAGCTCGATACACCGTGACTTGAGCATGTCTCAACGACATTCGCGCCCAAGTCCGTGTCAACTGCATTCCATGCCATGTCAGCATATATGCTGGCCTGACGGATACCACCACTCCACCTATGCCAACACCAGCACCCTTGCCACCATCGCAATTGCACACTTCACCACCATCGCACACATCGCCTCCATTGCCTTGTTGTCTGCCTTTGATACCCCCTGTCCCTCTCCTCTCACCCTCAAAGTCCCTCTTCGCCTCATCTCAAGCCTGCTGCCGACATGTATGTTCCACTTTCTTGCTGTTCCTCACTCTTTACAGATAACTTTGGGCCTCATTTGTTATCTCAAACTTGAATGTCATCTGTCTTGCACTGCGGATGGCTGCAGGCCTTGGCGAGGGTCAAAGGAAAGGCGGTGGATGTGGTGGGCTCAGCAGATGTGGTGGACACAGTGGCCATAGCAGATGCGGTGAGTGGCCTCAGTTCACAGAGCCCACATCTCTCCCTGTCGTCATCGTCAGATACTCGTCAGATTCCCCATCACCTCCCAAGTCCCACCACAAGCTCCCATCTTTGCCCTTCCCACCCAAGGCTCGCACAACTCCCCCTTCGCACGCAACTTCCCATCATCTGTGTATCTCCCATCCATCTTATTCAACATATCACGTAACTACAAGGGCTTCGGCATATTCACGTCGTTTCCCACACGGACCTCTTTGGGGACGGACACTATTTTTACCTGGTGAGTTGTCACACAGTGCAGCTGTATGCTGGCGGGCGCATGGCTGAAGTGTGTCATCCATTCGCCACAGGTACGCGGCGTACACATCCCGCACCGAGAACCAGGATGCCATTGATGCTTCCATTGTTGATGCTCTTCATGATATGGGTCATGCTCGGGCCGGCATCAAGCTCCTCGATTCAATCCTTTCAACGCCATCGACAAATGTACTGAAATCACCAATCGTGATGAGGCATTGGGCAGGCTGAAGCTTGTCACCAAGGTATGACCGTTATCGTCATTGAACTCCGCTCGCACAATAAGACCGATGATATCAAGAACCGCCTTGAAGCCGATGTTGAGGAGTTTGCCTCCTGTGGTCTCCGACTCTCCATGCCTTTGTGGCAGCGTACAAGGAGCTCAACGGTGATGATCACAAGGCTGAAGGCAACAGGTTTGAGCCCATTGGCCTCCTTGCCATTTTCGGTCCACCTTGCAAAGACACCGAGCAAACATTCAACGATGCCCTCACCTTCAGTGTCAAGTTGAGATGACCAGTGGCCTGGGTGGCCAGCCTGTTATTGCTGAGTCCAGTCTACGGCTGTTGCCTTGGTCTTGGCAATCATCTGTATCCCACCAAGGTACTCAAGGATGGTCCTCCCCCAGGCAGCCAATTCCCCTCCCTTGATGATATGATCATGGACGCCGATGGATCGCGGGTGTCTTTTCAGAGTACAAATCCGAAATTGTCAACGCCTCCAGGGTCTTGGCAATCTTTGTGCTATGACAGGTAACATGCAAATGATGCCCCTGCCTTCTTGCGTGCTGATGTGGGTATCCCCGTTGAGGGTGCCATGGATGCTGCCTGTGGTGCGGCTGATATTGTCTTGACAGAACCCGGCCAAGGTACCAAGCACGGATGTGGTGTGAGTAACCATTCCGATATTCCTACGCCTAATTCCTGTTCCTAACGTGCACACATCACAGCACTACGTTATCGTGAGTTCCGTTCCTTTTTTCCCAAACAGGACCCACATTTGCATGTGTTATTCCTATTTGCACATTTCCGTTTTTTGTATGGTCCACAACCCATCAGACGCAGATGCTCACACTATGCCCCTCCCTGTTTCCTTTTCTTGCTTCACAGACCAAGAAGTTACGAAAGATCGATTGTAGCAATCGCTATTGTGCATGGTCCATCGCCCATCCACAGCCCGTGAACCTCAGGACCGTGTTATTGTGATAAGGTATGCAAACGTCCACTTTGTTCAATCTCATCTCCGTTTGCTCAATCAAATCTTTCATGATCTCTGATTTGGCCCCACTCTCCTGAAACTCCGCATTGACGCAATCCCTCTGTCGCTTCCTTCATTCTTACCCCTTGCTTCTCAACTCCTCGATCTGCCTCCCACCTTCTTGCCTTTCATACTTTGGCCCAGATGCGACAGAAACTGTCACCGCAAGCACTCCCACCCCACCTGGTCGGATCAACCACAATGATGAGCAACCGCACGCCATTCTGCCTCCAGGTGGCCATATTTTCTCCAGCACTCATCTTCGTCACTTGCTCCCATGGGTTCTTGGAACATCCATCATATGTGTCGATGGGTGCCTTCCTCTTGGCGCAACTTGTAGCTTCTGGTTTTGCCAATTGAGGCTTCACCTATATCCAGAAGATTCCAGCAGCTTGGATTGGTGTTACAATCCACCCAGTTTTTCATTTTACTCCCTACCCCAAGGAACCTCAGGACCCGTCGTACCTCCCGCACCAACCACACAAATCCCTCAGAATATATCCCAACCAATAGCACCACCATCGATACCTCCCAGAACACGCACACCCACGCTACCCAGCCAAGCAATACCAGCGATCCCGATCATGTGGCCTACTCACACACGCCACCATTCCTCCATGGAATACTTCACGGAACCCGCACCAATGATCATAGATCCTGCTACAGATAGCGATGGAGATAGTCCTATGAGGGACCGCAGTCCTAGCCCACCACACACACCATACCAGCCCAGACCATCTGGCTCTAATGTCTATGAGTTAGAAGCCAACGAGCAGCCTTCACTGCCATGGAAAGCATGGCTTAGTCAGCCATCCCCGCCTACCAGTATAACCCGGCCCGTCTCCCCAAGCAGCGAGACCTCAGCACCTAAACGCCAACGTCACGATGATGGGACATACACCCCCATTACGTCATCAGCCACATCTCCGATATCCCCGACCAGCCCTAGTGCCCAAGCCACTCCTAATTACCAAAGCCTACCAAGTCCCCGGTCTGTGGGATCCAATCAAGATCCAAATACGGAGTCACCTCCTATGCTGCTAGAGTAAGCAGACTCCCATCAAAGCGGATTACCAAAAGCAGATACATATGTGATCCGATACTCGTTCGCTCATGCGCCCTTCGTATCGTCATCTCCCGGCCCCCGAATCGGAGCATCTCATCGCACCTACTGTATCTTCGTCCTGACTCACTTCCAGACTCGATATGACTTGTACTTACTGCGCAACTGCGCATTCTCTGACTCGTACTTACTTGACTCATTCCAAATGATCCCTGTATTAGTTTTGACTCATACTTAGCTATAGTAAGCGTAGCATAGCCTCAGACTCCTCATGTATATAAACCAGCTAGTAGTTACAAGTCAAAGCTCTAAGCTTGACTTGGTTTTCAATCCAAACGTCTTGAAAGTCTTCACTCTCTCGTTTGACTTCCCTCTCCCCTTCATAAATTCCTCTCAGGTCTTTAACGTCGTCAAAGACACTCTAGTCATCGTTACTTGTCACCACTACTTCGTGCAAGTCGCACCTTAAAGGTCTTTTGGGCCTTAACAATTGGCATCGTTCGGGTTTGGGTAAGTCTCCTATTCGTTTACACAACTTGATCTGATGCGTCTTGGGCAGAATATAATTTAGTTCATTCCTTGACTCAAACAAGTTTGCGATGAGCTACCGTGGATCAAGTACCTCTGTTGACTATCACAATGAGGCCACAGTGGCAGCCACTCATACCCTGGCTGAGACAGGCATTCTGGTGACGCAGACCCAATCACATGCTGCGTCCATCCATAAATTGTTGTATTCGAATTGGACATTGACCATCTCCTGTGATATACTCCATCCAATAGGAGAAGGAAAAGGTGCAGGTAGCGTTCATTCCGCTGTAAGAGGTGCTCTCAGGCTCACACAATTTTTTACCAGGTGTACAAAGACCAAGTAAAATGTCTTGTATGTAACAGAATCAATCCACTCCTATTGCGATACTGACAATATAATCACAGAACAGTACAAAATCGTCAAAGCCCCCCTTCCACAGAACACAGTCGACATGTTGGACATGGCGGTTGTGGCAGACATGGTGGACTTGTGGACTTGCGGATGTGGCGGACACAGTGGAGTTGCAGACGCAGTGGACTTGTGGATGCAGTGGACTTGTGGACGCAGTGGACTTGTGGACGCAGTGGGCTGTGGACACAATCAAGGACCCTGGTGTCGCAAGCGGTACTCACGCCCCCCAGTCTCAGCTACAAACCCGTAACTTCAGCATCACGTGACCATGGGAACATATCACATGACCCTACACGTGACTCATCACGTGACCCCTCCGCCACTCGTACATCACGTGACTTATCAGCACGTGACCCTGGGAACCTATGACCCCGTGACCCTGGGAAGATAACACATGACCTATCAAGGAATTGGTCATCAACAATGTCACCTGATCAGACACGCTTTGGACACGTGTCTAACCCGTTGATCAACATGTGGCAGATCGTGGGAACAATCAACAAGACGTGTCCCCTTAACAATCAACAAACACGCGACGCGACTTGATCAACAAAGACGTGACTCATTAGGGCTAGACCCTAATCAAGATGTATAATGTAATCCGCAGTTACTACGCATCGACTGCGCAGTCCCCCGTTACCTGTAATTGTACCTACCCTAAACTGTGCACAGACCACCCTGTATTAGTATATAAGACCTACGAATTTAGGTGAACAGTCCTTAGACTGTTCTCTTGTCAATCCCCACACTGGAGCCTTTCAAAGCTCCCTCATCGCCAGCAGCACTCCGCCCATCATCCCCAACAGTCTACTCCGTCCCACCTCTTCTTGCCTTCTGTCTTTTCCTCCTCAACATCTCCTTGCTGCTCCTTTGGATCAGTCACCTTCAACTCCGCGCCATCGTCGAGTCTCGCTACCCATAAAAGTAGTGAGTTCCCAACATTAGAACAGTCTCTTAAAGTTGAAGCTGACTGTTTGGAAGTGTCCTCACCTTCCCTCTCCGTCGCCTCTTGGTCCGACTTGAACGCCGTCTACCAGGAGAACTCCGCCGCCACCCTTGAGGTCATCAACAATGTCCTCAACAGTCCCCACAACACTTGGAATTACCCAAGTCCCAGAAGCCCCCGTCTCCAGTACCCTCTCAGTTCCACATCGTCCCCCGTTGTCCCCTGGTCGCCCACCATTGCCACCAGTCCCGAGCTCCCCTTCAAGTTCACCATCCCCGGCTTCCCCTTCCTCAAACCCACTGGTCCTGGCCCCTACAACAAGTATAGCCCATAGTCCCCACAGTACTCCACCTCATTTGCCAACACCGGCATCACCCTCGTCAACCCGGACACCCTCGAACCCACCCCCATTGATATCGACCCCTACATGGTCCACTCACCATCACCACCTACTCCTGAGCCCACTGAGGAAGCACTTCGCGCCACCGCCAAGTTCGATCTTGAACAACTCAGAGAAGAAACCACCACCCACATCGTCTGTCTCGCCCAAGCAGAGCTCGATGCCCTCCTCCCCCCACTCAACCAGGATAGTTGGAGCCACCTTCAGTTCATCGGTGACATTATCAACCATGTCTCACTTGAGGACATCCCCCTCGAGAACATTCCCCCACCTATCGTCGAAGCACCTGTCGCCACCATCGCCTCCCCCACCCCATTGTCACCCGCTCCTCTCCCTGTCCTGGTATTTTACCCGACAGTCGACGTCGGCCCCTTCGAATACCTCTTCGCTGCCCCGCCTTGCCTCCCTGCCAACGGACACCCTCATCAGTACACGGTCCACTACGAGCAGGGTTGTCATATTTGGTTCTTATCCATGGAACTCATCAATAGTCAATTCCTCAATCACATCCCCCAGGCCCAAGACCTTGACACTGCCGCACCCCCATACTTCGTCACCCCCTTCCGCACCGATGCCCACCACTCCATCCACGTCCACTCCAACGGCGCTCTCCCCCCAGTCCACATCTGTGCCAAAGTAGGCAAGCACCCGTGGTCCCCCAACTTCCCCTTCGGCTATATTGAGACCACCTTTTTGGACTCAATTAAGTTTGTTTTCTCTTGTTTCCCTCCCCTTTGGCTCACTCACTTTGAAGGAGCCCTTGTCCCCCTTGTTGCCTACGACTTCTTAGATGGCCGAACAGCCATCCTTTGCGGTCACTTACGTTTCACAGAGCAAGGGATTTATTTTGTTAACCAAAGTATGCAGATTACGGACTTATTACGCACTGACCTGCAGTTTTCTTGTTTCATACCCACTCCTTGTGTCCCCGCTAGACCTTTCGATTTCATAACACCCCCCTTGGAAAACCCTTTGTAATAATTTACTTTTTTTAAGTAAGTTACAAAGGACTTGTATTTGGTGTTCATAAAATCAAAGGTTTTAACTCGCTCTCTTTTCGTTTGTCTTAAGTGGCAAGTTTTCGTGAAGAAATCTTAAGACAAACTTACTCAAGAATCGCCAATCTCCAGGAACAAGTCCAACTTACATATTGGAGCGAACATCACTTGGTTCCTTAAGATCTTTTAGACATCCTCCCCTTCGGTCGTCTCTTCAGCACCCAACGCTTTTACCCTTATATTGATTACCAACTTGTTGACATCCTTAATGCAGCAAGACGTTGCACTGCATATTGGCAACTCTCTGGCGCCCATAACTTCGACCAGTCCCCAGCCACCCAGATCTCCTTATTCTATGACGAAACTTTCCTCTGGCACTACTTTGTCCCGTCGCACAGGCCAGAAATTATCATGCAGATTCAAGCCGGACATAGAATCAGATTTCTATCTAGATTTTACATGTCGGAAACCAAAGTTGAAGTGGAATTTAATGAAATTCGACTCCAGACAAACTCAAGCAGAGAATTCACTTCAACTAACTTGTACCAGTTCATCTACAGTGACGAACGAATCCTTACCTATCGGTAGAACAACCGTGCCTGGACCACAGATCTTCTTACCCCACATACAAGTCTCATTGATCCCCCTTCCAGTTTTACCCTCCCCATCACCCAGCCAAATACCCAGGGAAGAGACACTGAATACCTGGAATGTTTCCAGCATATCCTCTTGGAACCAGATCTTCTCACACTCAATTCATCATATCACGACAGCATGGACAGTACATTACCCCCCACTCTGGTTGGTACCCCTCAATCCAGTCCCCCAAGCACACCTGAGTCGGTATATCAGCATGCCCAAGAGATCACCTTTTCGAACGACGACCCGGATCTTTGTTTCTGCGGAATCGACCTTTGTCATTGCAATAGCTGTTACCCCGGAACTCCCCCCACCCCACTCGGAATCCACCTCTGGGACCCCCGATTCTTCAGAACAGGACCTATAGAAGGTCTCCATTACAACCGACAACCTGGCCAGTCCACATAACTGGAGAAATCACTCAGCCCCAGCCCAGGAACAAGGACACTTCATACCCTCTAACAAAAGAGGAAGACACAGACTCCGCCGCACCCAGAACTTTGTTGACCGACGGCCCCAGCCCGTTCCCTCTCCCCAAGTTTATAGAGAACCAACCCCACCCCTGAATCCTTTCACGGTACCAGTAACACATCACATCCAAGAAGTCCTACACGGACCATATAACGTGTTACCAAGGATTGAACAACCACTGCCCCCTACTCCCCATAGTCATCACACCGATATCTCAGGAAATTCAGACCTAGTTGGAGCCACATCGCAGATCTACCTACCGGAAGTTATCTACCTCAGTGTCACTGCCCCTACAAGAAACCGCACAGAGCTCCACATCTTCAAGCAACATTGTTTGTTCCTCCTACAAAATCGTACTGAGAAACATATTAGCCACCCCTTGACAGAGTTACAGACTATCACTCCACATATTGGGGCCTTTAATAAATTCTTTTGGAAATACCATACTTCAATCACAATCAACGGTATTCTAGAGGATTATAGAGGCATTACCCATCATAGTGATACTAGAACTCCTTGTCTGGTTAAAGTGTGTACGATTTTCTATAGTTGGGATAACCCCAGTTACACCATCACTCTTGCATGAGCTCTTGGCAAACTATCCTTGATAACTTTCCAACCGAAGACCAACTAGAACTTACAGCAGAAGAACAGGCGTATATACCAGTCTACGCCACTGACGCCTTTGCTGCAAACTATAGAGACACTAGGTGTCTTTTTGCCCGTTTTCTAGAACCCGCTATCTGGTGTAAAGGAACAGGAACTATCTGGAACTTTGCTTCAGATAACTCCAAACTTACCACAAGGAAATTTCGATTCCTCATTTCACACCTTGACAAAGTTGAAAACTTCGACTTTATACAACGAACCGCTACCTACAACAGCAAGCAAATCAAGTGGGATACACTATACTCCAAGTGGAAGTACCTCAACAACCGGAAGGTACATTTCCAAAGTCCTAGTACTTCTGAAGCAGAAGAAGCCAAACCCTCTATCCCTGGAGAATTTGAGAAAGAAGAAAGCAATAAATCTGAAGAATCGGATAACGCAGACCAATCCGACAAAGAATCTACACACAGTAAATCCTCCACCGACGAAGACACACTCAACGTTAGCAACTTACTACAAAAAGCTGAAACAAGGATCGTTGCTACCATCCAGAAACTCACCAGTTGCCCTAGCACCCCCAGCCCCCAAGAAACCCCATCCCGTCCAACAAGTACACTTCCTGGAAGCTCCAAACTTTCAATACCAGAAGAAAGTTCACTTCCTACTCCACCTGTGTCCAAAGGCAAAGCAAAGGAAGAACCTTTACCCCAGACCCTTGCCAGCTCTTCGAGATCCTTGCAAGCCACTCCAGTACCCGCCCCAACCCAGCCAGAGACACCACCTGTACCAAAAAGAAACCCCAAGGGAATACCACCACAGATCCCTCCTTACCGGCCGCGTTTGGGAAGAACAGGCCCACCACAGAGACCCCCTAGTCCCCTAGCACCACCCCCACCCCCAGCTATCATGGCAGGAAACATCGCGACCCCCAAACTCTTGGGAAGTACCCCTGATCCCTATGATGGGAACCCAACAAAGGCCCAAGCATTTTGGAACACCCTGGCCAATTATTATACAATGAACGACGCAGTCTACAATACTGATGACAAGAAAGTACCAGCAGCATTAACCAACTTCAAAGCTGGTACTTGTGGAGGAGATTGGGCCAGCGACCGCATCGCTGACACTTTAGCAGCCAATCCAACCAATTATGGGACATGGGCCCAATTCCAGACTGCTTTCCAGAAGCAATTCATCCCTCCCCAAGTCCAACAAGAAGCTATTAAAGGGATGCATGATACATACATGGGCAACCGAGAATTTAACGACTGGTACCAAGATTGGACCCAACACGCTTGACGATCAGGCATCGATGACAATACCAAGATGTATGCATTCCGACGATGCATTAACTTGGCACTCCAACAGAAACTAGTTGCCCTATCACCCCAGCCAGCCACACTCCCAGATCTCGTCGACAAAGCTCAAGACCTGGATCGTTCCTTCCACATGTTTACGCCAAGATCCTATACACCCTCTACAGGAGGAGGATGTGGAAGAGGTCGTTTTACCCCTCGAATTCGGGCAATTGAGGGAGAAGAGCCTACCACGGAAATAAATGCAACACGCGGACGCAGTCAATTTCGAGGTTGTGGTCGTGGAACCTTGTTTCGTCAAGGCAAGCTCTCCCCCGAAGAAAGGGAACACCGCTTCAGAGAGAAACTCTGCATGTACTGCGGAAAACCAGGACACGTTGCCACCAATTGTAACCTAGGCAAACACCCCAGGACCTCATTACGTCAAATGGACTCTATCCCAGACGATAGCATGGATAAAATGAGTATCCATGATAACGTGGAAGCAAACAAGCTGTCCACCAATCGTTTTGCACCTATTGCCGACATGGACGTCATGGACGCCACTCTCAAAACATTGTCCGTCTTCAATACAGACCTCCTGGACATTGATGTGGCCCACATCAATCACTTGTCTTTTTAGCACACTCTCCTGTTGCATCGTCAGTGAGAGTTGTACCACCATCCCATTGTAATTCTAGCAATCTCCGAAATCTCCAAGTTCCCAAGACTCCCCATGTACCACTAGATACAATTTGGAATATATGCTCCCCATCAATTCGGGTTAAAGTTCAAATCGTATGCCATGGGAGAAAAATCAATGCTCATGCAATACTGGACAGTGGAGCCAAGGGCGTCTACTGTAATATCTCATTTATCAACGCACACAAGATCCCCACAACTACCCTAGCAAAACCCATTTACCCAAGAAACGTCAATGGTACCATGAATAAACAAGGACCAATCTGCCATACTGCCATCCTGCGAATGGAGATGGGCGAAGATCACAAGGAAACTACAGAAATGGCCATAACCAATATCAGACGGCATGACATACTCCTAGGAACCGACTGGTTCAGGGCACACAACCCCCAGATAGACTGGGCAAAAAACAACTTACGCCTCAACTGCTGCCCCACCTCTTGTTACCTGAATTATCCGGACGAAACGTCGGAACTCGCGCAGCTCCTTCCAACAGAAGAATTGGAAGCCCACTACAATGACCTCCTCAAATCCAACTACCAGGGCATAGATCCAACACAATGCATTATGGCCCATCTACATGGAGAATTTAATGACATGATAAGTGAATCGGTGGTTTCGCCCACGATGTCACCATCCAAGAAAAGCATAGTTGCATCGCAGCGCAATATGGCTACAAACAAATCAGTGGTTTCACCCACGATGTCGATTACACGAAGAACAGGACTGGTGGTTACATCCACGGTGCCTCCCAAGAATGCGTCACGGCACACTCCTATCCAAGCAGAACCAGTGGTTTCACCCACAGTGTCTTACATGAGTGCGCATTGGCATGCACTTAATTACCCCGAACCGGTAGTTGCTTGAACTACAGTGTCAACTACTCTAGCCAAAGCAGAACAACCAAAGAATGTCGAAATACCCCCCGAATTCCGTCAATATGGCAAAGTCTTCTCGGATGAAGAAGCACAGCAACTACCCAAGTACCAGCTGTGGGATCACAAGATAGACCTCATCCCAGGCATGGAAATGAAGAAAACCACAGTATATTGCCTTACACCTATCGAGAAAGTCGCCCTCAAAGAATACATTGAAGATGGCCTAAAAAGAAGCACACTCCATCGATCCAAAGCACCCCACGCATGCTCTTTCTTCTTCATCAATAAGAAAGATGGCAAACTACGACCAGTACAAGACTATCGCCCACTGAATGCAATTACTGTTAAGAATGCAGCTCCAATCCCACTGATCCCCAAACTCGTTGACAAACTATTGGGAGCACAATTCTTCACCAAGTTAGACATACAATGGGGATATAACAATATCTGAGTACGTGAAGGCAATGAATGGAAAATGGCCTTCAAGACACCCATGGGATTATACGAATCCACAGTCATGACCTTTGGACTATGCAATGCACCTGCGACATTCCAGACCTTTATGGACATAGAATTTGGTCCATTAATCAAAGGCGGACACATAGTCGTCTATCTTGACGACATCCTTATCTACGCAACCACGATCACGGAACTCGTTTACTGGACACACAAAGTTTTCCAACTTTTACTCAAGTTGGACCTCTACCTTCGACCCGCCAAATGCTCGTTCAACCAGACATCGGTTGAATACCTAGGACTAATCATCTCCGAAGGCGAACTACGCATGGACCCTGTGAAACTCAAGGCAGTCCAAGACTGGCCTAAACCAAAGAAAGTCAAAGATGTACAACAATTCTTAGGATTTTGCAACTTTTACCGTCGTTTTGTGCAGGACTACTCCACATTGGCACAACCTCTGTTCGACCTTACAAAGAAGGATACACCATGGGCATGGACCCATTTACAAGAAACCGCGTTTACTGCATTACAGCACGCACTCACCTCCACACTGGTCTTAATCCTACCAGACTATGACAAACCATTCACCCTGATTACTGATGCCAGCGACTATGCCATGGGCTCAATTTTGGAACAAGACGACACGTTAGGACGGTCGCACCCAGTCGCTTTTTACTCCAAGTCCCTCCAGCCAGCTGAACGTAACTACGAAATTCACGACAAAGAACTCCTGGCTATCATTCATGCTCTCAAGCATTTCCGTCATTACCTCCAAGGCAGTGCCCACCAGACAAAGATATTTTCGGACCACGTGAACCTCAAGTACTTCACCATGAAACAAACGCTTACACGTCACCAAGCGCGGTGGTCCCTATTCCTCGGCACTTTTGACTACGCTATCATCCCCAAGCCTGGCAAAATTAACAAGGCAGATGTGCTGTCCAGGCGTCCAGATTATAAAGAGGGGATAGCATCCGAGAATGCGGAAACAATTTTGCTCACACCGGAAAAATTCCTACTCAAGCCAGAGCAATTCCATATACGGGCACTACATAACATGGCAATCCCTACTGGAATCAACGAAGAGCTCAAGGAAGCTATACAAGAAGCAATAAAGACAGACACATTGACAGGCCAGAAACTCAAAGATATCCTCACTAGCGGCCCAAGACAAGTAAACAAAGGATTACAAGAATGGAACTACAAAGATGGCCTAATCCTTTACAAAGGGTTAATATACATTCCAAAGACAAAGAATGAAGAACTCAAACGAAGAGTCACCCAGCAATTTCATGACAACCTAATGGGACACCCAGGACAATGGAAAACCATCGAACTAATCTCACGCGAATATTGGTGGCCAGGCATTACCGAATTTGTCAAAGCCTATATACAAGGATGTGCCACATGCCAAACTACAAAGATACGGCCACCAACCAAAGTACCAATCAAGCCCAACGAGATCCCTGAAGGGATATGGGAAACAATCACCATGGATTTTATTGTAGACCTCCCAGTATCACAAGGATATGATAGCATCCTCACAGTTGTCAACCGTCACAGCAAAGCCATCATTCTATCCCCCTGTCATAAAACTATCACGGCTGAGCAAACGAGCCAACTACTAGTAGACAATGTCTGGAAAAGAACAGGCGTTCCCAAGGTGATCATCTCTGATCGAGGACCACAATTTGCTGCACAAGTCACACAAGAACTATGGAGAAAGCTCAGAATCAAGCAGAAATTGTCCACCACGTTTCACCCTCAAACTGATGGCGAGTCAGAACGAGTTAACCAAGTTATCGAGCAATACCTTTGTATCTGTGGAAATTTCCAACAAGACAATTGGACCACACTCCTCCCCATTATCGAATTCGCACACAATGCACGACCACACCACAGCACCCATAGATCACCCTTCAAAGTCTGGTATGGCTTTCAGCCAACCTTTAAACCACCCTTGCAACTACAGACCAGACTACAAAGCGTGGATGACCACATCCAATACCTAGAGCAAATATGCAAAGAAGTCACTGCAGCACTCATGATCGCGGCTAAAGAAATGCGAAGCAGAGGACCTGAAGAACTATCCTACACATTCCACAAAGATGACCTAGTACTCTTGGAAGCCACAAACTTACAAATGACACACCCTAAAGCGAAACTCACCCCACGATGATATGGACCTTTCAAGGTCATATGGGCTTCACCTACGAATTGCAAATTGCAATTACCTGAGACCATGAGGGTTCACCCCATATTCCACAACTCATTACTGAAACCCTACCACAAAACACAAGCACATGGACCCAATTTCAAGCAACCCCCTCCAGAAATCGTTGGAGGAGAAGAAGGACATTATGAAATCGACAAAGTCTTAGCAGCACGTCCTACAAGAAATCACAAAAGCACACAGTACTTCGTCCACTGGAAAGGCTACACAGACGCAGACAACTCATGGATCCCAGCTGGAGAACTAACACACGCCAAAGAATTAGTTGCCGAATTCCACACCCGTAATCGCCCTAAAGAGGGGATATGCATACAAGCCTTGCAGGCACAAGGAGATCCTAAAGAGGGGATACTGTCGCAAGCAGTACTTGCGCCCCCCAGTCTCAGCTACAAACCCGTAACTTCAGCATCACGTGACCATGGGAACATATCACATGACCCTACACGTGACTCATCACGTGACCCCTCCGCCACTCGTACATCATGTGACTTATCAGCACGTGACCCTGGGAACCTACAACCCCGTGACCCTGGGAAGATAACACATGACCTATCAAGGAATTGGTCATCAACAATGTCACCTGATCAGACGCGCTTTGGACGCGCATCTAACCTGTTGATCAACACATGGCAGATTGTGGGAACGATCAACAAGACGCGTCCCCTTAACAATCAACAAACACACAATGCAACTCGATCAATGAAGACGTGACTCATTAGGGCTAGACCCTAATCGAGATGTATAATGTAATCCGCAGTTACTGCGCATCGACTGCGCAGTCCCCCGTTACCTGTAATTGTACCTACCCTAAACTGCGCACAGACCACCCTGTATTAGTATATAAGACCTACGAATTTAGGTGAACAGTCCTTAGACTGTTCTCTTGTCAATCCCCACACTGGAGCCTTTCAAAGCTCCCTCATCGCCAGCAGCACTCCACCCGTCGTCCCCAACAGTCTATGTCGCAGAAGCGGCAGTCGGTCCACATGGACATAGCACTAGTGTTTGGCATGGACAGCATGCATGCACGATTTTAGTACATTACCCCGATTTTGCATCCGCTCAGGACCCCTTTTCGCAGACCCATTTTGCTACATTTATACCGTTGTAGTTACACTCACGCCGCCCTCAGTTTGTGGTTACTTGCGTGCCCAACTGAGGTGAGCTTTCGTTACTTTACCATCGTGTCTATTCCCAGTACTTACAGTATGCAGATCATATCTGCATAGGTGAATACATCTTAGTTTGTGGTTACTTGCGTGCCCAACTGAGATCATATCTGCATAGCCCACTTACTCACTCGCGCTCGCGCATTGCTGCACACCTTTCAACCCGGCGTTGATTGCTACAGTCTACTCCGTCCCACCTCTCCTCGCCTTCTGTCTTTTCCTCCTCAACATCTCCTTGCTGCTCCTTTGGATCAGTCACCTTCAACTCCGCACCGTTGTCAAGTCTTGCTACCCATAAAAGTAGTGAGTTCCTGACACCTGGGATGTGGAAAGGAAGAACAGGGTGTTTTGTAGTCACATAGGATCAAAAAATACCAGTATTTTCTGACAACAATGGGTGTGAAATGATCAAGAATCACCATTCAGCCAAGATCATATAGCATCAGATAGCAACCATATTTTTGCCAAATGTTGGCTTCCATCGATGCTATCTGATCAGAGACTTGGTGAGCTGCATAATGTCAAATGAAGTCACATAGTGTCAACTCATTTCTTGTTGGGGGCCAACCATCCCATCAAGCTGTCCACTCAAGGCCAGATGGGATGGGTCCTGTCCTGTATTATGCTGGCCCATATACCCATAAATACAGACACGGTGCTCAGCCCTAGCCCTACAACTCTATTCAGTCTACAGCTGATGAGTCTCCTTCCAAAGTGGATTTCACATTGAGGTATAAGAAGGATGCCTTGTCACGCAATGAACTCAAGGAGTTTCTCAAGCT
>Ga0307510_10004773_pt1 | contig 16035 bp, 11 predicted proteins | sample 12_EM_MG_FD_207224 | JGI IMG/M metagenome (GOLD analysis project Ga0307510, IMG submission 207224) | Populus trichocarpa ectomycorrhiza microbial communities from riparian zone in the Pacific Northwest, United States - 12_EM | ecosystem: Host-associated > Plants > Roots > Unclassified | place...
AATTATGCAAGGTACGGTCGGCCTCGTTCCTCCACGAATCGGCTTCTGTGAGAAGGGTCTTTATCCTTGACGCTTCTTCGCTTAAACGAGCTAAACAAATGTTCAGGACATCATCCATTAGCACGTATAATCATCCCTCACCTTTGAGATTCTGGCCTTCTTCTAGTGGCGAATCGGTGGGTGCTTGTGATAGGCGAGCGAAGAACTGAGACAACTCGGACTGTAGTTCGAGCCACGACTTTTCGTGTTCTAGGTATTGGTGTATGAACACAGCCGAGCGGGAATCTGGACCCTCCTATACCACAACCACATGAGTCCGATGGTAATCATGCTGGGATCAGGAGCAAAGACATACATTCGTGAGACCATCCAACAATGTCACAAGCTTCTCGGCATCCAGCCGGGAGGTACCAACTCCGAGACTAGAGTCGTTGGGTATTGCGTTTGAGAGGGCATTATGGCTGTCCTACTAAAAGTCAGCGATAGGGACACGGGAGAATCCACGGGATGGTAAAACCTGTGCACCCTTTCGAATAAATGATAGACTGTCTTGCAGGTTTGACTGCATCAAGAGCCATGGTTGAACCTGTGCCGCAATTTGAAGAGCGTCGTGAGGTGGCTCTGGCGGTGCAGAAGGCGGCCCCTCAGATTGGAGTGGTTGTTGAGATGGTTGGGCAGCAGGTTCGCCCGTCTGGATGGAAAAGAAAAAAGACGGCCGGGCGTGAGTGAACCACCAAAATATGTCCACGATCCAATCGCTCCCGTCTCCACTTACAACACGGGACTTCGGCACGGACAATTTGGATTCACCCTTGGAGGAAGTGTCGTCACCCGATGACAATAGAGCACGAGATCGGGGCGGGTCGCGTTTGGCAGGCGGTCGCGCGCGCTTGGCCGCTGCTGCAGAGCTTGCCACTCTCTGAGCGGTCGACGCGGTGGGCTGAAGATACGAAGGAGTTCTTGCTGGAAATCGAAGGATTAGATGCTAACAAAACGAAAAAGTCGATATCGAGCATCTCACTCACAGTTGAGAGCCATTCGGGAAATACGGAGAAACAAGGATCGGAGGAGGCGGGTGGCGGTGGACGGGACGGGAAATCAAATCCGGCATCAGGGCCGAGGTCACACTGAAGATTAGGCACACGGTATAACATGCTCTGCTCGGTCCCCAAAACGGCACTGCTCAGCGTATCGACCAGGCCCCACAACATGTCCCTCATCACGCTCATCCTGAAGCCCGTGGCCTATTTCGGCCTCCCGGCCTATCTCCTCCATCGCCTCTCGCAGACGTCGCCACTCGCCAGATACTACATTCGCAGCATTTATTACTTTTGCACCATCACTTTTTGCTCTACATTAGGATTTTGCTCTTCGTTTCCCCTTTCTCTCGTAGGAAGGCGATATGATGTCAACTATATCGTCGCCCGCACCTTCTATGCTCTTTTCAGCAGACTTTCCGATGTACAGATCGTGGTGGAGGGCGAGGAACATCTCCAAATGCGTCCTTGTGTATTCGTGGGGAACCACCAGAGTATGCTCGATGTCCATGTCCTCGGAAGGTGCGTTGTGAGCCCGTTTACCTTTCTCCTATTCTGATCGTACGGGATAGTGTGCTCCAGGTGGGCACACGGATGATGGCCAAAAAGTCGCTCAAGTATACACCGTTCTTGGGTCAATTCATGGTGGCCGGAGGCACCGTGTGGATAGATCGAGGCAACAGTGCGCACGCCGTGCGCTCACTCCAGGCCGCTGGAGAAGAATTAAAAAGGACTCACACCTCGATATGGGTTTTCGCCGAAGGAACGCGTACCTCGCGTCCTTATCACGACATACGGCCCCTCAAGAAGGGCGCCTTCCACCTCGCAGTTCAGGCTGGCATCCCAATTGTCCCCGTGGTCGCCGAGAATTACTGGAACATCTACCACCAGGGTCACTGCAACTCTGGCACTTTCAAAGTTCGAGGTACGCCCACATTCCCCCCCTCCACGCACGTGTCCCGCTCCCTCTGACGACTTTTTTTCGACGATCAGTACTTCCTCCTGTCCCCACGGAAGGATTGACGACAGCGGATGTTGGCGATCTCGCCACACGCGTTCACGGGTTGATGCTTGAGACGCTACGCGAGATATCAGATCCAAACGCTCCTCCGCCCCCGGGCGCACCCGCGCAGGCGGTCTCCATGTCGCAGTCGGAGAAGGAGAACCCAGTTGTGGGTCCCTCGACTCCAAAAGAAGCCACCCCAGTTCCGTTCGCTGGCGATGCGGATGTACCGCAGCCCCGGAATGTTCCAGAGGAGAGACCAGAGACGCCACACTCAGAAGTAACGTCCGAGGGGAGTATCCGACGAAGTGAGGGTGACACCGAGGAAGAGGAAGGGATGGTATTGGTTGGGCGACCTCGGTAGATGATGGATGATTGAGTCGATTAGAGCGATTGGGACGTCGGCCCATATATCGGATTCCTTTACCTCGTCCTGCTGCTTTTTTTATGTTTTCGCTTTCCGAAGTTACGATACCACTCTGTTCAAGGTTTTGGGGGTACTATAGGAACCACTGTCCGCAATCGTGGCCAACGTGGATGTGGACATGACCTCTTTCTTCTATCAATACTGAGTATAATGAGCCAGCACTCAGGCCACTGGCACCCATTCGGAAAATAGCGGATTCGCATTGCCAGCAGAAATAACGTCCTGGATAATTTGAAAATCATTGGGTTCGGCTCAACCCGTAGCTGCCACCTAAATCGTTGGACCTCTTACATGCCGTTCAATTGAAGGTTGCGCGTGGTGGTGTTTACGGAGTTTTTTCTTATTGAATGAGTGAAACTCTAAAGTACCCTCGCTGTCAGTGCGCTACCATCGGAGTATGACGGGGTGCCGACAGCTTTGTGGGTCTAGACGCCACATTTGGGGTTCACGCGCGTTCACGGACGGCTGACAGAGGGCGTTATGAATCCCTCCATCGTGAGGCATACAATTGTTTAAGGAATGCGCGATGCCATTGAAGTTTCACAAGGTCCGCATCTGCCGTTTCCGGATCAGCATTTTTATGAAAATGAAAAGCGAATCAAGTCAAATCCAATTCTCTCGGCTCATCTCAAGGTCTCATGCACGCCTCTCGTGACTGAACTGCCCAAGAATGGGGCCGCCGTTGAATGAGACCCTCGGATGGAGCCAAATTTTCCCATTAATTTTTTTCACGGCGAGGCGTACTCGGGCGTTTATGCATTTAATGCCTCGGGCACGGGGTACAGCTGATCTACGTGTTGGGTCAAAAATTTATAGTTACAGTTTGTCGACAAAAATCGTGTGGCGGAGGCTGTCGGACCTGACCGAAAGTAGTGACGATAAGGAAGGCCCTTCCTCCGCGGGTACCGCAAAATGGGTAACGATGGGGTATGTGCGTGCGTAACTCATCTTCATGTGTGCGATCTCATTGGTGCTTGGCGCGAACGCTCGTGAACCACGTTCGAGGACGATCCACGTTGGTGATACGTAACACTTGCATTGGCTCGCCGTGTTGGGAAACTCCTTCGCCTGGACAAAGTCGGTCAGGGAAACTCCCTCCCCGGCGGCCCACCACCTCATCGGCGTATAAATCCACCATCTCGCCTAGCGCATCTCTCGTCACCTAACCTGCCTCTACTGCTCTCCTCCTTCACATTTTTTACGTCAGTAGAATTACAACCTACCCTTCAAGTTCTACATCCTTTTTGCCTTGTCGTGACATGTCTTCGACCAAGATCGTATTGCCAGGTAGCGCCATTTTGCATTTTCATATCCCAACACCGACTGATTGCATATCCTCCCATGTCAGAATGTTGGGGTCACCGCGGTGTAGGCCATGATTGTCTCTCTGGACATCCTCTAGCTCTTCTAACGCCGTTCATACAGGCTTCTGCAGCGTATCCAGAAAATTCTCTGGCCAGCTTTGAAGCCGCTATCCGTGATGGGGCCGAAGGCATTGAGAGCGGTATTTCATACCGTGGTTGAACCCTCTATGACCCGTAACCGCTTCGGCAGACGTCCACGTCTCTCGGGACAACATCGTTGTGATGTTCCATGACCCAAGTAAGTTCCGACCCCAGACAATACCCGGTTCGTGAATCTGAGATGTCCCCTTGTGGCAGGTTTAGAACGGACTACAGATTCAAAGGGTATGCTAATTGTGCTTGGACGTGGAACAAAAGTCCGTTTTTGACGCCTATCAATTTCCTTTTACAGGTTCGATTCGGGAGAGGAATTGGTACGGATCAGACGGCATGGTACACGTGCGAACCGTCAAGGAGCCCAAGCAATCCATCCCAACATTTAGGGAAACGCTCGATCTGCTGATGAAGGTTAGCGCAACCATAACAGACACCTTTTCACACACTTACAAATTGCGCTCCATGAGCAGCCAGAAAATCTGCACGTCAAATTCAATATTGACGTAAAAGTGTATAACGAGCCAGAGCGGGTTTTCACGCTGATGAACGAGATTATCACCTCGTACCTCGAATGGGAGGCTAAGCTGGCGCCGCGCATCATTCTCGGGCTTTGGCACCCACGTTTCTTGAGCGCAGCTAAAGTACACCTCCCATATTGCAAGCGGTCACACATCGGCCGTGCGCCAGACATCGCAAGAAAGTACTTCTGGAACGACTGCGACACGTTCTCCATGTGGTTCCCTGCACTGGCAACCGCGGACGGTGAAAAGTCAGTGGTTTCTAGATCTCGGCGCTGATTGTGGCCCTCTGACGACGTATGTGTCAGATTCCGGCATGAATGCAAAAAGGCTGGGAAGAAGCTCATGGTTTGGACAGTGAATGATCCAGCCCATATGATGGAGGTAAGCCAGTCAGCTTGCACACGTGCGTCCTTGGGAGCGCTGAGGCGTGTGTTATGAAGGCCGTGAGGTGGGGCGTTGACGCTATCTTGACTGACATGACAAAAACGTGGCTCAAGCTGAGAGCGGCGCTTGATGGTACGTGGGGAAGTTTGATGTTTTATCGGGGTCACCGTGGGATACTAGAGAAGGCACTGACGTCCGGATTAGGTGACTATGAGAAAGTCGGAGCCCAGTATACGCGGTCGTTCCTTTGGACTGGGCCATTCTTTTATGCCGCAGTACAGTACGGTAAGATCATGATGGGCAAGCGTAAGTTGGAGAAGATCGCAGGCTCGTTTGATACTATCGAGAGTGAGGTGAATACCCGAACGGCGATAGTCCGTGTGCGCGTTTAGAGTACATCCTTAAAGTAAAAGTAAAGCATTGTACTTGTAGTATGGATGGTGGCAGTATAGAGATAAGAGATACGGACTGCGTTTATCTATCTTTCATCTTTGATCTCATTCCGAGTCCGAGTCCGAAGTCCAAGCCCGATTCGGATTACTGCCTTGGGGTGATCCGTCATCGCGTCACACAGCATCTCATCTTCATCCTTTTCTTCGCTCGTCATGGATGCTAAGCCTACACTCCCTATCCCATCTCCTCCCTCTCCTTTTCGTAAACGTTCTCACAGAAAACGCTTCTCAGTCACTCGACTCTCTACCGACAGTACAGCCACGCTCCCAGCCTATCCACGCACCGAAAATCTCCCTGACGACCTCCCCCCGGACTATCCAGAGAGTGCGAACGAAGCCGACGCTGACACAGACCATTCCACATCCGACGATACACTCTCTCCGCTCGCCTCGCCCCGTCCCCGCCGGCTGCACGCACACCGGAGACGTCACAGCGCTTCCACGGCCGTGTCGTCCCCCACGGACCCTTACCTAGACTCGTTGCTCGCGCGCAGCGTCCATGCCCTCGAAATGTCCAACGCGCTCCTCGAATCCTCCATCAGCACGCACTCGTCGCTCTCCGCCGTCCTAGCAGTCGACACGCCCGTCGTCGAGAGCTCGTTGGAAACAAGAGCGCGTAATCTCTCCTCGCGAATCGGCGTCTCTTCGGACGTTCACGCCAACTGGTTGGATGACCTCGCAGTTATCTCGGAGCATCTCACAGCCGACTCAGATTCACGGCCGGACGCCCTCGGCCTCAGCCTTTCCCATGACGACCCCATAAGTAGGAGTCTCCCAGTTGGACCTTCCCCCCTACAACTACGCGCGCGACGTCACCATCGCCATCGCTCGTCGACCGACCTTCGTCAAGTCAGTGTGGAAACGTCTGGCCTGGATGAGCCACATCTGCGTCTTTCGAACTGGCCTCGTAGCCGTCTCATTTCACCCGCGCCACGCTGCATCACCCAGTATGTCGAGTCAAACGCTGACCCAGATACGATTCTTCTCCCGTCAACACTCGGCCTACGCTCGTCATCTTCTGCCCACGTACCACCCGGAATGTCTCCAGCCTCACCCAGTCGTCCCTCTCCTTCTCTGCCCCATACCACCTTAGCCGAGCCTTCAACTAGGGCGTACACGCTACTTTCCTCCTTCCTAACACGACGCCCATCTACGAGTTCTACTACTTCACACCCGTCGTCTTGTTCCTATTCCGAGCACTACGCCACAGGTTCAACAGACACAGCCACGAACTTGTCACGTGCGTTCAACACTGCGGTCTCATCGTGCAATGGCACCACCCCGTTTTCCAGTCCTACACACTCGCGTGCCCGTGCCCGCAAGCGCTTATCAACGCCACCACTCATACCTCCGTCCCTTGTGCTTCCAACGCGCACGTTAACTCCGCCCACTGAAAACCCTTCTCTTTCGTCTCTTTCTTCCTCATCATCCTCTTCCAACCACTCGTCAGACCCCCATCCAAATCCCGTTCTCAGCGTTCAGGCCTTACGAAAAATCCTCGACGATCAACCGAACGCACCCCCTATGTCGCGCGCACAATCCGAGGGTCGTGCACCCCGCCGTCCAACCTTCCTTCCTCGAACCCCATTACCTGCACCGACGCTAGGGACGTCTACCGCGACCGCGAGCGTCTCACGTCTCTTCACCAAACCCGTACACATGCATTCCGGATCGCCCAGTCGAGAACCGCGCCCGTCTGCCCTCAAAAGCGGTTTGGGTACTCCACAGAGTCCCATCTCAGTCGATGGGTTTCTCTCTCCTGGTCGTAGTACGGGTGCCGGGGGCAGCTCGGCATCGAGCGCCCGATCGACCCCGAAACGCATCTCCTTCGCCAAGCTGCCCGAGCCCTACGGAAGCGAGCGGGGCGGGGGGTCAGGGCGAGGGTTCGAGAAGAGAAGCAGCGCGAGAAGAGGGAAGAAGCGTAGTGGGAAGGCGGGCAAGGGCAAGGGCAAGGGCAAATCCAAAGCCGACGCGTTGGAAGACGCGAGCGATGGAAGCGATGGGAGTGACGAGGACGACGAGATGGGGTGGTGGGCGAGGCTGCTCCTGGGTTCCACGCATCCGCGCGGTCTGTCGCTTGGTCGAGCAGAAGACCGCATCGAGGCGCGCATCGCTAGGGGGCTTGGCAGCCGCGGAGGCTTCGGCGGGGGGATAGAGGATTGGGCCGTTTAGATCAGTTCCCATGGGGGGTCGCACGAGTATCAACTATTACGTGTGCTTTTACGTCGTGGGTGAGTGCCATCTTGACTTCCCCCGTTCAAATTTTTGTTTTAACGTTCTCGATTCAATCGCACTGTACAGCGCTCCGCTCCTCATGGCAAACCGATTTACGTCTCACACGCATCACGCATTACGCTTCTAATGAATTACCCCCGCACTGTTTGATCTTTTATGCCTACCTTGGCCCTAGACCTGGCGGGGGAATGGAAGCGGTGTCCCCCAAACTCACAACAAGGTACATTTCCAATGTCGTCACAACTCGGATGACCGGTGTATTACTATTTCGCAGCCAATGGATGAACGGGGGGGTGTATGTTTAAGCGGATTGATCTCCATTCTGTTCTGTTCTGTAAAAGGCACATCGTTAACTTTTTTGTATTTTACTACTCTTGCATTTCAAATTTACTAAAGATACCGTCTGCAACTCCTTCCTGAACCTGAAACTGAAAATAACAATCTTGCGATATGAATCTCTGTTATGGTTGTAAATGATCGGCCAGACTCTATGTCTGGAATTTGAAAAGCCCCACATCGTCCCCAAAGGTGCCTGTGAAAAGCACGGGTACAGTAACCCCTAGTCTCAATTACGCGATATAATTATTCACCTGAAAGGTCTGGAGCTCGAGTGAGATGAGAGGCATGACCACCCCAAAAAATTGTAATCGAGATTTAATGCAGAAGGTCGTTCGGTGTTCTTTCCAGAGGTGACACACATATTGCGAGAATACCTACATCACCACTCAAAGGCATGTGTCAATCAAACGTAGCGAATGACTACTCGCCCTAGTTTGTTTAAAGTACAACTCATGGTTACTAAGGATGACAGAGTAGACGGTGATGTCTGCCTTTTTGCGAGACCTTGTACACTTTATTTCGCAATTTCAATCAAAATTACGCAGCAGAGAGTACAAGGGCTACCTTGTCCCCATCGTTGTGGCACCAAATTCGCTTCGCCCAGAATCTCAGAGTAGGAAAGGTTTCCTTCTTCCTGTCCAGGACCGGCACGTCTATGCTATAGGCGAAACCACTCTCACCTGATCGTAATGATATGGTCGTCTATGCAGGTCATGGCGTTGGTAGTGGAGAATGTTTCGAGACGGGTCACCGTCCACTGGCAGTTGGGAGTTTCAATCGGTTTACTTCTTTGGTATTCAATCTAGAAAATCGTCCAACTCGTAGAGCTTGGGGATCGGATCTTAACCCTGGCGCACCAATGGAAACAGAGCAGCTTGTCGGCCATGACCCGACGGCCCAAGGACCATCGATGGAAAAAACGTTTGGAGCATGTAGCCTGCAGAATCAGTAGGGTACATGCTCGAAAAGTTTCTGCCGACATGGTCAAATAGGCTAGAATTTGACTTGCTGGCGGGGATTCGCCGAGGATCCGATCAAGGTGCTTCGTCGCGACTTCGGCCGCCCTCTTCACCCTCTGGGACGCGTTCCAAGTCAACATCGTCGTACCTGTTGAAAGTTCGAACGAAAGCCCTTGCGGTTTCTGTCGCCTGGCCATGGGTTGACTTTCCATCACGGAGTATCGTTCCGAGTGGACGCATGTTCGCGCAGAAGGACCCCATTTATCAAAATGGCGACGGAGGGTGTTCTTATTGAGACCAAGGACCTTGCTGTGTCGAGGGCTCAGCAAAAAGAAACGCCACCAATTTGAATATTCCGGTCCGTAACGTCCAGGGTCAATACCGGGATTGCTTCGGGGAGGATGCACGCACAACCCAGGTCCGCTGAAGATGACAAGCTTGAAGAAAGGTATGCCAAGGGATTGTAAGATGTTCATCGCCGATGAACACTTCCACATGGAAGTCCTGGGTCGTCGCACCGTGGGTTGTGACACCACTCTTGAGACGATAAAGGTATCTGGCCCTTGGGAGGCGGTAGGCAGCCGACCGCACAGACGAAATAAGAGAACATAATACAGGAAGCATGACTTTCCTAGGTTTCTCATATTCAGACGATGCGGGAGGAACACGATAGCAAACAGCGAGAATCACACACCTATTCCAGGTTGGTCGGTGATGACTACACCGGTAGAATACTGGAGTGGCCCGTTTATGGCGGTGATATACACCACGGACAATCAGAGCATTTTCCTCGTAGCCGAGTTTGTGTAGTTGTAGGTGAGCAACCTTGAACTTCGGTACATAATTTTCTGGGAAACCAGGAACTTGCTCCAAGATTGAATTGAAGTCCTTCCCCCACAATTCCGAGTACAACTACCTGGCCGGTATCGGGGCAGCGTCCTCGGGCTTGTACGTGTCCGTAAAAATACTGATCCAAATTCACATCGCCTGTGACCTGCAAGTTATAGCAAGTCAGCCAGGTCGTCGGACACATCGATTTTTACGTGGAATTCGTGATATGACGCACTTTACTGAGAATGAGGCCTAGGGGGTCGAAACCCTCAGGGTATTCAGTTCTTGTGCTGGTCGTAAATCAATTGTTTCAACAGGGTGACGGGTTCGAAAGGTAATATCCGGACCAAAAAAAAAACGGTATCTGTAGCAATAACTTGAAGCTAAAGGCGCGGGAATGCAGCGCGGCTGTGCATAGGTGTCAGCTACATGGTATCGTAAGTCAGAAGGGAGTACTAACCTCAGTCCCATGTGTAAGAGACTGAGGGTCTGTGTACGAAAAAGACAAGAAATATAAACGGGTTTCTATGTATACCAAACGAAGCATTGGACGAGAGAAAACGGTGAAAGTGTAACTACAATCAGTCCTTGGCTTGAATCACCTGAAAGTTCACCTGCTGCGAATCAATCGCACGTGTCAACCGCCTCCAACAGTGTCGCCTTCTATGAAGCGCCAGAAGTTATAATTGTCGGCCATGTCAGTTGAGAAAGTCGATTGAGAGGTGCGAGGTTACCGTGACAGAGGTTGTTGTGGCGTTGGTCTCTTCCTAACCGAATGACGACATTCAGCCACCCGCTGGTGCAACAGCCTACTGCCAATTCGATGTGCAAACTCTTGTGGAAGATGAGACAACGGGAAGACCACTCAGCAGAGGGTTGCCTCGCCTCAATCTGGACGATTCCAGCTTTCCTGTGTGCGCGAAAGTCCGGGAAATATTATTTGCGTGTGGTTCAAAGGAGGGGACATCACTGATTGATGCCTTTGCCTGTGCGTGAGACTTGGCTCAGTTACGGCCAGCACATGAGATCAGGCATCACGGACGATCGGACATTAATTGATATTTGATTTTAGGGGGATTGAAACAAGTTTTACAGAGCTGAGACGATAGACCATAAAGGAATGTGGAACGGATCCAAGGTGGAGCATTTATGAGAGCAAAGAAAAGAGCGTGAGCAAGGAGCGTTTGCGATATCGAACGTACACGGCAACGTAGGGGTGGAGCCCAATACAACAACCAACCATCATCTACATGAGGGAGAGCGCATACCAAACCACGAAACCACCCACGGCCCCAGCCATGAACTGCGCAGGCAGCGCCGCGGGCGCACCCCTGCCCCGTCTCGAACTCTCCATCACCGCCCTGTACACCTCGTCTTCGATCTGATTGACGTCCGCGCCCCAGTTCAAGTTCCCGAAGCGAAAGACGAACTTGTCGGCCGTGCCGGCGCGCGTCTGGAACCTGACGCCAAACTCGTACAGGTTCATGTCGCGGGGCCCGATCAGCAGCCAGTGCTCGTTGTCGATGAGCATCTTCTGCAAGTGCAGGTCCGCGCCCAGCGCGCCCTGCGCCGCAGCGGGGATGTCGCCCGTCGGCGTCTTGAGGAACATGACGAGCGGGCACGTCGAGGACGTCAGCACGCGGTGGATGTACTCCCACGGCTCGCGCGTCGCCCAGTCCTCGACAGCATCTACCACCAGCTCCGTTTCAGCGCGTTTGGGCGTGCTTGGCGTCATCTCTGTACTGCCGTCCATGATGGTGGCCCCAGGCAGGGTCCCGGGCATCGATGACCGGTGGTGACGTTTAGCTAATGCATGAAGCGGTTCGATTTGTGGAGGACTCGGCGCCATGGCCATGGGCGTCGGCGTAAAGGGTTCTTGTAAAGGCGTGACATTGTACGAAGTCCACTGCGGACATGGCGTCCCGGGACTTTCGAAATGCTGAAAAGAACGCGATGTGAAAGTAGGGGCCGAGGGCATTGGTTCTGTTGTGCGACTAGTCGGAGGCCTTTTCTGATTCTGAACCGCCGCATAATGTCGTGCTAGAGCATCGAATTGAGGAAACTCGTTCGACACAGACGAGGGATGCGTATCCCTGGCGTCGCTGGTAGGAGTCTGTTGTTGAAAGGGCAGCGCTGATTTGGACGAGCCCTGTATAAATTCGGGCTGTGGATTGGAGGAACTCGGAGGAGGTGCAGCATTCAGGAATGTGTCAACGCTGGGCATATCATGGTCCGAAGGATGGTGTTCGGGGGTGGGGGATGAGGATGAGGACCAGTCCGGAGCGGTGAAATAACTTGAACCCTGAGAGCCAGAGCTTGAAGAGCACTCATCAGCGGCACTTGAACGCGTAGCGTCTCCTCGCCCGAGATTTCCTCTTCTCTCGAAGTGCCCCACCCGGACGCGCATGCCACCCACGGCGGGAACCACAACATTCGGTTTCCACCTAAACTCAAAAGGGGGCTTCGCCATCTCCCTTACGGGCTCGCGGACGGTGACCGGATGCCGAAACTGTCCAGGGTCGAGTTCTGTAAAAGGCCGGAATCCCTCGATAGGATCCATATCCTCGACGGGGACCATGTGGTCAAGGACATGTGGTTGTAAGCTCTTGCGACGGGGTGGATGATTCTGCGGCGCGAATAGGGCGTCGTTCTCGTACGAGCGACCGTGAGACCGCCGACAGTCTTGCAAGGACATACGGCGAGAGAGGGAGCTCCTCACGGGATCCACGGCCATCCTATGGGACGATCGCCTCGTTTGGGCTTGGGGGTACGGCCCCGCATCTTTTCGGGTGCGCCGTCGATTTTCGAGGCGGGTGGTCCGTCTCAAGGGTACCACCGCACCCTCGGGCTGGGCTGAGCGCCGCAAGGCGATGTAGTATCGCTGTGGTAGCTGCTTGTCGGGGGCGAGTAGGAGAGGATCTGGAGATTCGCTCCGGAATGATGAGTCAGTGTATTCCAGAGCAAAAACGCGTCGACCTGGACACGCGATTGCTGTCGTGTGCAGGCTCATGGGCTCACGACAGAGTTCGCAGAGAGGGTCGGAAATACGGGAATCACCTGGGCATTCGTAAATGCCATCTTCCCGAACGTGAAGGTGATGAGCATGGCCGCAATCGCTGCAATTGTCATCGGACATGGAATTGGAGAGTGTTACGCGTTGAATTTGTTAAGAGGGAAACAGAGTGGGCGGTAACCAGTACCAGTGAGGTTTCGAGGATGAATAAGGGGGAAAAGGGAAATTGTATTGGGATGGAGTCATCGTAAGGTGTTAGTTAAGTTAAGAGGAGAAGGCCAAACAAAGCCTGACTTCCTCTTATAGAAGAATCATTTTCCAAGTACCAAAATTTGTACAAGACATCGTTAAATCGTGTTCAACTAATCCAAACATAAGGAACCCTTATGACAGCGTTGCCTGCATCACGACCAAGCTTACGTTCCCTCCTACTACAACGAATACGGACGCGACGTCGCCGAGCGTGTTCGAAACTTCCGAGGCCAGCGAGGCACCGCGCTCAGTGATCAACTGCTGAAGTTCGCGCTTATGAGACTCAACAGCCATCCGCCTCGAGCGTCCTGCAACCACCAAAAGCGGCTTGGACGTTCGAGAGGCTTCGTTGTTAGCCAACTCCAACATTCTATGAAGAGGTCGGGCCGCCGTTTCACTTCGGAAGGAGATGCGCGACATGGCCGCGCGAACCTCGGCGCTGAAGGACGAGTTCGTAGATGTGACTCGATCCCACAAAAGATTGTCAGCGGTGTCCGATTGCATGCGAACTTGCGTTCCTAGTGGGGAGTACACCGTGTTAGGGAAACCGGAAACCTGCCCATGCGTCAGTAACTGGTCATAAATGATGGACAGAAGACTCACTTCGTTGTTAGGAACGGACTTCTCGCCAGTAGAAGCCAACGACTCCTTCCCATCGGAGTCCAGTTGGCGTATACGCACGACGGTTGCGCTGACCACTCCATGCATACATAACTGGACCACGAAGGAGAGGGCGAGACGATCGTCCGGCCCGCCGAAGAAAGGAAGGAAAATATGAGGATATATGGTAGAACCCTGGTCGGTCGAGAGTCCACGATCGATGAACAGAGCCACGTCTGACGCGCTGCTTGCGAAAACTCTGCGAATAAATTGCGAGCGAAGAGCGAGCGAAGCGGCCTCATCTCTCCCTGATGTCTTGGAGGAGAAAAGCGAATCGAATGGACTGTACGATGGTGCTGTGTGATCGCTCGTCGAAGCTTCCGCCATGTGCGAAGCCAGCAGCCAAGGGATAACGATCAGTTGCGATCCTCTCTCACGAGCGTGATCGACGACCTGGACAGAGAATTCATCATTGCTGATCACCGAAAGAAAAGCGATCATGGAGAAGTGATTGAGGCGTCCAAACGTCCGGAAAATAGACAAGACAGGATCGTTGCGAATCAGTACGTCAGTAGATTGCGACCTCAGTACATCAGATGTACGGTCTGTCAACCCCACAAGCCGGAGCGCATCTACAGAGATGCTGCACTTGTTAGGGAGGTCAGTGATAAGGGAGCTTTCGGGAGATGAAGCCTTTTCAATGGAAGACGTTTCGACCACGTTCGACCTGAGTGAAAGAGGTTGGAGAAGTTGGGTAAGAGTCATCGCAGGAGGAAGGTGCTCCATGCCGTCAAGCACGACTGTGAACTTGGAACGCATAAACGCCTCAGAAGAGGCGGCTGGTCCGGTCCCAGGGACAACCGCCTTCTCCAACGATGTGTCAACATGAACGCGATAACGCGGGGGATAGACAAGGATGGTGAGAGGAGTTGTGATAAATGTCAACACCAGGGCTTGCAGAACAAACATGGAGAATATCCGCTGATCGAGGATATTGGCCTGAAGACCGACGTTGAGAACAATGAGCTCGACAAGACTAACGAGCATTGTGAGCGCTGATCTGGTCTGTGAATTGACTGAACCTACCCTTTGCAGGCCATGAGCACACCAACAGCACTCGACTCTCGCAATGTAAAGCCAAAGGTCCTTGCAGCCACGGAACATGGGATAAACTTGGCCAGGAAAGCGACAACGCAGACTAGGATCGTGTAACCCCATGTGATGCCGTTGTCCAGAAGACCAAGGTTAGTCCTGAGACCGGAAAGGGCAAAGTACTGTTTATTCAATCATGGTGAGTGTGAGATCCAGAGAGCCGCTGTGAAAATGAACTTCACCTGAGGTATAAGTAGGAGAGTGACAAAATCCTCCAACTTCTCAACGACGGAAATGGCGAAGCCATTATCTTTGGGTATGACTAGCCCGGCAAGAAAACCACCTGACAAAAAGCTGATGAGTGCTAAGAGAGGAAGGATAAACGCTAACTTGCCAAAAATGGCATGGATGCCGATAATGTCCGTGAAGAACGCAGAGATGAGAACGAGGATTAGGGTAACTGTCATCATGAACGCTGTGGGTTCTCCTTTTTCCAAACTGCCCGTCCTTCGTGCAAGCCACTTGAAAGCCCATTTCACGGGGAAGATGAGGAAGATGGTATAGCCGATACCAGCCAGAAGCACATAGAGCGCCGTGAGGCCTGTGGAGGCATTTACCAAGGCAACGGTCAGAGCCAAGAGAACCCATCCAGTCACGTCATTGCCAATGCCTGCGGACAGAACAAGGATGCCGACAGTGGTATCCAAAAGCTTGACTTCTATGAGGATACGACACAAGACAGGGAATGCGGTGATGCCGACGGCGACGGCGACGAATAAGATGAAGTAACCGTACGTGACGCCGGGTTGGACAAAATTGTTATAAATGGGCACGGCTATTGCGGCCCCCAAACCAAGGGGAATGACGAGACCAGCGATAGAAATGGCGAGGGATGCCTTGGCATTTCTCCTGGCAACACTGGCATCCACCTCGATACCGACAATGAAAAGGAAAAAGACGACACCAAGGGTACTTGTGAGACCGAGGACATGAAGAGAACTTTGAGGGAAGATCTTGTCGGTAAAGTTAGGAATGCGCCCCATGACAGTCGGACCAAGAATGACGCCGCCGATAACCTCAGCAATGACCCTGGGTTGACGAATACGAGAAAATAGGAGAGAAAGCAGCTGAGTAAATCCGACGATGAGAACTGGTGAAAGTGAATGCGATGAGAGATTGAACAATGGTAGGGAATGATAGCACTGGACGCACCCGTCTGAATTACCCATAAGACGAATGGGTCATTAACATTATAGGAAGCAGGATTGAGGCCGCTGAAGATGCCAGCCTGGGAAAGGAAAGCAAGTTGGACTAGATGAAAAAATAAGGGATGAGATATACGATACCTGTTCTGGAGCAGCTCTGCGAAAGAGGACGTTAGAGGCGTCCGTGATGTCCCGAGAGAATTGACCCATGTGGAACCAGGGTAC
>Ga0307510_10004774_pt1 | contig 16035 bp, 19 predicted proteins | sample 12_EM_MG_FD_207224 | JGI IMG/M metagenome (GOLD analysis project Ga0307510, IMG submission 207224) | Populus trichocarpa ectomycorrhiza microbial communities from riparian zone in the Pacific Northwest, United States - 12_EM | ecosystem: Host-associated > Plants > Roots > Unclassified | place...
GAAGCGACTCTTGGCGTCCACCGGAAAAGAGCAATCAAACGTCCAAATTAACGGAGTACAGTAGCCGGTGCTGAAGCCATAGGGCCGCACACACGCCTATTGGAACGAAAAGGGATACAGAAGGTCATAGTTACAGTGTTATGTAGCACGGGGCCATGTCAGCACCGGTGAAACAGGCATCATTCTCATTCTGTACTCCGCAACTCATCCCCGTCAGCTGTTGTAGTGCTGTAATGCTTAGCTTGGGAAAACGTCGATACATTCACGCCCCGCACAGCGCCTGGCGTGGAGGGGTATATTTCTTGGGGAATGATAAAAGCGCCACTGTCAGGCAGGCGACGGCAGACGCCAAGGGAATGTCATGGACAACATTCTTTAATTTGCATAAATAGTCGAGGGAATCATACACATAAAGCCTCCCCTTCTTCATCTTTCTGGGCTTCCTTCCTTCGCGCATCTCCTCGCTGAGTTCTCTCCCTGTGCCCCCTGCCCTCAGCGGCGAGAAGCATGGAGAGAAGGTAGACAGGATTGGGCGGGCGCAGAATGCAATCATATAGCATCCGGCCCACTTGATTTCGCCCGTTTCCTTGCGCTTTCATCCGCGTCCGGACCCGACGACCAGCAGCGTCGTGACCGTCTACCCTCTGTGCGTCGAGAACCGTTTGCCACGCGGCATCGAAAATCAAATCAGTTCGATATGGCCTCATCGACGAATACGTCCACTGCCTACCTCCATTCCTGATCCCTCCCTCTCTCGAACCGGATGGTCGGCGGCGCCTGCGATTAGGCCGATCGCCGATACCCTCGTGACGAGTAGCAACAGGGTTCTCCGCAAGATGATTCGGAAAAGCGGGGCCTACGCCCGGCGACGAATATCGGGACGAAGGTGTCGAGGGCTGCAAGAGGGCTACGGCCTCAGGTGTCAGGAGATAAAGCTTGCGCAAGTTCTGGTACGCTGCCTCCACCCTGGCTTTGAGGAGCGCATTGAGCCACTTCGAGACGGCTTGCTGACCCTGATCCCTGTACACGCCTCCTACGTAGGCCTATCCACAGTTTTAGATTAATGTCCCCCGTAGTAGGGGATGCTAGTACCTTGAATACACCCGCTTTGAATCGCATTACGGGTCAGAATTGGGGCATAAGTACATAGCGGCGACGTTACCTTGCGTGGTTGTCGAATTCCTCTGATCACGAGCTTGACGTTCCGGAAGATTGGTCCTCAGCCTCTCGTGCAACCGGTACGACACACAACTAGATGTGTATCGTCAGGTACGCCTCAGTCGTGATAAGGGAAATATCACATCTCTGCAATAACTTCCTTGCGCTTGATCTCATCCCTCAATTTCTGGATAGTTACGATGAGAGACTAGACCCTGGCAAATGATAGTACATTGGCGAACCGAGGCAGGGCCGACCTGTAGATGTGGATAGAGAGCCTGAATGAGATCAGTAATCGCCAAGCCAAACGCTTGATCCCCGATGTGTCCCAATCTAATGGGGACGTCAACAAAGCAATCCAGATGGAATAGCGACGGGCTTACTCTTCGTTGTCGGCGTTGGCATCGTCATCGGGCGCCTGGAATGGATACTTGCGGCCCGCGGTCAAGCTGCTGTGAGTGAAGACTCGTTGCGCGAGCTGCTCAGACCGAATCTCCGGAAGTAGTGGTAGTTCATCGACTGCAGCATTGAGGAGAGTGGGAGAAGAATGGGCAGAGGGGTCCCCTTCTGGAGGCATGGCGAGAAAAATGGTGGGGTGTGCAGTCGGGAGGGGACGACACAGGGCTTAAGACATGCCGCGCAGCCGCCAGCCGCCCCATGCGTTTCAAGCTCTAGAACGTGCCACTTCAGGGTTAGATCAGCTTATGAAAACCACGGGCCTTTCGCCAAGTGCCTGCCATGTCCCACTCGACAGCGCGAAGATGCATAATTGCCTATCAAAGCCTTACCTTGTACCTTTAAAGTGTGACAGCGTGGAAGAGGGACCACCGAGGGGTCGACTTATGAAGCTGGTGGCGGTCTGGTTCGCGCTCGGTCACTGGTAATGTTGCCCAATCGCAGCCCCGACAACTCAGCATGATTATTGAACGTTTGGAAGAACGGACCGAGTTGCGTGGGGGTCATTTACCCTGAAATCTGGGTGTTCTCAGCCAGTTCCGGGATTTTTGACAGTTTGGGCCGCTAGATGCGGTCATGGGGTTCACGTCTGCGCCCTTTTTGGCACATATTGGCCTCTGCTGTCTTTGATGGAGAGGGCGATAACCCATTCCATTGGCTTACACGCTTTCAAATGGTGCCGTACTGATCGAATCATAAACAGTCATTGACGTTGACACCTTGCACAGGGCTCTCCCGTTCACGAAGGTACTCTTATTGATCCAGATTCCGAAACGAGTTTAGGATGGATCGCCCAGGGTGCGGACTGGATAGCTTCCCATTGAGCTCATTATGCTGAGATCTGATTTTGATGTCCTAGGGGATTCAGTTTGATCAATACAATACGGTATGAATGATGTGTGGACCCATGCGTACGTGACACTGACACCTTCCATATCGTGCCTTCCTTATGTGTTGATCGCTTGGACCGCTGCATGACAATTTTGAACCAGTGCAACTGCATGAATGGTTTCACGACAGGACTTGTGCAAATCACTTTAGGACAGATGCACCTGGGCAAGGTCAAGCCCTCACGAGCCCCATACCGACAAGAGCTGAGGCGGTCGTTGTATGGATTCGAATTCCAAAGGTGGTTGATTCCGGTCCCTCGGCCCGAATTCTGGTCAGCCAAATTCAACATCGGCGACGTACCAACTATTGGTCGCCCTTTTGGTGTTATTGACTTCCTCCGTTCCGTTCATCGGCGCATCATGCCATTGCATCCTATACCACATCACTCAGTCGCATTGACCTAAATCTAGGCTTCGGCCAGGGAATCGTCTGATTGGGGAGGAGGTCTGGACCGAAGTCATCGGTGTTTATTTGTATGTTTGACAGATCGAACCGCCACCCGACCGTTGCAGGAATGGGGATTTGGGATGCAGTACTGCAGGGACATGTGGGTGTCTGTGAGCGCTGCTGCGGAATGGAACCAGATGGGTGCGTATTGAGGGGTGTCGACTTGTCGAATCGTGGTACGTGGAACGTTCGAAACCGAATAAGCCGCTTGGGCGAAGAGGACGCCCGCCTTACGTCACGATGATCGAGGAACTGTCAAATGGAACCCAGAAAACGACCTGGCTTCCCAGAGGCTCCCGGCACTGGTGTCATTCTTATCAAGGGGTTTTGTTGTCGGTTCTGGTGCTCTACAGCACCCACAATGATGACCTGAACTTGACCGTTGTTAGCGCGGCCGCCGGGCTGAGGCAGTACGTTACCAATTTGACCGACTTAAGGACCCTCCGTCGGCATAACCTCGGACCAATTGTTGGGCGATGCCTTTGTCCTGCTCTGGCAGGTGTCACCGTCGATTATTCCCACTTCGCCGATTGCACCCGTCCAACTGCCTGTCGCAATCAGAGGTTCCTAGAGCTGCAGAGCCTTCCAGAGTTGAGCGCTGAGCCATGGCGTACGCCCCCGGGTCCGCAGCGTGGTACTGTACGACAAAAGCATTTTAATATGCTCCTACTGTTAATCACGTCGTTTTGACCCGTTCCATATAGATGACCCCGAGGATCACCGGTTAGACGGTAACGGCACCCGTAAGCCGCAAATGCACCCGTCATTTCAGCAATGCCTTTTCCAATTATCTGTCGCGCTTTTGTCATTATATTACTGTGGTAGCACTGTAAAACTTAGTGGCCCCCGAGTCTTCTCCATTCAGAGGGTCTCAGAAAGGGAGCAAACAGAACCAAGTGGCTGACCAAAGGTTTCCCATCTTTACATTTAATGCCATCTTTTGCGAGACAGGATGACAACGCAGAGTTTGTTGCGCCCGCGTTTTGCGTCAACTTTAACTAACTCGCGCGTGAGATGCGGGGAAACTCGTGTGTGTCAGGGGCAAGTTGTCCAATGCTGCCGTAATCTTAGGCGGAATCCACGTGCAAGCCAGTCAACAATGCTGTTTGGCTCTGTAGACGAACTGCGGCATCACACATATTCGTCTCTGGTGTAACGCTTCAATCAGAGTTGAGGCGTTGAGGCTCAGCTCAGGTTGGACGTTGAACCTCCAGCAACTACTCAGGGGTTTCTGTGGGCAAATCCATCCAAGGGTCGTATTCATATCGGACAGACTCTAAAACCCGGTGACGGCAGCGGCGGTGCATTGATGACCATGTAGACAGGGACCTTGTCAGTACCATATGGCGAGTGTCCCCCTTGTGATCAAGGTGTCATCCATGTCATGACCCATGGACTGCTGGTACTTTCCCCCTGTGCACTGCTGATGGCTTGCAAATTGACCCGGTTTATTAGAGAGGCTCCGCGAAGATCGGCACTGCTCTGTAGGGCTGCGCTTCTCAAAAAGAACTTTAATGAGGCTTATCGACATTCATACATCGTGTACTACTACAATTCTACAATGGACACGGACAAGAACAAGTTCTATAAACGATCGCAGAGCATGGCTTAGCTAGAGCGGGGTCTCCCTAGTTCGTCGACCCAGGTCAGGTACAGCCACCCAAGCCCCTAAACTTAACGTCGTAGGCAAGAAACCGAACAAGGACAAGGAGACAGGCAGGTACGAAGGTACATATTCACAGAACTGACGTATTTCCAATACCACCCCGTGCTTTGGACTTGGGGGCTAGTCTCAAGTGGCTGTAGGGGGAAGAAGGTGTTCCCTACGTACACTCTCGTACGCTTCTCTGATGTCCACCTGGAAGACAGAACGAAGCCATCTGGTGACGACATCCAGGCCTTGCTCTCTATACAGTCCGCCTACATACGCCTATGCCAAGATGTTTCAGGCTTAACTTTTGCGTTGGAGTGGAGAGAGATATACCTTGAAGACCTCAGCTTTGAACAGCATGACCGTTAGGAGCGGAGTTGCGGTGACTACCGGGTGATCACGCACCTTGTGCATGTGCCGACCTCCTAACTTCGTTGGCTTGAGCAGGCTGAACCAGCAGACGTTCATGTAACTTGTACAGGACGGCACTGGGGCGAGGATTAGCAACGAAATCCCCTCTCGAGTCAGGAGGCATGATACGTTTTTGCAAGCGTGCCATGGAATTTGAGGCGATCCCTCACCTTCTGCAGGATCGCAGTCGAGGATCAGAGGCGAACGGAAGAAATACCGATCGGACGAACCGACGAGGGACCAACACAGAGGTGTGGAAACAAATCTCGAATAAGATTGGTCACCACGAGGCCAAATACTTGGTCTCCTAGATTGACTAACCTGCGAAAGTCTTCAGTCTCTCCTCTCGGTTGGGATAATGGCGGGCTCACTGTTCGTTATCGCGGTTTGCATCATTTGGTGAGTCTTCGAAGGCACGCTTGGGGCGCCTGACCAGGCTACGATGTGTGAAGATCTGGTCAAGAATCCGTTGAGATTTTATCACAGGAAGCGATGGGAGCCCGGAAGGTGTGTTCGCTTGAGAGGACATGATAGGAATAGGGATCACTGGGGGGTAGAGGCAGTGGGTGGGAGTTTATAAAACCTAGGGAGTGCCAGACTTGGAAGCTGTTCCTCGTGCGTTGTAATATTCCGAAACGCGCCATACCAAGGATGGGCTGTCTGCGGCATCCACGGGCTAAGTACCATCAATAGCATGTGGGAGAACCAGCCAATCTCGGCCGTTTGGAGAGAAAACGCCATGAAGGGTTAGAACCTGTAACGGATAACAAAAGAGGAATAACCACGCGGGCACCAAATGGCAATCAGTCAATCATATTATTCAGTAAAGCGAAAACTTCTGGCCCATCTATCCGTACGCGAAAAAGGGGGTAGCAGTAACTCGGAATGAAAATGATATTGGGAAACAGACGCTCTCAAATTTAGGTCCATCCACTTTGAAATTACATACCCTCGAATATATGTCTTTTGACAGGTGGCAGTGGCCCACAGACAATATGTGTTGATATCTTCATATTTTCCCGCCAACAGCGACTAGCCGGTCCTAGGGTGGCACTGAAAGCCCTACAGTTGGCCCATGAGTATTGATGATCTGACTGGATCAAATTTCAGAACCTTCCGTTTCCAATCAATGCTGTGTGTTTGGAACGCGCACGCTAGTGGGCTGCACGCTGTGCATAATCATAGCCATATATAGTACACACCCGGGCCAGAAAGAACCCCGGGTCAGCTTCGGCTTCAATTGATGCGCGAGCTACTGTATTGGAATGTCGTACCATGGCCCACACACCAGACCACATAAAGAATAGCGAGGGTTTGAGGGCTGTGATGAGTGAGTAGGACCAGAGATCCCTGGAGCTTCGGGCGCCGCCGCCGCCGCCTGGGTCATGGCACAGAAAAAATTAAACATTACATTAAAATTAAACACCAAATACAGTACGTGGCATTTCGAACACGTGATCGCTTCCGCTGCTAGGGAATGCGACGCCCTTTTCCGAGTCTTTTCCTCTACCTGAATTTCTGCCGCAGGCACCAGGGCAGATCCCACTCGCGACAATACCACCCAAATCGTCTTGCTGTCGCCTTGTCTGATTGCATTTCGAGTGTCCTGGTACCATCATGCCTAGTCAAGACAAAGTACAGCATTCATGGAAGCCAAACCCCACGACAGGTGACAGGAGTCCCCTGCGAACGATCAGAATAAGAATAAAGTTAAGAAAGGGTACGTTAGAGATTCTGGGGATCTTGTCTTGGGGGCGTCTGACTCCTAAGTCAGGCAGTATTACAAGAAAATTGACCACATAACGCGCGTTAAGCTTCAAGATCCGATGCTCAAAACATGTAACTGTTGTCGTTACCCCCCGTTCGGATCCCAACTTACTTCATGAACTCGTCTTCGCGCGTCACCACTCTCGCCTCGTGTAACGTCATTATCATCCAAGACGTAGCTCTGTAAACACGCAACAACTCCTGTTCACGTCGACCTTGCCCCAAATCCAAGCGACCTGGTGTGTTGTCTCTACACCCATTCGTACATTGATTATGGTTTCTTTCCTTGCGCGATGCCCGGACTTTCTTGGGTTGCCTTTCAATCGCTCACTAGTTTCGAAAGCGGACTTTGTTCCTTCTGGGTTCAATTCTCCCCTGCCCCTGGTGTGAGTGTAAGCAGTCAAATGGACATCACCAAAACAAGTAAGATCCACTGAGCATTCATGAGATAGCTTAAAACAGACTGCTAATGGCTTCCTACCGCCGCAGTGGGTGCAATGCATAAGTCGGCTCGAAGCTTCGACATACACCGCAAACTAGCGCTTGCCTCGTGTATGTTTTACAGTTCATCTAGCCCTATTCATTGTCAAATTCACGTCATTATGTCTGTGTCCAGACTCATCGTAACTAAATGAGTCCACCTTCCTTTTCTCACTGGTGGGCGGCCGTCCTAGCATATCATTGGTGCCCCGACACGCTATGCGGTAGCATTATCGGCCGTGTTTGAACGCGACGCCCCCTCCCGATGATCCACAGAACACGTTTCGGACGCATGGCCTGGGCCAATGCTTCGTTGGTCGTATCGTCCGATGCCATGTGTGCAGCACTCGCAGTCCCAGACACCGACTCGAGTGGATGTATAGGCTTCATGGGGTTTCCCCATCGGCGCTGTGCATGTATTAGAACAGTTTTAGCTGTTCTGTTCCGGCCCCTTCTCCCGACTGACAACGCCCATGCCATTACTTTCGTGGAATCTCGGCCCCGAGTCCCTCCACAGATCGTTCTCTGCTACTTCCACGGGACGTCCGTGCGTGCGGGGGGCCGGCAGCTGGGCTCTCGGGCCTTATCGAAGGCGTCTTGCTCTTTTCACGATGTGATGCATTGCGGCGAGGGCGCCATGTAGAACATTGATGGTGTTCAACCCCGTGAATGATGTGCACGCGGGCCGCGGTTTTTACTTTATTCAGGTTTCGGCTCTGTCCTCCGTTATGTGTGATCAGGACAGCGACTACCGGAACGGGTCTTCCCTCAGTCGCATGACAGGCCGCTCACCGTCACCTTCTGCATGGAGGATGATATGGCCGTAACTCAAATTACGTTCTGAGTGAGTTTCCATGACTGTCCGCGCCGGATGTGGGTGACGCTAGCTGCTTGTAGAGAGTGTGGTTCATCCCCGCTTCTTGGACAATTTGATGGCCAACGACACATGCCCTAGCAGAAAACCCTGAACGGCGCATAATTACGCTAACATTTCACCAACTTCTGGGTGCCCGGCAAATGCCACCGAGTTATGATTCCGGCACAGGGTGAACGAAATGAAGGTTTTATCTGGGGCCTTCCAGAGACAGGATGGGTGTACCGTGTGGGTATGAGTAAAGCAGGGCAAATGATCATTTCCGTTCTTATGAGCCTGATTTTCAGATCTACTTTTCGATGCTGATCACGGGGCCTCGGGCTTTATCGTCTTTTCTTCTAACTTTGTCGTGATCGAGAAACTGGACGTCGCCGAGCCCTCACCAGATACCGATCGAACCCCAGCCCCGCATTATCGACGACATATCTGCTCTCCTTTACGTAGCCATGGGCGATGCGCGCGGACCTATTTCGACATATGCCGTCGCGAAGAATCTTTGGTGTTTGAGCGACCCTCATTGGGCATTGCAATCCACGGGTGCTGAGTGGCTCCCTTCGTTCTGGATGCCTCCCGAGCTGACGCCATTTGTCATGCATGGACATGAGGGGTTTAAGTCGGCGCCTATCCGCCCCACATGCCCATACTGACCGCATCATTCAGCCGAAGATTGTCTCCGAACTTATCTCTTTCGGTGCCGTGGTGCGGATTGCGGAGCCCGGGAATGAATAAGTCTTTATTTAGGGTCCCCTCGAGGACGAGGTCAAATATCTAGGATGTTGTGCTGCGTGGGTGGCGTCGGTTCAGCAAGGCAATCAAGTCTACAGGGATTGGTTTTTGCGACTCGGCGACTGGCGAATACCCCCGCGCCTGAAAGGCACATACGGCCATACCCGAGGGGTAGTGCCACTGTGCCGGCACGCTTCCGATATCGATGCCCGAGGGACCCATCGATCCTGACCTGACCAGTGTTCGTTTCACGGTGGGCATTCGTATCAGAGCCTACAGTAACCTGAGGGCAATGAGGGCACACTAATCGCTGTGGTATCAGGTTGTGAGCACCGCAATCGGGTTTGCGTTTCTATGCGGTGAGTGATGTCCTTTCTTATTGGACGCCTCCAGCAAAGATAACGATCTCTACACAGAATAGAGGACCAATGTGTCAATTTACTAGCCCACCCATTTTTGATACAGCGTGCCAAAACGATGATCACAGGTCACCGTATTACAAAATGTGACATCGTCTGGTGCCCTGCGTGCAGCTGATGTAGCTCCCACAGTCCCCATGTATACCCAGGGTAGATGTATCAGCTCATGGGGGGCTTGCCTATAAGCGTTGTGCACATATATTACAGTCTTGGGCCTTTACTCGCAACTTGAAAACAGAAACCGCTTATCCTGGAAGCTCAACTAAGCAACCCAGAAACCAGTCCTACTACGATAGTCAACTAGCACCCCGGGTGAGGTTCAGAGCAAGGGCAGAACAACACCATCTACGCGGTCATTCCCTTCAAGCACACGCAACCAACACAACACCACTCTCAATTATCTCTCCTTGTAACGTGGAAACCGTGCGCAAGAGCGGCGCGAATGCAGTCCCACAGCAAAGGGAAGGAACACGCGGCAAGCCGCAAGGGCGTCACCACCCTCTACCACACCTGCAACGCCAAGCCACCGCCAACTGCTCTCTCGCACCGTCGATGTTTCCCGGCGTGGACCCATCGCACTTAACACCACAATGCTCTTCCATGCGCAACGATGGCCTTAGTTGGCTATGGGAGCAGAACGCCGTGCTCTTGTTGCCCGTTACAAACTTTAGTACATAATGACCATGTATACACAAGAAGTACTACGAGGGGTTCTGTACCCCAAGGCGCACGATAATCGAAGTCAATATATATATATATCAGTCCTGGTTGTTTCGTCCTGGCCGTCACTTTCCCTTGACCGACAACGCTAATCTGCCGAAACTCAGCGCCGAGTGCCTCCCCAGATCGTCCTCCTGCCTCCACGAGACGTCCGCGCATGCTAAAAACCAGAAGTTTGGCTCTCAAGCCTAATCGAGGGTGTCTTGTTCTTTGAATATGTGATGCCGTTATGAAGGTGAGAGTGCCATATGGGACATTGAGGGGTGCTCCACCCAGAAATGATGTGCACGCGTGCCAAGATCGCTGTCATATAGATTTCGCCCCATCTTCCTCTCTGACTGATGAGGGCAGCAACTGCGGAAGGGCGTCTGCTCTCGGTTGTACGAACAGGCTGCCGACCGTCACCTTAGTACAGGGGATGACATGACCGTAAGTCACATCGCATCCTGTTCCTATGATTCTGCGGCCGAATGTATCCTTGACGCTAAACTAACTGCTTTGGGAGACCACTGCACATTCGTCCTTGGTTCATGGATACCTTAATGGCCAGTCCCGCCTCAAAATCCGAATTGCACATCATCACGCAATCATTTCTCCAGTCATTGGGCTGCAAGGAAAGTGCCGTAGAAACATGACTTTGGCGCACGGTGAACGAAATGAAGTGTTTCGTCTGGGCTGCCTTCTAGAAACATGGACAAGACAGGGTGTGTCTTCGTGCGCGTGGAGCATGAACTCAAAGCCAGCCAATGACTGTTTTTGTTCTTGACCGAACCTGAATATTCCTGATTTTCGAATGAACTTTCAATGTCAATCATGAGATCTCGGGCTTTACCGTCTTCTGCTCTAACTCTGTCTCTATCGAGAAGCAGAACGTACCCGAATCCTCGCCGGATGCAAATCGAACCTTAAGCCCCGCTCTGTCGACGATATGTCCACCCTCTCCTCTTTTGCATGGGACCACACGCCGAGATCTTTGGACATTTATCATTGGTCGGCGCAGTTTTTTTGCAGTTCGAAGGACGTTCATTGGGCACTGCCATTAGGGATGCTGGGGGCGTCTTTCCTAGCTGGACGTTACCCAAACTGACACCGCTCGTTAGAGATGACGACGACAAGGGGCCCAAACAGGCGCCACTTCGCCCCACATTCAGTTATAGCGACCGCATCATTCGGCAGAAAGTCGTCTCCGAACGTGTCTGTTTCGGTGCTGTGGCGCGGATTGCGGAGCTCATGGTGAAACACTTTTAATTTGAGGACCCACCCAAACTTCCAGGACGAAGTCAAGTGGGGAACCGTTCTATGGATGGCGTCGGGTCTGGCCTGGCAGGGCAAGGCTGGCAAGTGGACGAGCATCGATCTGTGCGACTGGCAAAGAGAACCGCGCCTGACAGGCGCACACGTACCGGGGCGGTGCCGCTGTGCCGGCACGGCGACGTTTCTGACACCGAGTCCCCGAGGAGCCCATCGATCCGGTTTCAACGCCTATTTCGCAAAATGTCTACAGTATGTAACCTTACAACGAGGTGGCAATGAGGGTACACTGCCCGTTGTGGTGTCAGATTGTGCGCATCGGGATCGGTTCTTTTGCACGTTTGCATGGGGTAAGCCATGTCCTTTGATATGGGACACTGGCAGCGAAGATGACGATTTCTGTGTAGATTAGAGGACCTAGGTGCCAACACACTGGTGCCCGATTGTCAATATAGCATGCCAAAGTACAGGTCACCACACTGTATGATACTGTGCCCACTACAGTTACAGAGCCATGACTCATACCGTGAGAAACAAATCTCGGGCTCTCGGCGTGCCAAGGGGGATCGTACTACGTATCAATGGCTTGACCCTTTCTCAGTTGTACAATGGATTCCCTTGCTTTAGGAGCGTGCTTCATCCCTCCGACTGCAGCCTGTGTGTTGCATCCCTGGTAGCCGTTTCCCCCCTGTGTGAACAGGACGCACTATATGCGGCTGGTGTAGTGTGGTATGTGTCAGCGTTAGTCCTCTATGTTCACTGTTACAGTTTTGGCTGTGTGAAGATTGCCACTAACATCGCCTTTTCCCCGGGGCCATTGGACCATACAGCTCGCAATTCCCAGAGCTCCACCACTTTGGGTTGTGTTTCGGCACCAAAACACGCACAGAAGGCGTGCACCTGCGCACCCTCTGACATGCGGACTTAACTTTTGATCGCTTTTGGGGGACATGCTAACAGCATGGCAGATCTTGATGATTCTTGCACTTATAAGGTATTGCGCCGCCGTACTGCAGTTCCTATAACGGTAACCCTGAACCTCGTTGCCTGTGCACCCTCACCACCTGCTCACAGAAGCACCGAAGGGCATCAGTCACTGCCGTATCCGTGGATCTGGACACGCCATAGGGCGTGCAATCCCTGTGATATACATGGTGGGTTGTAACCAAACACTCGTCCTGGGGACATTGCTGCGAACACCAAGTTCCCACGCACGGGCGGACCATCGTTACGCCGCAAGCCAGCGCACTGTCAACGGGCCTACGGGCACATATACGACAAGTACGTGTATCCCTACTGTACTGTATCCCTTCGGTAGTCGATACGGACTGCGGAAGATCTCCCGCCATCCCGCCATATCGCCGTAGACTCTGATACCTACATTGCCCCCTCTTTATCAAATCAACAGACGGGTATTCTGGAAGTCCTTCTATCATCGTTCACCCGGATCCATTCCGATCCGGGGGCTTTGAGCTTTATTTCAGTGTGCTTGGAGCTTAAGATTGGGGGATCGATGCCAGGGGTGGCCTAGACAGCGCCATATCGGGATGAATCAGATGTCTCGACCAAGTCGATTTCGACTGTGGCTCGCAGTCCGCCCTGAGTCATGCTATTGCTAGCTGGTTGTCCGAGGATGCCGGTTCTCGTTTGAGTGGATGGTCTCTGATTGAAGTGAGACGTTCATCCTAGGAGATGAATTCGGAAATGAGCTATGAGGGCGTAAGACAAACAAAGGGTCACGCATGTCGTGCCTGGGGGGGGGCTAATAACGTGGAAGTGCTCCAGCCGGAGGAGTATAGGGCTGTATGTACTCTGTGTGGTCAATTATGTTGCACACGGAGAGTTGGCTGCCACGGTATGAACAGTCGTGCGGTGATCAGGGCGGTGGTGGTGCGAGGCAGTGCCGAGATGAGCCTGAGGGAGCCGAAATAACGTAATTTGCGTGATGCTACGCAAGGTCGCCATTTTTGGGTGATTGGCCCTGAGGTGAGGTCAAGTGGCCAGATATTTTTTATTTTTTATTTTTCGACGGGATTAAATACTCGAAGCGGGTGATCCTCATTCCCCCCAAAGTTTTCATCCCGTCCTCTCGTCTCCACCATTTTGTCCTCGCAGCGGAATCAACCGGTAAGATCCTCCCCGACCCTCCTCATTTGGTTTCTTACCCGCTTCTCTCTCCGACCTCATGTAGGCCTGGTGCCCCTCCCACGCCATACACAAATATATATATACAAGTCCTCGCTAAATACACTCGACCTCTCCCACCACCCAGATCAATCATCGTCCCTCCACTGCACTAAAACATGACCGAGTACGATTACTCCCCCGAGGCCTTCGAGCGGCACATGGCCACTCAGACCCGCATATCCAACTGGGTCGACACTGTCTCCCAGAGCATGCAGACAGGCAGTCAATTCTCCCATGACCCCCCCTCTGATCACCGCCATCGTTCCCGCCCACCTTACTCCCAGCAACCCTCCTACTCTCAGCATTCGCGGTCTAACTCCGCCTCCCGCTCCAACTCGCACGACCCACATCACTACCGTCGAGAGTCTACACGTCAGCGCTCTAATTCGCATTCAACTTCGCGACCACATGGTTCAAGGTCCTATAGTTACTCACAGCCCGTCCACTCACGCACCTACGGCTACGCTTTGAACTACCCCCCACCACCTGTCCCCATCCCAGTACCGCCCCCCATGCCGTTATCCCACCCGGTGCCGCGTCGTTCACGAACGCTCCCCCCGCAGCCACACAACGTTGTGTATCATACGTATGACCCACAGCCGCGTGGGACGGCCTCATACGTCATGCTCCCACAAGTTTACGGTGGTGCCCCTCAGCAAATGCGGATGCAGTCTGCAGTGCGTATCCTTTTTTCCTTTTTGTTTTTGCCGAATACCGTGGCGCTGACGAATGTTTTTTGTTGTTGTTTTTTTTGTTTGGCAGGTCACGCCGACGAAACGGGCGCAGCCGCTACTCAAGCGCTTATTTACAAGCTTTGGACCCTGGGGCTCTTCCTCTTCAGGCCCCTCACCAAAGTCCAAGCATCCACCTCAAAGGAGGCACAGGAGAAGGAGTAGTCTATGAGGTCGTCGTTTTTGTTCCTCCGTGAGGCGCCACTTTTTCTTGCAGAATTGATCGATTTTGCCTGGACCCTCCAAAACTCTCATCTTCTCTTCCATTATTACTTCGTTTCTCCACCTGTTTTGTGCCTTTTCCCCATGCATAACATAGATTGTTCTTTCACCTTTCCCTCCCCTGTTCTCCCGATGTAGCTTCAAAAGTCCTCATTACGTCTTACATCTTGACTAGACCAGAGCACTCAACAGGACTTGTTGCTGCTCTTGATGGACGGATTGGCATACTTGTTATCGACGCATAATTATTTTTTAGGATACCTGGGTCCCTTAGTATAACGACCTTCCTAGCTACTTTCAGCATGCGTTTTGTTTTCGCTTGCTTAGTTCCGAGCGAGGGTGACAACCGGTCCGTTTTCCGGCCGGCTTTTCTCCCATCCCCATCGATAAAAAGTTCCATCAGCGCTCGCCCCTGGACCTTAGCTACAATTGCAAGCTCCAAAGACTTCCACCTAGAATCTTCCTCTTCAGATTGCCTGAAATGTGCAAGTCACACGGGATAGCAGAACAGTATCCAACTCTATCTGCCTCACGTGCTTATCCGAAACACAATTAAGCCAGATGCTATCAGCTTGCAGTTTGGCAGCTGGCCGACCACTGTAGGAACCCACAATTGGGCGTTGCACTACACGTTTCTCTCGAAGTGTTCCAAATTTGGTTCACAAACGATGGGTGGGTTATCTCTGTGATGAAGCACGAGGAAGGTACCAGGAGTGGAGCGCGCCATGTGCGAGAAATCTTCAATTGATCATGATGGCACCTGGGTCTGGGGCCCAGAGGGGCCACCCAGTTTTGGAAAGATGCACTGACGAATGGCAGGAATGGCCGATAAAGTATTTGCCTCCCTATAACCCAGGGATAATCACATTCGGGGGGGCACCCTCGCTTCCCATTGGGTTTCTTCGGTGCTGACGCGATCCAAGGTCCAAGGCTGGGCCGACGATAAATGACGATGAGGATGAACCCTCTTCCCCCATTCCCCATCCCCCAATTCGAGATTTGTGTTCGTCTCGAACGAACTTAGCAATGGGAACTATAGCAAACCCTGAAACATCCATCACTCAGGACAAACCCTCGGAACAAAGAGTTGTGCGCTACATTACTCTTGCATCAGTGGCGGGCCAAACAATAGCAGCAGCGCTCACCGTCCGTTCTGTTGACTCGGGACCTGCCCTGATGGCCGACACAGCGCATCCATGGGAATCCCTGCCTCCCCCCGCCGTCGGCCCCGTCTTCCAAAACAAATGATGGATGGTAATGATGTATGCATGTATGCATGTATGTATCCATGCGCCACTTCATCAAAGATTCACATTCATCATCGTTACTTCTGGATTGCAGATTCCCTTCTCGTCGTCGCTGGAGTGCTGTGCATCTGCGACTTACGGCGCCGCGCCGTGGGCGCCGGTGCCCGCCCCTCCGTTCCTCGCCCTCCTCCCCTCCGGGTCACAGGGACACCACGTGTGCGCCCAACGCGATGGCTCGAAGGACTTCCTGCGTCACATCTCTCCGCCTGCCATTTTGCATGGCTTCAATCGACGCCTGCGTTAGTTGGCTGGTGGCTATATGGCTGTATACCAGACGTAATCCGATGGCTCATAAGTACATCAAACCGAGTTGAGGCGGTTGCGGCTCGTCGGCCCT
>Ga0307510_10004775_pt1 | contig 16032 bp, 11 predicted proteins | sample 12_EM_MG_FD_207224 | JGI IMG/M metagenome (GOLD analysis project Ga0307510, IMG submission 207224) | Populus trichocarpa ectomycorrhiza microbial communities from riparian zone in the Pacific Northwest, United States - 12_EM | ecosystem: Host-associated > Plants > Roots > Unclassified | place...
GCTGGATGTTCGGCATCATGAAGAACGCCTGGATCGACGAGACCCGCGCCCGCAGGCGCCGCGGCGCCGTGCTCGCGTCGGCCGAGGAGGGCGAGCATGTCGGCGACGACGGGGCGGCGCTGATGGCGACGCGCCTGGCGGTCGGCGAGGTTCGCCGCGCCATGGCGGCCCTGCCAGAGGAGCAGCGGATCGCCGTAGCCCTCGTGTTGATCGAAGGGCTCTCCTACAAGGATGCTGCGGAGGTGCTGGAGATTCCACCCGGCACCCTCGCGAGCCGGATCGTGCGGGGGCGCACGGCCTTGATGGCCCAACTGCAGGAGGTCGCGCCATGACGCTCGACGAACAACTGATCGCCTATGTCGACGGCGAGCTTGCCGGTGAGGATCTCAAGCTGTTCGAGGCCGCGGTCGCCGCCGATCCACGGCTAGCCGGCGAGGTGGAGAAGCACCGCACCATGGCGGCGCGCCTGGCGCTGGCCTACGCCCCGGTGATCGACGAGAAGGTGCCGGGCCGGCTGAAGGCCGCGGCCCTCCGTGGCCGGAAGGACGCAAAGGCCGGCGGGCGGGCCCGGGTCGGTCTCCTGCAGTGGGCCGCCATGGCGGCCAGCCTGGTCGTGGGCGTCGCAGCCGGCGTCGCCGGGGGCCATTTCGCCTGGCCGCAGCAAGGGTCGCTGGTGACCCGCGACGACGGCGTCCTGGTGGCGGGCGGCGCGCTGAAGATCGCCCTGACCGACGATCTCGGCGCCCAGGTCGGGCCGATGCGCGCGGGCCTGAGCTTCAAGACCGCCGCCGGCCGCTATTGCCGGACCTTCCAGAGCGGCGCCGACCGGGTGGCGGGCGTCGCCTGCCGCCACGGCGACGACTGGGTGATGCAGACGACGACGGCCTATCTGGCGCCCAAGGGTCCATTGCCGTCCTACCAGACCGCCGGCAGCCAGACGCCGGCCGCCGTGCTGATGGCGGTCGACGGCCTGATCGCCGGGCCGCCGCTCGACGAGGCGGGCGAGAAGGCCGCGCGGGCCAAGGGCTGGAGGTAGCCGGGCCTATTCGCCCGGGCGATACGTGCGTTCGGTGTGGCCCTTGAGCTGCTCGGGATAGAAATAGACCTCACGCAGGTTCCCCGAGGCGTAGCGCTGGACCTGGTCGGCGAAGTGCTTCGAGGCCGGATCGCCGCTCCCGCCGCCGGCGGTGACCGCCCGCGCGCTGACCTTGTCGCCGAACTCCACCACCGCCACGAAGCTGTTGCCGCTGGTCCCGTAGTAGCGCCGGGTCCCTGGGTAGCGCCGGGCGCCGAAGGAGGCCAGCGAGCCCCATTGGGCCGACGCGAAGGGCACGCTGAAGCTGTTCTTCGCGTCGTCGAATTTCTGGACGATGGCCGCGTCGTTGCGCTGGTAGCGGTTGATCACGCTCCAGGGCGTTCGCCAGCTGCCGAAGTCGTGCGTCAGCCGAGCGGTCGCTTCCGTCAGCGCCTCCAGCTTCTGCGCGGGCGGCGCCTTGGCCATGGCGGCATAAACGGTGATCCCGTCCCGCTTGGCTGCGGCCTTGGACTTGTCCCAGAGCGCCTCGCCCCAGAACACTGCGACGGAGGTCGGGACCGACGCGCCCGACCAGCCGTAGTCCCAGCCGCGCAGGGCCGCGATCGGATCGGCGAGCTTGGGGTCGGGCGCTGCGTCATAGGCGGCCAGCAGGCCGGGGATCAGCTCGGCGAAGGCCGGCATGTAGGGGTCGTAGGCCGCCGCCATCAGGGTCGGCAGAGTGAAGTCCTTCCGCGCGCTAAGCACCCGGATCGCATGCGGTCCGCGCGGATTTTCGCCGGCTGAATCCATGTAGCGCGGATAGTCGCCCTTTTTCGGGCTGTCGGCGCCGGCGGCGGTGTAGGGCCAGTCGTTGACGTTGAAGACCCAGCCGTTGGCCGGGGTCAGGACGTGGGGCAGCTCGCCCAGCGCGTGGTTGCCCTTCCAGTCGGTGGCCGGATCGGAGCCATCGACGGGCTTGGTGTAGTCGAAGCGGTCGTCGCGCTTCGGCATGAACTGCGGCAGCAGCAGCGCCACCTCGCCCTTTGAGTCGGCGAAGAGGGTGTTGTTGGACGAGTTGGCCGCCAGCGACGCCACCTTCACGAATGAGGCGTAGTCGGTGGTCTTGGTCCGCCCGAACGACTGTTCCAGCGCCTCGATGGGCTTCTGCATCAGCGAGATGGCGATCCACTTGCCGCCTTCTTCGCGGACGATCGGGCCATGGTGGGTGCGGTAGACCGTGAAGCTGCGGCTCTTCACCGACCCGTCGGCGGTGCGGTAGGGGATGGCGATGGTCGAGACGGTGACCTTCCGGTTCTCGGTCCCGTACCTGTAGCGCAGGCCGCCGCCGTCCTGCGAGATCGTCTCGGCGAACTCGTCGACGGTGTCGGCGCCGCTCGTGGTGTGCATCCAGCCGGCGTGTTCGTTGAAGCCCTGGTAAACGAAGATTTGACCCCAGGTCGCCGCCCCATAGGCGTTCAACCCCTCGTCGCTGGTCATCTGCAGCTCGGAGCGGAAGAAGAACGAGGTGTGCGGATTGATCAGCAGCAGCGCATGGCCGTCCTTGGTCACCGACGGACCCAGCGCCATGCCGTTGGAGCCCGAGGGCTCGTGGAACCGGTAGGCGTCGTAGGGGTCGAGGGCCGCCACCTTGGTCTTGCCGTAGAAGGCCTCCAGATCCTTCAGCGACACCTTCTCGATGTCGCCGCCGATGCTGCCTTCGGTGAAGGAGAGCGCCATCCACGGTTCGAAATGTTTGATCACCCGCGGCGTCACTTTCGGGTGGGTGGCCAGGTAGAAGTTCAGGCCGTCGGCCCAGGCGGTCATCAGCTTCTGCAGCCAGGGCGGACTCTGAGCGTACTTCGCCTTCAGGTCGGCCGGATCGATGAACAGCTTCTGGCGCAGGTCGCTCCAGATCGCGGCCTCACCCTCGGCCTCGGCCGTGCGCCCGAGGTTGGTGATGTAGTTGGTCTCCACCCGGTTGAAGTCGTCCTCGGCCTGGGCGTAGACCATGCCGAACACCGCATCGGCGTCGGTCTTGCCGTGCACGTGGGCGATCCCCCAGTCGTCGCGGACGATGGAGATTCGCGCCGCCTGCGCCTTCCAGCCGGCCATGCCCTCCGCCTTTGCAGGCGAGGCGAGGGCGAGGCAGGCCGTGGCCGCCAGCAGGGCGGTGAGCTTTCGCATGCGCGTTCCCCGATTGCGGGGCGCAGGCTGCGCAAGGCCGCCCGTGAAAGCAAGGCGTTGAAATGCGAAAGGCCGCCCTGTCGCCAGGACGGCCTTTCCATAGTCGGACCGCAGAGCGGTGCGCGACCTAAAGCCAGATCAGAGGCTTAGGCGCAGACCCCACTAGCGGAGGTCCAGGTCGCGGCTACCGCGCTAAGGCCGTTGCTATGAGACACTGGGTCACCTCCTTTCAGCTGTTGAACAGGATCTTCAATATGGGTCGGTTCGGGGGCTTCTGCAAACGCGGCCTTACAGCGCATTCACCGGCACGCCCGGACTGGCGGCTTTGATCGCTTTCTGGTCATCGATGCTCAGCCGGCGGCGCAGCGCCTGGACGGGGCGGGTGAGCTTGTCGAGCGCCTCGATGGTCGCCCGATAGCCCTCGGCGACGGCCGGGTCGTAGGCGCTGAAGTCGCGGATTTCCACCTTGCCCACGTCAGGCAGCACCAGAAGATCGGTGGCGTCTCGCGCCGCGGCCACGTCGCGGGAGGTCGAAACCGTGGCCGCCCGCATCAGGAGCGAGACGATCGGCGGGCCCTTACGCCACTGGCCCGACCAGATCCAGCGCCAGACCGAGGAGGGCCGCGCCACGTCGTCGGCGGTGATGCTGCGGCCGGTGGTGACGTCGACGCCGACGATAGGGCCCAGTTGAGCCGCCCGCATCACGTCGGCGGGGAAGTTCTTCATCACCGCGCCGTCGACCAGCACGTTCTGGCCGTCGTTCGCCGGCGGCAGGATGCCGGGCAGCGAGATGGTGGCCCGAAGCGCCTTCCGAAGCAGGCCGCGCCGATGCAGCTGGTAGGCGCCCGTCGTCAGGTTCGACGACAGGCAGAAGAACGGCAGCCAGAGGTCGGCGATATGGGTGTCGCCGAAATGGTGCGCCAGGCGCTCGGTCACCTTGATCCCGTGGGTCATGGCCAACAGCGGGACGGCGATGTCGTCGAGGGGGCTGGTGTCCACGAAGGCCTCGTGGATGCGGCGATCCATCTCCTCCTCTTCCCAGCCCATGGCGACGGCGGCGGCGACGATGGCGCCCATGGAGACCCCGCCGACGAAATCGATGGGCACGCCGCGTTCGCGCAGCGCCCGGACCGCGCCGATGTGCGCATAGGCCCTGGCGCCGCCGCCGGAGAGCACCAGCCCCACCGATTGGCCGGTAAGCACGCGGCCGATCCGCTGGATGTCGCTCAGCCGGTCGCGGCGCAGGTGGAAGATCCGCGCCGGCTCCACCGCATCCATCCAGGCTTCCGAGCCGTGCGGCTGGTGGGTTTCCGGCGGGTGGACCAGGATCAGGTCGACGAGGTTCTGCGCCTGCAGCGGCGAGACCATCTCGGCGACCTGTTCGGGCTTCGGCGGATGCTTGTCGCCGCGCCCGACGCGGAACAGCCGGTCCACCTGGCGGGCCACCACGTTGCGCCAGCCGCCGTCGATGGTCTCGGCGACGTAGAGGACGAAGTCGTGGGTGCGTTCGACCTCCGAGAACCACTCGGTGGGCGCGGTCTGGGCCTCGGCGCCCAGGACCGTCACCGAATAGTCGAGCTTGGCGATCTCGCGGGAGACGCGCTCGACCAGGGGCCTGAGCGCGCCGGGCTGGCCCAGCGGCACGAAGCCGAAGACGGTGGGCTCGCCCACTCCGCCGCGGGTCGCGGCCTGGCGGCTGCGCAGCATCATCAGCTTGGCGAGCTCGATCATCACGCCGGTGTCGTTCTCGCAGGCCTCGAAGAAGACATCCTTGGGCACCGCGATGATCTCGGAATCGCGCAGGGCGACCACGTCGGCCGAATGGGGCGCGTCGGCGATCAGCGACATTTCCCCGGCCGGCTCGCCCGGGCGGATCACCCCCAGGAACTGCACCTCCTGGCCCTGTTCGCGGCGGAACGCGCCCAGCCGCCCGGCGCGCACGAAGAAGAGCTGGTCGGAACGATCGCCGGCGAAAAACAGCGTCTGGCCGCCCGGCAGGGAGAACCAGATCGAGTACTCCTGCACCCGCTGCTGCTGGAACAGCCGCGAAAGCGCAGATTCGTTCGGAATATCAGGCAGCCCACCCATGACCCTGAGCCTAGCGCGGCTCGGCGAGCGCGGCTACGGCTTCACCGTGAGCTTGCCTGAGGCGGCTCGACGCACTGGCCAAACCGCCGGACGCGTCCTAATCCAGGGCGCATGGCGCTTCACATGATCAAGCTCTGCGTGGGGGCCGCGACGGTCGAGGACCTGCTGGAATGGCAGCGGGTGCGCGAGCCCGGCGACCGGTGGATCATGCGCACGCGCCAGACGCCGAAACGGGCGGCCGAGCTGCTGGACGGCGGCTCGCTCTATCGGGTGTTCAAGGGGATCATCTTGTGCCGCCAGCCGATCCTGGCCGTCGAGACGGTGGGCGAGGGCGTCACCGCCCGCTGCCAGGTAACCGTTTCGCCGGATCTGGTCCGCGTGGCGCCGACGCCCAGGCGGGCGTTCCAGGGCTGGCGCTATCTGACGGCGGCCGACGCGCCGCCGGACCTGTCGGCGGAGGCGTTTGGCGAGGCCCCGCAGGAGCTAGCCCGGCAATTGCGCGAAATCGGCGCCTGGTAAGGCCGCCGGCCCGGCGCCCCATTGCTGGCGCCTGCGGGCGCGGCTACACCCGACAGGGGGGCGATCTCGGGGATTCTGGCGTTTGGGCAGACTGGTCTACGCCGTCGCCGCCTCGGCGGCTCTCTGCGCTCAAGGGACTTCCGTCCCGGCGCTCGCGGCCCAGCCTCGCGCCGTCGTCGAGGGGACGCTCGATCCGAGCCTGAAGGCGGCCATCGCCCACGCCATCGGCGAGACCGACCGTCCGATCGAGAACCGCTTCGAAGCCCGCCGGCGGGCGCGTGAGGCCGCAGAGGACGCGGTCGCCGTGCTCCGGTCGGAAGGCTATTACGCCTACGACGTCCAGCCCGACGTCGGTTCGGAGGATGCGCCGGCGGCCCTGGTCCGCGTCTCGCCCGGCCCGCGCTTCACGCTTGCCGGCGCGGGCATCGCCTGGGTGGGCGAAGCGCCGGATCCGAAGGCGCGCGACGCGGCCACGACCGCCCTGCATCTTCCCGATGGCGCGCCCGGCCGTGCCGCCGAGGTGGTGGGCGCCGAGGGCCGCGCAGTTTCGGCGGTGCAACGCCTGGGCTATGCCGACGCTGAGACCCAGCCGCGCGAGGTGGTGGTCGACCACGCCGACCACACGGTGCGCCCGACGTTCAAGATCGCCGCGGGCGAGCTGGTCCGCCTCGACAGCCTCGACGTCACCACGGACGGAAGGACCAGCAAGGCCTGGCTGCAGCACCTGGCGCCGTGGAAGCACGGCGACGCCTACGATCCCGAGGACGTGGCCGAGCTGGAGCGGCGGCTCCTGGACACCGGCGTCTACGACAGCGTCACCGTCGCGCTCGCCCCTAAGGCCAAAAAGACGGCGGACGGCCTGCGTCCGGTGGTGGTCAGCCTGGCCGAGCGCAAGCGCCGCACCATCGAGCTCGGGGCCAGCTATGCGACCAGCGAGGGCCTGGGCCTCGACGCGCGCTGGACGCACTACAATGTGTTCGGCCGCGCCGACACCCTGGCCCTGATCGGCCGCGCCTCGGACATCGACAGCCGGGTCGAGGTCGACCTCACCCTGCCGCATTGGCTCAGGCCGCAGCAGACCCTGAAAAGCGCGGCCGCCGTCTACCGCACCCGCACCGACGCCTATAACGAAACCGGGGTCGGCGTGCGCTCGGACGTGACGCGTCGCTACGGCAAGACCTCCTACGTCACCCTGGGCGGCTCGGTGGACCTCAGCCGGACCGAGGAGCTGACGGTCAAGACCCTGGCCCCGCTGGGGCGCGATCTCGTCACCACCGCGGGGCTCGCCGACGTGTCCTGGGACCGTTCGGACGATCCGCTGAATCCCAGGCGGGGGTGGCGGTTCAGCGCCAGGGCCGAGCCCACGATCATCGTCGGCCAAGGTGGCGACCTGCCGTTCCTGAAGCTCCAGACCCAGGCCTCGGCCTATCTGCCCCTGGATGCGAGAGCGCGAACCGTCTTGGCCGCACGCCTGCACTTCGGCAGCATCCTCAACGGCACGGTCGACCAGATCCCGGCCTCGCGGCGGTTCTTCGCCGGCGGCGGCGGTTCGGTGCGGGGCTTCGCCTACCAGGCGGTGGGGCCGCGGCTGGCCGACGACACGCCGCAGGGCGGCATCTCGCTCTTCGAGGGCTCGCTGGAGGCCCGTCAGGACCTCACCGCCAAATGGGGCGTGGTGGCCTTCGTCGACGCCGGCTCCATCGGCAGCGATCCGGCCCCGGGCTTCCAGGACCTCAGCATCGGGGCAGGCCTCGGCGTCCGCTACAACCTGGGTTTCGCCCCGATCCGCTTCGACGTGGCCGTTCCGGTGACCGACAAGAAGAACGCCGGGCCCTTCCAGTTCTACATCAGCATCGGGCAGAGTTTTTGAGCGCGCCCGACGACATCCTGGCGCCTCTGAAGCGCTCGGCGATCCCCAAGGCCATCGTGGCTGTCGCGCTGACGGTCCTCGTGTTGATCGCAATCGGGCTCGCGGCCACCCGTTTCGGCGTGCTGCTGCCGCAGGCCCGGCTGATGATCGAGGCGCGCGCCGACGGCCTCAAGGTCGGCCGGCTCGGCAAGTTGAAGATCGAGGGTTTGAGCGGCGACATCTGGCGCGACCTGACCATCCGCAAGCTCACGCTGCGCGATGAGAAGGGTGTGTGGCTCGAGGCGGATAACCTCCACATGACATGGCGGTACGCCGAGCTGCTCAGGCGGAATTTCCACGCCGACCGCATTGATGTGGGGCTCTTGAAGGTGCTGCGCCGCCCGACCTTGACGCCGAAAGGCAAGGACAACGGCCTGCCGGTCTCTTTCCATATCGACGCCGCCCATGGCCGGCTGGAGCTGGAGCCGGCGTTCAGCTACGAGCGCGGCGTCTACGACCTCGACCTCAACCTCGACGTTGAACGGGCGGGCGATCTGAACGGCAAGGTGCGGGCCGTGAGCGCGCTGCGCCAGGGCGACCACCTCAACCTCGACTTCGAACTGGCCAAGACCAGGCCGCTGATGGTGCTGGCCGACGCCGAGGAAGCGCGTGGCGGCGCTCTCGCCGGCGCGCTTGGCCTGCCGCCGGATCGGCCCTTCAGCCTGAAGGTCGCCGCGGGCGGCAAGCTCTCCGAAGGCCGGCTCACGGCTGTCGCGGCCTCCGGGGCGACCCAACCCCTGCGCGCCGTGGGCGCCTGGAACCGCCAGGGCGGCTCGGCCTACGGGCGGGTCTCGCTCACCGCCTCGACGCTCACCGCCCCCTACGCCCGGCGGTTCGGGCCGGACGCCAGCTTCGTGATCGCCGGGCGCCGGGCGGGAGCGGCCCTCTTTGCGCTCGACGCCCGGGTCGGGTCGGCGAACTTCAACGCGCGCGCCTTGGGCCTGGCGGATGTCGGCCAGCGGCGGCTCGGCCCGCAGGGCCTGGCGGTGACCGCCGACGCCGCGTCGCTGTCCCGCATCACCGGCGGTCCTTCGATCGGCCCGGCGCGCATCTCCGGACGCCTGACCGACGCCAAGCCAGGCTTGCGCTTCGCCGGCCAGGCGCAGGCCTCGACGCTGGACCTCGGCAGCTACAGCCTCGCCGGTGCGGCCGGGCCGCTGGAGCTCACGCGCAGGGGCGGCGAGTGGGCGATCAAGACGAAGCTCACCGGCTCGGGCGGACGCGGGTCGGGCTTCGTGGCCGCGGCCTTGGGCGGTGCGCCCAGCGCCAGCTTCGACGGCTCGCGTCTGGCCGACGGGCGGCTGCTGATGCGCGACCTGATGTTGACCGGCGCCGGCCTGAAGGTCGAGGCCAGCGGCGGGCGCAGTCTGCTGGGCGGCCTGACCTTCAAGGGCAAGGCGGTGGTCTCGAACCTGGCGCGGGCCCGCGCGGGCGCCGCCGGCTCGGCCAGCGCCACCTGGTCGGCCAGCCAGGCCAAGGCCGGCGCGCCCTGGACACTCACCGCCGACGCCCGCGGCGACAAGTTCGCCACCGGCTTCGGGGAGCTGGACCGGCTGCTGGGCTCGAAGCCGCAGCTGAAGGCTCAGGCCAATGTGCTGGGCCGCCGGGTGGCGGTCGGCCAGGCCTCGCTGGCCGGCGCGGCGCTGAAGGCCTCCACGGCTGGCGTTCTCGAGACGGACGGCGGCCTTACCTTCAAGCTCGACTGGAGCGCCTCGGGCCCGTTCCACGCGGGGCCCGTGGAGATCGCCGGAAACGCCAAGGGTTCCGGCGCAATCACCGGGACGTTGGCGCAGCCCCGCGCCGATCTGCTGGCCGACCTGGACGAGATCGACATCCCGCGCCTGCCGCTGAAGGCGGCGCACCTGACCCTGAGCTTCCTGCGCAATCCGGACGGATCGAGCGGCATGGCGGCGCTGACCGCGACCAGCGCCTACGGCCCGGCGCGGGCGCGCTCCGACTTCCGTTTCCCAGAGGGTGGGATCGACCTCACCGGCCTCTCGGTGGACGCCGGTGGGGTGAAGGCCACCGGCTCGCTCTCGCTGCGCAGCCTCGCGCCCTCGGCGGCGGACCTGGACGTGGCGATCACCCAGGGCGCGCTGCTCGACGGCGGCAGGATCGCCGGCAGCGTCAAGATCGCCGACGCCGGCGGCGGCGCGCGCACCAGTCTGAACCTTGTGGCCGAGAACGCCCGCCCGGTGGGCTCGACCCTCTCCGTCCACACCGCGCGGGTCACCGCCGACGGCCCACTCGAGCGGCTGCCCTATGCCGCCCAGGCCGAGGGCGCCGCGACCAGCGAGCGTTGGAGCTTCAACGGACGCGGCGTCTTCTCGCAGGCCAAGCTCGGCTATGCGGCCACCTTCGACGGGACCGGAAAGCTGGGCGCCCGCGACCTGCACACCGTGGAGACCGCCACCTTTCGCTTCGGCGGCCCCGAACAGAGCGCGCGGCTGCGGCTGGCGGCGTCCGACGGCGGCCGGGTCGACCTCGACGGTCGGCTCTCCGACGGCGCGGCGGACATCCAGGCACGGCTGACCGGGCTGGGCCTTGGCCTGATCGACGAGGATCTCGACGGCCGCGTCGATGCGACCTTGGCGCTGCAGGGCCGTGGCGAGCGCCTGGACGGGACCCTGGAGGCCAAGCTGGCCGGTGCGCGGGGGCGCGGCGCGACCCCCGCCTCCGGCATCGACGGCGTCGTCCATGGGCGTCTCGCGGACAGCGCCATGACCCTCGACATGACCGCCTCCAACGGCCAGGGCCTGAAGGCCAGCGCCAACCTCGTCCTGCCCACCGTCGCCTCGGTCAGCCCCTTCCGCATCGCCATCGCCCGCAAGCAGCCCCTGCGCGGCCGGTTCGCGGCGGAGGGCCAGATCCGGCCGCTCTGGGACCTCCTGATCGGCGGCGAGCGCAGCCTTTCGGGCATGGTGAGCACCGAGGGCACGCTGGGCGGAACGCTGGCGGATCCCACGGCTACCGGCCAGGTGGCGGTGGTCTCGGGCCGCTTCGACGATGGCGCGACCGGGCTTTCCCTGCGCGACGTGGCCCTGAAGGCGACCTTTGCCCAGGGCGGCGTCGACGTCACCGAGGCGCACGGCGTCGACGGCCGGGGCGGCTCGGTGAGCGGCCAGGGCCGGATGAGCCTGATGCGCGAGGGGGTTTCCTCCTTCAAACTGGATCTGAAAGGCTTCCGGCTGATCGATAACGAACAGGCCACCGCCTCGGCCAGCGGGCAGGCGACCATCGACCGGGCGGCCGACGGCAAGGTCAGGCTCTCCGGGACGCTCACCATCGATCGGGCCGACGTCGCGCCTGACTTGCCGACGCCCTCCGGCGTCGTGGCCATGGACGTGGTGGAGAAGAACCGCCCGACAGACCTCGCGGACCTCGGGCTGGCTCAGGTGCGGCGAGGCGACGGCTGGGCGCTGGACGTCACGCTGAAGGCGCCGCGGCGGGTCTATCTACGCGGGCGGGGACTGGACGTGGAGCTGTCGCTGGACGCCCACGTCACCGGCACCTCCAACCATCCGAACCTCAGCGGCACGGCCCACGTGGTGCGCGGCGACTACGACTTCGCCGGCAAGCGCTTCGAGTTCGATCCGCAGAGCGTCGTCTATCTCTCGACCAAGGCCGAGCAGGTGCGGCTCGACCTCACCGCGACTCGCGACGATCCCTCGCTGATGGCCTCGGTGAGAATCCGTGGGACGGCGGCCAAGCCGGAGATCACGCTCACCTCGACGCCCAGCCTGCCCAACGACGAAGTGCTCTCCCAGGTGCTGTTCGGGCGCACTGCCTCGCAGCTCTCGCCGCTGGAGGCTGCTCAGCTCGCCTCGGCCCTGTCGTCGCTGGCGGGCGGCGGCGGGTTCGACGTGATCGGCAACTTGCGGACCTTCGCCGGCCTCGACCGCCTGGCGCTAGGCGGCGGCGACGCTTCGGGGGTGACAGTTTCCGGCGGCAAGTATCTGACCGACGACGTTTATCTGGAATTGACCGGCGGCGGTCGGGAGGGACCTTCGGCCCAGGTGGAATGGCGGGTGCGCCGCACGCTTTCGATCATCTCCAAGTTGGCCGGCCAGGGCGACGGCCGCCTGGCGATCCGCTGGCGCAGGGATTATTGAGCGGCGAGCCGCCCACCGGTCCGCGCATAGGTCTGGGCGCCCGCGGTGAACACCTTGTCGCTCGGCAGCACCGCCTCGATCGGGATGTCGGTGGTCTTGGCGAGCCGTGCGTAGATCGGGGCGAAGTCCTGCAGTGTGGCGTCCAGCAAGGCCTGCAGCGATGGGACCACGAAATAGACCTGCTGGAAGTCGTCGATCCGGTAGGGTGTGCGCATGGTCCGCTCCAGGTCGAAGCCCAGGCGGTTGGGGGAGGGGTCTTCCAGGGCGAAGATCGATTCCGCCAGGCTGGAGACGATGCCGGCCCCGTAGATGCGCAGGCCCTGCGGCGTCGAGAGCAGGCCGAATTCCACCGTGTACCAGTAGAGCCGGGCGAGGTGGTGCAGCTGGCCCAGGTCCAGCGCGCGGCGGCCGCCGCGGCCATAGGCCTGCATGTAGTCGGCGAAGACGGGGTCCGTGAGCATCGGCACGTGGCCGAAGACGTCGTGGAAAATGTCCGGCTCTTGCAGATAGTCCAGCTGGTCGGGCTTGCGGATGAACTGCCCCGCCGGGAAGCGGCGGTTGGCGAGGTGGTCGAAGAAGACATCATCAGGGACGAGACCAGGCACGGCGACCACGCTCCAGCCGGTCAGCCGGTTCAGCTCCTCGTTGATGCGCTTGAAGTCGGGGATGCCCGAGCGGTGCAGATCGAGCGCCTCCAGCCCCTTCAGGAAGGGATCGGCGGCGCGGCCGGGCAGGAGGGTCGCCTGGCGCTCGTAGAGGGCGATCCAGACCTGGTGCTCGGCGTCGGAATAGCCGGCCCAGCCCTGGTCGATGGTCCAGTCTGAGTTCGCCCCTTCGGGCGGCCCGTTCGAGAAGCCGTCAGCGCTCATGCGCCAGACAATGGCCCGGTTCTCGTGGAAGTTCCGTTCTGAGATGTGCGTTCAAGCCGGGTCGCCCGGCAAAAACCTTGCGTTTAGTGCGGCGGATTTGAAGTTTCCGCCCAGTTCGCGGCGGGCGCTGTGGGAAACTTCAAATCCACAAGCCGCACTAACAAACCTTCGCTGACTAGCGTCCTTATCGATTTCGAAGTTCGTCTAAACTCTCCGCTCGCGCTGGCGAACTTCGAAAACGGGACGCTAGTGGCTGATCCGGGGGCGAAGCTTGTACTGGCCCTCGCCGAAGCTCTCAAAGATCAGCTGCGCCTGCGGGTGGCCGACCGGCATGCCGGTATCGTCGGGCAGCAGGTTCTGTTCCGAGACGTAGGCCACGTACGAGCTTTCGTCGTTCTCGGCCAGGAGGTGATAGAACGGCTGGTCCTTACGCGGCCGGATGTGCTCCGGAATCGATAGCCAGTATTCCTCGGTGTTCGAGAAGGTCGGATCAACGTCGAAGATCACCCCGCGGAAGGAATAGACGCGGTGACGCACGACCTGGCCGATCGCATATTTTGCGAGTCGCGTGTTCATGGTTCCGAATCTTAAGCCTTGCACCTGACTGGAAGGTGAACGTAGCGGCGGATTTTGTCCGTTCAAGGCCATGCTTCCGAGAGGCGAGCGGACTTGCTAAGCTCACCCCTGAAGTGAGGCGCGCCGGATCGGCTAGCGCCTGCGAGGACGGAAAGCGGTCCATGACTGAGGCGCCGAGTGCGCCCGGCGCCCCTGCTCGGGGCCGGGAAGGCAATAATGCCAGCGAGCTGCCCTGCTATGGCGCGCTCGACCTGGGCACCAACAACTGCCGATTGCTGATCGCCACGCCCTCCGGAAACGGCGGTTTCCGTGTGGTTGAGGCCTATAGCCGCATCGTGCGGCTGGGCGAGGGGCTCAGCCAGTCCGGGCGCCTCTCCGAAGAAGCGATGGAACGCGCCATGGCGGCGCTCAAGATCAGCGCCGAGAAGGTGCGCCGTCGGCGTGTGCTCAGGCTGCGGGCCATCGCCACCCAGGCCTGCCGCATGGCCGCGAACGGTCCCGCCTTCGTCCAGCGGGTCGCTGAAGAGACCGGCCTACAGCTGCAGATCATCACTCCGCAGGAGGAGGCGCGCCTGTCGGTGGCCGGTTGCCTCAACCTGATCGACCGCACGGCTGACGCGGCCCTGGTGGTCGATGTGGGCGGCGGCTCGACCGAGCTTTCGTGGGTCGACCTGAAGGGCGCGCCGCCCACCGGCACGCCGCCGCTGCGCGCCTGGCTGTCGATCCCGATCGGGGTGGTCACGCTCGCCGAGCGCTTTCCGGAGGGGGAGACCGCCACCGAGGCCTGGTTCCGGGCGATGGTCGATACGGTCAAGGCCGAGATCGCCGCCTTTCCGCGAGCCGACGGCCTGCGCGAGGTATTCGACGCCGATCGCGCGCACCTGATCGGCACCTCAGGCGCGATCACCAGCCTGGCCGGCCTGCATCTCGATCTGCCGCGCTATGACAGGAGCCGCGTAGACGGCATCTGGATGACCCGCGATGAATGCGACATCGCGGCGGGCCGCTTGCTGGCGCTTTCGGCCAAGGCCCGCGCCGACCAGCCCTGCATCGGCCCCGATCGCGCCGACCTGGTTCTGGCCGGCGCCGCCATCCTCCAAGCTGTCCAGGAGCTCTGGCCGTGCAGCCGGGTCCGCGTCGCCGACCGGGGCCTGCGCGAAGGCATATTGCTGTCGCTGATGTCGGAGCGCAGCGGCCGGCGCAAACGCCGCCGCCGGCGCGGTCCCAAGCTCCAGCAAGTGGCCGCCCAATGACCGACGAACCACCCCCCCGCAAGCGCATGGTCAAGCCGCCTACCGGCGGCACGGCCGCAGGCCGCCCCAAGCCTGCGCGCCTGAAGACCGCCTGGAAACGCACACCTTCGCAGCAAGCCTGGCTGACCCGCCAGATCAACGACCCCTTCGCCGCTGAGGCTCGCGCCCACGGCTATCGCAGTCGCGCGGCCTACAAGCTGACCGAGCTCGACGACAAGTTCCACCTCCTGAAGCCCGGCGCGCGGGTGCTGGACCTGGGCCTTGCGCCCGGCGGCTGGACGCAGGTGGCCATCGAGCGCGGCGTGACCCACATCGTGGGCGTCGACCTGCTGCCGGTCGATCCGCTGCCGCCGGCGCACATCCTGCAGATGGACTTCACCGATCCGGAGTGCGGGCCCAGGCTGATCGAGCTGCTGGGCGGGCCGCCCGATGTTGTGCTGTCCGACATGGCGCCCAACACCGTCGGCCACCGCCAGACCGATCACCTGCGGATCGTCGGCCTGATCGAGGCGGCGGTGGAGTTCGCGGTCCAGGTCCTGAAGCCCGGCGGCGCCTTCATCGCCAAGGCCTTCCAGGGCGGCGAGACCGCCGAGGTGATCGCTACGCTCAAGCGCCACTTCCCAGAGGTGAAGACCGTCAAGCCGAAGGCTAGCCGCGCGGATTCGTCGGAGCTCTATCTGGTGGCGCTTAGATTCAAGGGACGCTGAGGCGTTTCACCTCGCGAAAGTATGACACTGTCATATCTTTGGAGTGCGAGAAATCTCGATCATGAGTCGGTCCAGTCAGCCCGTCACCGTTACGCTCGGCGGCCTCAAGGCGTTCGTCGATGAACGCGTGCGGGTCGGGCGGTACACCTCGGCCAGCGAGGTTGTTCGAGCGGGTCTGCGCGCCCTTGAACGCGAGGAGGCGGCCCTCGACGATTGGATCCGCGCAAAGGTCGAAGAGGCGCTGACCGATCCGCGCCCGAGCATCCCCGCCGAGAAGGTATTCGCGGAGCTCCGGGGGCGGATGAGCACCGCGGTAAAGGCGGAAGGCGCCGACGATTAAAGTCGCCTTCCTCGCCGCGGCAGACGCGGATCTCAACGGCATTTTTGACTATCTACGCGATGAAGCCGGCGCGCGGGTCGCGCAGAATTATGTGGAGCGGCTGATCGCGGCTTGCGCCGGCCTGGCTCAATTTCCATAGCGAGGCATCGCGCAGGACCATATTGCTCCTGGCATCCGGATACTCGGATTTGAGAGGCGGCTTGCGATCGCCTACCGCGTGAGGGCCGGCGAAGTCGAGATCGTAAGAGTCCTGTATGGTGGGCGTGATCTGGACCGAGCCTTCAACCCAAACGACGGACAGGCCTAAGTCGCAGCTCTGGGCGGCCAGGGCGGCGTCCTCGCCCCTTCGGCTGCCAGCCAGTCGCGGAAGCGGGCTAGCGGGCGGCTCTCCGCGCCGGGCGCGGTGAGGATGGCGAAGGCGCTCTCCGACTTCTGGAAACCCATGGGGGCGACAAGGCGG
>Ga0307510_10004777_pt1 | contig 16029 bp, 16 predicted proteins | sample 12_EM_MG_FD_207224 | JGI IMG/M metagenome (GOLD analysis project Ga0307510, IMG submission 207224) | Populus trichocarpa ectomycorrhiza microbial communities from riparian zone in the Pacific Northwest, United States - 12_EM | ecosystem: Host-associated > Plants > Roots > Unclassified | place...
CTGGCCTATGAAGTTTCCAGTTTTTATTTCCTCTTGTTCCTAGGGCGCTAAAACGCCTCTTACTTTTCTTTCTTTTTAGTAGTATAGCTTATGATATGCATCCTATGGCCTCTCTGATACACCTCGCTTGGTATCGATAAAACGTGATTACTTTTCTGCTGACCCCGTAGCAAAGCCAACTTGGCGGTGAATGCACAACATGATTGATACTTTGAGTTAAGATTAGACGCTAGATTAGCCTGTCCTACGCAGTGTTGTGTTGTATTATGCTCCGGGAGACGGGCTACCTACTATACCTGCGCACGAGGAGGTAAAACCAGGCCATATCGTATTCTCACACTCACCCACCCACTCACTACGCGAATTTCTGGGAGGCAGTGCAGAGCTCCTGCTGACTGTTTTGAGGTTTAATACCTAGAATCTAAGTGAATAAAGGGTACCTACTCGCCAAAGTGCCGCAAAGGTAGTGATATGTGCCCTATCCTACAAGCTCAGCCCTGCGCTAGAGCACCAGAAATCCCGAGGGAGTGGAGAAGGCCAGTCTTCAATATTCCCCCATTCCGCAATACAGTGCGGTCCCCTCGCCCAGTCCTTGGTGGCACTGTGCCCACAGAACAATACCATAAATTTCCCACGGCATTCCAAGTGCCTGACAATGCAAAAAAAACCTATTAAGATTCTCCACTAATGATACAAGCAGGAGATTTTGGGACCAAGAAGTTATTTGTAAAACCTAGCCCAGAGGGTTCTGGATATACCGGTAGCAGAGCGGGCAAGTTTTCCTAGTAAATTGGCTTATAGTGGGGCATTATGGAGTTTGTCACATTGCTAATAGTGTTAAGGAGGGTTTGCGCTGGTTTATAAGGTTGTCTGATAGAGGTGAGGTGATAAATGTTTTATTACTGGCCGCTGGTGGGCAAATCTCCTCTGTGTGTGTCCGAAGGGGAGGGTGTGCCAAACACTTCCTAAGTTATTCACAATCTGCGAGTATTCAAGTTGTGCTATCATAATATATTATCATGTTAGCATATTAGTTGTGAAAGAGGAAGTGAAAAAGGGAAAGAAGATAGGCTTATCCGTGAGAAAAACAGGATTAGAGGGGGTCACTGGTTACGAGTCCATCGCCAAAGACCGCCCGACACCCGTACACATTTGGGGTGTATGCTAAAATAGCTGTGGCACGGTATCCACAACTTATGGTGGTTTTGTTTAGGGCATTGCTTGTGACCCCCGAGTCGGGAGTGTTGGGCCTCTCGGTTTTATATATGGAGCTTGGTGTGTTGACTTGCTTCGGATAATATGGATTGTGAATGGGTGATGCAGTACTGAAGATTACAGCTACAAGGTGCGATACTGGAAAACTGTATCTCGCTCTATGAAAAGTTCGGTTCCGGGTGATGGTGTATTTTACCATGGGAGCTCATGCTCCAGAAAGTGCTAACAAATTAAGTTTCCTTATAGCTAGCGCAGTATAGATAACTAGCCCAGAGATTAGAGGGTGGCCAGACAAAGGACTTGTAAATGAGATTTTAGTAACATATTAGGAGGCGTGTGCACAGGGGGATGCTGCTTAGGAGATTCCAAGGTGGATCCTTTTATGCTTACCCACAATATTGAGGCCAACAGTGTGTTTGGAGACTTAAATTGCTGTTTCTTTTTGCTTCTGTGGGTGAGCCCCCTCTTGTAGTTTCATTGAGATCAAAAGTGTTTTTTATATCGTCTCGGCTAACAGCTTTTGGTAGATTCACGGAACGCTCCTGTACAGTATCACATTGAATCGTATTGTGTGCTATGTAAAATTACCCTTCGAGCACTCAACTTAGGCGAGTGACGATCCGTGACCGCATTATAAAACAATGGGGGAGATGGTAGTGATAGTTAAGTCACATGCTTAGAGATAATAGCAGTCAATTGTAGTGATTTTTTTATGAACAGATTGGAGCGGGGTTGAGGTACTTTATTTTTTTGCACGCACTATTCCAATCGGAGTAGTTTTGTTTATGTTTTGGGGCATTGAATACTAAGCGTGTAGCCGGGATTTACTCTGCTGCCTCGGTAAGTTAGTTAAGCGGCAAATCTTGGATCCTGAATTCACCTAGGTTCACCTAGGCTCTGATAGGAGACTGTTCATCATCATATTCAATGACCCTTTGAACAACTCCTGAGGCTAGCCCTCTGTATTTGGCTTCGGCAAGCTTCTCGATCGTTAGAAAGATGGGGTAGCTTACGATAAAGGTAGTAGGCTACCGCGATGCCGCACTGGATTGTGTTGTACTGTACGACTACTATAGTCGAGCGCTTAGCTGCTTCGGTAGATACAAGGGCAGGGAGAAATTTGGTTGGTTGACCTTGAATAACCGTTCAATCACTTCTTACCAGGCTCTGATTCAAGAGTAGTGTCCTTGTCTTCAAAAAACCTAGTATGAGGTTGCGAGGAAGGCCTCCGGGCCTGTGCCGTCATCATGGGGGCTGTGTTGCTCCCAGTTAAGTGATATGTAAGTTTCTCGACAGATCTGCCTATAAGGGTTGATGTGATTGCGCTCGAATACTAGCTTGGTTTCTAGTATCATAGTCAAAACACTAAACCGCGAGTGCTCTAGGGTGTTCCTTCATTGCAACGCAAGATTTGTGTGGCGCTATAGGATAAAGCTTAGAGAGGTATTAGTCGCTATCAATACGGTAAACGCAAAGGGGATGCTGCAGGAATAGTTTTGCGGGAGATTAGAGTGACGGCGCCCCCGTGCATAAATCAAAGTTAGAAGTTGGAAGTCGGGAGCCTTGGCAGCCGTGTCTGAGGCAACGCCTGAGAAAAGCAAGGAATGCGGGATGACAAACTTCTTGGTGTGAAGGAACTTCCCTCTCAAATATTCGCCAACTTCCGACTTCCAACTTTCACTTCTACCTGGGCGCCATCACTTTATTGATTGGGTCGTGCTGAGGTATCGGTCACGAAGCTCTACAAATAGCGCCACTTTTCTTTAGCTTAGCGATTCCATCGACCAACCGACTCAATCACCTATCCTTCACCCCTTTCCGAACAGCAAAGATGTCTCACACCAAGTCCTTCAATACTATCAACTCCTACAACAACGTGTGGAACAACTGTAGTATTGCCGATGAGCGGCCTCAAGTCTTGAACTGGCTATCTCCGCTAGATCCCAAGTTCCGGCACCAGGACATTCAAGGCCGCCGGGTTGAAAATGTTGGGGAATGGCTTTTACAAACTGAGGAGTTTCGAAGCTGGTGTGATAGCAGCGAGGGGGGTGCGTCCGAAAACGCGGTTTTGTTTTGCCATGGAGATCCGGGGGTTGGCAAAACCTATATTAGGTAACAGGGGCGGACCTAAAGGTGGGAGAAAAGCGACAAGTGCTGACAAGCAGCGATATTAGCTCCTTGGTGATAGACATCTTGTGTGATCAAGCTGGAGGACGGGATGCCACAGTTGCATGTTTTTATTTTGATTTCGCCGCACAAAACGAACAGTCCCCCGCGAGCATGCTAGGCTCCCTGCTAAAACAGATAGTTTGTGGACGGGGAGGGATCCCCGGGGAGATATGGCAGGCATATCAAAACCAAAAAAATGCTATTGGTGGGCGGGGACTGCGACTTTCCGACATTGTGAAGATGCTACAAAATACCTCTCGTGAGAAGCGCACGTTCATATGCATCGACGCTCTCGATGAATGTGCGGCGGGTCATCGAATCAAGCTTCTTGATTCGTTAAACCAAATCCTCCTGGGGTCTCTAGGTATTCGAATATTCATGACTGGAAGACCGCACATTCTTCCTGAGATTAGAAGGCGTTTTGCCGGAATAACAAGTATATCCATAAGTCCCAAGAGAGACGATATCATCAGGTATCTCCATAGCAAGCTAGGCGAGGACACGAACCCAGATGCGATGGACGGTAGCCTGGAGGCAGATATCCTGAGGAAGATACCGGAAGATATTTCTGAAATGTATGTAGAGGCAGCAGTAGTCTGGAAGCTACCCCAAGTTATCTACTAACAGGTACATACCTAGATTCCTGCTAGTGTCGCTGAATATCGATGCAGTCCTACAAGAAACTACAATTTATCGCAGGCGACAAAAGCTCAACGCAATGGCCAATGGCCTAGGGCTGGGGGATGCTTACGGTGCAACACTCGGTCGGATAAAGGGGCAAGGTGGGGAGAAAGCGAGGCTTGGCATGGCCACTTTGATGTGGATCTCCCATGCGGAGCGGCCCTTGAAGCCCGATGAACTGTGCCACGCCCTAGCAGTCGAGATAGGGTCGCCAAATCTCAATGTCGACAATATTCCCCCAATAGGGATAGTGGTAACCTGTTGCCAAGGACTTGTTGTTGTGGACAAGGAGGCTTCCACTATCCGGTTAATCCACTTTACCCTTCAAGAGTACCTCCGGGCTCACCCTGAGCTTTTTGGTACAGCTCACTCGACAATCGCAGAAACCTGCCTGAGTTATCTGAATTCGGAGCAGATCAAGGCTCTCTCGACCAGTCCCTCTCCCGATCTCCAAGGCACACCATTTCTCGAATATTCTTCTCTGTATTGGGGAATACACGCAAACAAGGATCTTTCAGATTGCGCGAAACTTCTTGCGCTAAAGTTGTTTGGCGACTACAATAACCACATATCTACTAAAATCCTCTTGAAAGCACAGGGGTGGGATTTTTACAATATTGATTTTGATAAAATTTCCCTGTTTAGTGGTCTGCACTGTGCATCTATCCTTGGAATTGATGAGATTGTGGCTGGTTTGGTAGAAGTGGGGGGCTATGATATAAACCAAGGAGACTGCGTTGGTAATACACCTCTCGTGTGGGCTGCTAGGAATGGGCATGGGGGGGTGGTGGAAATACTACTCGGACGAGGCGACATTGACCCCGACAAGCCTGATGAGTACGGCCAAACACCACTCTTTTGTGCTGCTTTGGATGGGCACGAGGAAGTAGTGAAAATACTACTTGGGCGGCACGACATCAATTGTGACAAACCAGATAAATACGGCCGAACACCACTCTATTGTGCTGCCAATAATGGGCACGAGGGAGTAGTGAAAATCCTACTCGGGCGCGACGACGTTGGCCCAGACAAATCTGATGGGTACGGCCGAACACCACTCTGGTGTGCTGCTTGGAATGGGCACGAGAGAGTCGTGGAGGCACTGCTCGGGAGGGGCGACGTCAATCCTGACAAATCTGATGAATACGGCCGCGCGCCACTCTGGTGGGCTTCTGGGAATGGACACGAAGGAGTGGTAAAAATACTACTCGGGCGGGACGATGTTGATCGCAACAAGCCGGACAAATCAGGCCGAACCCCACTCTGGTGGGCTAGGAAAAATCGCCATGCAAGAGTGATAGCTCTACTACAATCCCCAACATCTACCTCCCGCAGCACGACCTAAGTTCGAGGAGACATCGCCCTCCTTGCCTCCTTAAGAAGACCGTACTGATAACTATGTGCAAATTCCACAAGGACCACAATAGCTCCATAAACCTGTTTGTCCCTGCCACTGCCTCTTCCTCTCAGCCCCGCCCAGCCCTCTCTTGAAGCCTAAAACGCTACCGTCTGTTCTTTCCTTCCGGCGTAGGCCTACCGCAGAAACCCGGCTTGAATATTCGGTCTCAGTCGAAGGAAATCATACGCGATGGGAATGCACATATCTATCACTTACATGCCCTAACATCTCTAGCGATTTCTTATGCAGTTGAATTAGGTTTTGTTAGTCTCTGTTCGCAATCTAGAGATCGGCGCTGGTGGGGGGTTATTTCTATTATAATTGTTAAATTAAGCCTGTGTGGTTTGAAATTTCCATCATATTTGCTTTTTTGTTTGTCTGTTTTCTCTAAGAATCCTCTTTGCGTATTTGTTGTTCACCCATCTACCGGTAGTTCTTTCTTGCAATTCCCTCACCTCCGAAGTGTCGATGTGAAAGTTGTGTATATATAGAGGGGAAATATAAAGTGTACAAGTATTCCTTGCACTCCTGAACAGGGACGCAAAAGTTACTTCTTAACCTAGGTATTGGATGATGGCGGCCGGTTCCCATTACGGGCACAGCTCAATGGATGACATGCTTATATACCATAGTTCCTCTAGATGTGAGCTTGAATATGAGGTTGGGATGCTGTCGACACCTTTTGGTTTTGCTCATCCCGGAACCTTAATACAGCTAAGGAGTCTTTAACTAAGGCACCAGCTCCCATTCCATGAGTACAGTACCTGGCCCAACTTGTCAAGAGTGACCAAATGTTCCACAGCGCTTTGCAGTACCGGTGTAGGGCATGGACTGTCATAGGGTAGTTTGGCGGTCACACGGAGAATTTTCTCCCACTATGACTGGCCACTTTGTATCTAGCTCAGCGTGCATCCTTCTCACTTTCCTAGTAAGACAACAGGCAACACAATAACAGCAAACAACAACGGATGGACATCAACACCCAGGCAATCAATCAATAGACATTGTTTCCTTTCTATTCCAATTGGGTTCTTTTCTCTCTCTGCTATTCTATCCTTATTCCCTAGCCTAACAACGAACAACCACACCGAGGATAGCAAGCCAATCAACAACCTTTTCTTTCCTTCTTAATTCGTTCAAGCGCATCGCTCCCTACTTCACCCTTGTCAAGGCCTTTAGGTAATTCATCGTCTGGTCAACTTTCCACCTGTTTGTCTTCCGGTTTATCAATAGGTCACACATACGCACAGGAGGGTGATTTCGGCACGCGCGACACACCATCCAAACTAAACGGGTCCTGCGAAATCAGCCCAACACCGGTAACATACGGGCAAATTACAGCTGTAAGGCACAATGTCGGAAAACCCTATCTCGCTCTATAAATGCGATGCTAGGTAATTTTGATACAAGACTCAAAGGTGACGCTTTAGTAACATACGAGGGAGATTGTGTGCAGGGGGGTACCGCTGAGGAAGAGTCAAACTGGGTCCATTCTGTTTTTATCCGCAATGTAGGAGGTTAATTGCACATTTAAAAACTCAAGTTGGGTATTTTTTTCCACTTCTGTGGGTCATGTGTAACCCCTATAGTACCAACCTAGTTTCCACTATGATGCCGGACAATGCCAATCAACACCTTAGCGAACCCCAAATACGACCAACTTCAAACTCTTCTAAGTCAACAACAACAACTCAAAAGCTCAAAAGCTTCTGTAAAAGTCTTTATTTGATGGTTGTCTAAAGAATTACAGAGGGGTTTAAGGAAATATGAACTTCCTGCTGTGCTAGAGCAGTTCAAAGATTTCCATTTTTTGGTGGGAGAAGTGCCAAATTAACACACCCTAAAATTACTGTATCAGGTAATATCTTGGCGGTACCATGCCTAATGCGGCAATAAATATCGCCGATCATTTCACTGGGTGAGATAACCTAACCCAATTAGGAAGGTTGTTGGCGCTTAGTAAGCGACCGCGAATTAACACAGGTGTGTCCGGCACTACCGTAAATTTTGGGTAAACTCGACCCGGCGCTAGTGTTGCCACTGGGAGGAAAACGTGGGGTCGGAAAAACTATGCTTGCTTCGCCACCAAAAAGATCCAATAGAATCATGCCAAGTAGGTGATTAGATGTCGAAGTACTCGAGTGGAAAGAGGCTTCTGGCATTTACAAGTAGACAATGGAAATTACTAGCAGCCTGTGGAGTCTGATACGCATAGTTAAAAAGGGAGCTCAACTGATCAAGAGAAGGACAAATACCTGTACCTGAAAAAAAACCAGTTTTTTACTTTAAAGATGCGACCTTTACTTCGTAGATTGAAATCAAGTGAGGAGAATGGAGTCCCGCTTCCGAGACGACGGCGCCCTGGGCGACCCCCCAAGCCAATATCACAGCGAAAGCCACCACCCCTCCGAATAGTTCAACGAGTACAGCGTTCATATTCACGCGAGCGCAAAATCTCAGTTCTAAGCTTCTTATACCACTACAAAGTCGCAATAGTCGATCCGGAAGGTATGCCAACAGGGGAAAGTTGGCCTATTCAGATTGAGGAGGTTAGTCAATTGTTTAAGATTCCACGAAGCACAGTGAGTACCTGGAAGAAAGAGGAGGAGAATATAATAAATACCCGAAAGAGTGGAAGGTCACAACGGCCTCACATTTTATGCTATTGGCCTGAGCTTGAACTCGTTCTTTATAAAGAATTTATAAAGCGAAGGGAGGAAGGAAGAATGGTTCGGAGAGGATGGTTTAGGAGAACTGCTAGAAGATTGTTTAATGAGCAGTATCCTCATGTTCTGGGTAGTCTTTTTTGCTTCTCAGTAGGCTGGTTCACAGGATTTCTTCGACGGTTTTATATTTCACTCCGCTTTACGACAAATAAGGCACAAAAGCTGCCTCAGGATTATGTGGCTCTCATTCAAGCATGGCTTCAATTCAATAGGCGACACTCTCAACCTCGACCTTATATGTATATGGAAACTGTTCTTACTCGTGAGGTAGGACGGTATATGTTAAAAAATATCTGTAACTTAGATGAAACACCCATATGCTTTGAGTATCTAACAGGGCGCACCTATAGCCTGAAAGGACTTAAAACAATTTGGGCAAAGGCAACCAAAAGTGGATGGAGCAAGCGTCAAGCTACACTAGTTCTATGTGTATTTGCAGATGGAATTGCACGCATCCCGCCTGTTTTAATTTTTCATGGAAAAGGAAGTGCGAGAATGAATGCCGAGCGACAACTTTATGATCCCCGGGTGAGTGTAGAGTTTAATCCTACAGCTTACAATAACAAACAATTATTCCTTAAATATATTGATCAGTACCTTATTCCCACTCTGAATGGTGAGCCTGGCCTATTTGTCTTTGATTCAGCTGAGTTTCATAAGACTACTGCAGTACTGGAAAGGCTTCAGCAGCATGATATCGTACCTTCAATTATACCAGGAGGATGCACAAGCCTTATACAGCCCTTAGATATTTCAATCAACAAACCACTAAAAGAGATGATACGAGACTTTACAGATGAAGCTATCTATTCACGAGATTTGGAGCTGGAAGACTGGAAACTACGGGACCGGCGCATATTAACAACAAAATGCATTGCCGACTCATGGGTGGAGTTCAACCGGGAAAAGAAAGACGTGGTAATCCGATCATTTCGACAACTTGAAACGGGAATCTCACTTCCAATTGACGGGAGTTGTGATTCTGAGCTCAACATTAAAGGCCTTCCCCCCAACTTCACGATTGGAAATTGGAGATCAGAGGAAGGTTCCACTTTAGCAGAGGAGATTGAAGAGCTCAATGGGTCTTTAACTGAGATTGCGCCAGATGCGGAAGAGGACTTGGAAGAACACGCTACAACTGCAAATACCGGCGGTATTGAATTTGTTTAATATGTTCCATGTAAGTAGACTTGAACATCCATTGGTCCTCTATCCCATACTCACCGCTTAGGATTACATAGTGGTGGCGATAACCATGCTCGATTGCCAGTGGATGCCTTTGGTGGCAAAGCGATCCTAGTTTTTCCGGCCCCACGTTTTCCTCCCAGTGGCAACACTAGCGCCGGGTCGAGTTTACCCAAAATTTACGGTATACTGCTTTCACGTGCGTTTCTGCCCCGCCTAAAAGGGAATAAAAGGAAGGCACATTGTCCCGATTAGCAAATATAACCCTTTGTGCTGCCGAGAGCACCTCATCCGAAACTCGAAGGGTGACTTACGACACCAACACAGTATTCTCTAGGCTACTTCACGAGACTCGATGAGCAGCTGGCCGGCTCATCTACCACCCGACCAGGTTTCCTCAGGATTAAGATTAGTTTGTGCGGAGGATCTCCCTCCTCCCTCTTCTCTCCCCTCCCTCCCCTCTATCCGTGGCCCTTATCATACCCCCCGTGTGACCCCTATCCCCCCGCAATATCGGCACCTTAGTTCTTCCCAGTTCCTGCTTCTATTATACTACTGTTGTTATCATATCGTGCTCCCCCCATCGCGCCTTCTCTTTAGCCCCGTGTCCCAAATACCACACACGGGTGGGATCAGTGAAAATAAATAGGAGGGAATTACTACAAATAAGCCAGACTATATCTCGCGCGCCCATCATGGCGAGCGATAATCCACACAACTTTCCCCCTACTCTCACGCCGAGCCAATGGATCACTCTCTACTCCCTCACCTCCGCCATAATCCAGCCATTCACGGAGGACGAAATAACAGCATACATACAATCCGCAGCGACGGATATCTCAAAGGAGCACCTTAGGTCCTTTCTCCTGGAAGAAGCGAACTATACAAATCCCCGCTTCAGATTCGCTCTAGAGCACACCCTAGAGAAAAAGCTGCCAAAAAGCTCGGTTCAGGCAATATGCTTTGTGCTAGGCCTACTCGAGTACGCCCCCCTCCCCCGCGCGCAATTCACCCTGCATTCGCTCCCCCAACCTGAGGCTGACGATCTCTCTACAGTTCCATACCCGGCTGCCTCCTCCTCACCTTTTCCCTGACCCCATTCCACCGTCAGCCGGCACGCGTTCGGGAGGACCTTATAATCTCTTGGCTCGACCAGTCATCCCGGCTCCTCTTCCCGCCAATTCGCAGTTTCGCAAAGGCCATCGCGGCCCTAACCAAGGTAGTCTGGTCACGGAGTGCGGATACAGACATGTACTATGGGGCTATAGGGTATCCGGAGAAGACCGGAGCCGGGGTGAAGGCCCTGGATGGGGAACCAGGGGAGTTTTACAAGTTCGAGTTTCTAGACTTCTCTACCAGCGAGAAGAACGTGCTCGAGTGCGACGTTGTCATCGTCGGGTCGGGGTGTGGGGGAGCTGTTGCGGCGGCTCGACTAGCGGGTGAGGGTCTTGACGTTGTGGTTGTCGACCGCGGCGAGTGGTGGGTCTCATTCTTCTCATGTCTATCCCCGCGCCGCACCCGTACTTGTGGGCTTTAAGCTAACGCGGACCGGGAGGGGTTTAGGGTTCCATCCGATCAGCTACCGTTACGGGAGGTTGAGGCTTTTACTAGATTGTTTGACAGCGGTCTGACTCTTACGACTACGGATGGAGCTGTTGGTTTGATAGCGGGTGATACGTTCGGTGGCGGCGGAGTAGTTAATTGGGCCGCGAGCCTCCAGGTATACATTATCATTCCGGGGTCAAGGTCAGATCATGGGATCTAACTCGAAAACAAAAAAAAGACGCAAGGATTTGTCCGGGAGGAGTGGGCGGAGAAGCACAATCTTCCCTTCTTCCTTTCCAACGATTACCAGAATTGCTTGGATAAGTACGAGTTCCAACACCTTCGCAATGCGGGACTATGGCTGATAGAGTAGGGTGTCCGAGCGAATGGGCGCCACGGTGGAAGGCATTAAGCACAACCACCGAAACCAGACTATTCTAGATGGATGCAGGAAGTTGGGCTACTCTGCGGCAATTGTCCCGCAGAATACGGGTGCTACTTTACCAGGCGATAAGGAAGGCACAGTACGTGAGCATGCAGATGGGTATTGCGGCTATGGGTGTGGGTGCGGCAAGAAAGGAGATGGCCGGAAGATGGGAACGTGTGTTCATAACCTATGTGGATCACGATATCTCACTTGACTAACTCTATATTTCGCAGAACCCATACCTGGCTCCCGGATGCCGCCAAGGCTGGCGCCCGCTTTATCCAGAGCTACTACGTAGATAAAGTCCTTTTTTCCAGCGATGCCAAAACCAAAGCCATAGGAGTAACGGGCACCTGGGGCCCGCAGAAGGTCCCACTAAAGATCATGGCCAAAAAGGTCATTGTGAGCGCCGGTTCACTGCACTCGCCGTGTTTACTCTTACGTAGTGGACTATCCGTACTCCCCCCCTTCCCCATACCGCTACACACATGCAACCACTAAACAACGCCAGAACCCAAACATTGGCAAATATCTCCACCTCCACCCCGGCGTCACAATCCACGCCTTCTTCCCAGAGCGCACAGACCCTTGGATAGGCTCTCCACTCACCACCGCCTGCACGCAATTCGAAAACCTCGACGGGAGCTACCACGGCGGAAAGCTCGAAACCGCCATAATGGGCCCACTGGTAGTCGTAGGCCCACTCCCCTGGCTCTCCTCGGCGAGCTTGAAGCGCGCAATACTAAATTACCGCCACTCGGGCCTCTTCTTCACAATCCAGCGCGAGTGCGAGCCCGGAATGGTGACGTTGAACGCCCACGGCGGGCCGGCCGCCAAGTATACCATTAGCGAAGCCGACCGAGCAATGATCCAAACTTCCCTGCTAGGACTAGCGAAGATACTCTACGTCCAAGGAGCAGAGGAGATATTACCATCGGTCTACGGCATGAAACCCTTCAAGCGCAATCCCACCGCCGCCGAGCGCGAGGAGGAAATCCGCGAGGAGATCGCCGAGGCAGAGTCCTCCGGACGCTACTTCTGGGGCGGAGGGGACCGCGGCGAGGATAAAGACGAGGGGGATGAGGATGAGGAGAATGGTGAGGGTGCGTGTGGATACGCAATGCATCAGTTTAACGACCCCGGCATCATGGATCGGAGGTTCCAGCGGTGGCTGAAGAAGTTTGCCGCCCACGGGATGGGTGGAGAAAAGACGATTTATGGGTCGGCGCATCAGATGGGGAGCTGTCGTATGGGGAATGATGGAGGCGTTGGGTCTGTCGTGGACCCCAAGGGGAGGGTGTGGGGCGTTGAGGGGCTGTTGGTTTCGGACGCGAGTGTCCTGCCGAGCGCTTGCGGGGTCAACCCTATGATCACTACCATGGCTATTTCCGAGTGGATCTCTGGCGGGGTGGTGGCAGAGTTGAAGTCGCAGAAGGGTGGTGGTGGTAGTGCTGATGGTGTTAAAGCTTAGTCACGTAGCGGATATACCCAGTTGGACTGTAGTATCGTATTTCTTTTTTTTATAAAATCCGCGGCTTATCCGTAGCTAGCTACAGGAAAGCCATGGCATTCACCCTGAGGTAGGCTGCGGCCTAAAACCCCTATTTAAACAAAAGAAATCCTCCCCTATCCAACACGCAATAGAGTGATCTTCCATCCGAGATGGTGTGTCAAAGGCGCTTCTTTACGATCACTGGTTTGCGCGACCATTACCCTTTCGGGCATCTCTGAGGCAACTACACACCTCCGCTCCTAGCTAATCGCCCGAGGCACAGCCCCGCGTGCGGCCGAAGTGCCCCGCAGGCCCCCCACGGGATAAGGTGGGTGTGCACTGCTCAGGTAGAGCTTCGCAACCCACCCCGACCCCGTTAACGCCCCTGTCTGTGGCCCCCTGCACCAAGATTAGTGGTATAAACGATCCATCAGGATCTCCTTCTGTAGCGTGTTTTCCCCCACTGCACCCACCACCTTCCTCTTGGTCGAGGGTACGTGATCTACTACAAGACATCCGGTGTAAGCCGGAACAGTCCGCCTGCTGCTGCCGAAGCAGCCCCCCCATGACCTTGTTACGGTACTTTTACTCCTTAGGCCCCGAACAACGCTTTATGTATGCACCCTCGTCGACCACCCTAAGGCGGACGACCTCAGAGCTGGTGCAACGCTCCGACACCACGGGTCTACCCTGCGCACGGCATGCCGTAACCATGGGACCGACAGCGGCATACTGTCCTCTCGGCCCCCCCCCACGTTGCTTCTACAGCTTCGCGATCGTGGAGAAAAAAAAAGAAAAAGAAAAAAAAACCACGCCTCACTGGGATGAACCAGCTTCATCAATCCTTTAAGTTGCTCTGCACCACACTGCAACCGTAGGCCACACTGTCTTTCAAGCATCACAAAGCAGACGTCTCATCCCTCCTCGACTGTCTGCTGTATTAACCATGGGCCCGCCCAACATCACATGATGAAGGCACTTCCCCCTTCTGCCCACGAGAGGTGTCCCATCAGAGCACTGGCCTTCAAGCACTGAACACGGGCTTCTTATATCACCGTGTGGATACGGAATTGAGCCGTATAGCGTCCCCATCGGACAGTTTTCAGGGCACGGCACGGGAATTGCTCCCTCTCCCCATTTCCCAACATCCCAGTTGTAAGGGAAACAAGGTAGACCCATTTCCCCTGTTTTTAGAGGCCCAAGAAACCTTTCTTTGTCGGTAACTAAGGCCAGGCTGGGAACGCTGGCCTTGGGGATGTTTTATTTGATCCAAGCCTATGAAGCTCCACCAAAGTTCGGCTTGGATAGGACCATGATAAGATCTTCAAAATAAGATCATAGTGTTTTGCACCGTACCCACCTTCCTAAATAGGAAGGTGAAATGAAATAGGTGGTATGGAGTTTTGTTGGGCTGTGGTATCGTATTGCCTTGTATAATATTATACCAAACTCTTCACGGAGGCCTGGTACAGCGCAGGGACAACTGCCGCCGTACAAGCACCGTTGTGTGGCTGCCGTGAGGCGAGCGTCGTGAGAAGCCCGGAACAAAAGGTGTGATAGGAAAACTGAAGTGTGTTTGTTGTTGGATGTGAAGGTGAGGATGTACAGAGAAAGGAACGCAACTGAGAATAAATACAGTTTGTGGTGGCCACTCGCACAGTGGGCCCGCTATCACACAAACACCAGAAAAACCAGTCACCCTCAACATGGTGACAGTCCCACTCCCACTCACTAGTGTGCCCTAACCTGACACACCACGACGAGGCCACCCTGTCAACTCTCACTCTTCACCTCTTATCATAATAATTATGATATCTGAAATATATATGTTTTAAGTATCATGCAGCACTGAATTTACTACCTGCTCTTAACCCTCACAGTCCCTGTTTTCTTAACTCGGCATGCATCCCGAACACATCCTCCAGCATACGCGGCCGTTGTCCCCAACCCTTCTTCGACACATCTTCTCTACCATTTCAAGGCAGTCCTTGAGTACCGGTATCAACATATTCTCGGGATGCGTACGCTTATATCAGTAATAGCGCAAGCCTCCACACATCGGCCAATCCCTACAACAGCAACAATACCCCCATTGCCCCTACTACCGTCCCTCTGGAAAGAAACAAGCAAGGATAAAAACATGATTACATGGCGCCTACCCGGTAAGAACAGCATCCAGGTGGTGCTCCCCCCCGGTCGGCCCACATAAGAGTACATAGGCATAATACAACCCAGCCCAGTCAGGTCACCCAGGAAGGTCCGGTGACGACCCAGCCCATTAGGCATCATACTGCCAAAGCACCCGCCGAGTTGGCATACGCGCAGATGTCTACCTCGATGGGGAGGGTACTCATGCTAAATCGGCGGAGCAATCTGTGGATTATTCGACACTATCTGCGGCCCAAGGAGAGTGCATCACTATGTAGGTTTTCTATGAGGCATGCGAGGCCGACCATTGTTACATCGTGCAGCATCTCGAAGAAGGATACGAGTGTGTTAGCTTCTACGATTGTCTTATCTGCCATCCAAATAATCTCTAGACCCGCACCCACCGATACTCCCAGGATAATACCAGCCTCCTTAGCAATAGCTAGTCCCCATAACTGCTGCTACATCCAAGCTACATCCAACCAACCCTTCAGTCCGCCATGGGTATAAAGCCATACAACAGACCGATCCACGGGAAACATGGACAAGTGCTCGTCAAAGAACTCCATCCGCCCCCAGTTTGCCTACCCCTATTAGCATCCTTACCGGCCCGGGGCAGCGCCCACCGCTCAACCACGTGCCATTGCTTTCCCCTGCAGATTGCTCTGATTCTACAGGATCTGCCAGTGCTGCCGACAGCAGCTTAGGATAGCTCTCGCCCGTAACAGCCGAATCAGCCGATGCATGCCCCATGCCGAAGGTAGTGAAGCAGGTATCATAGTAGGGTTTGCAGAGTTTGTTTGGGTATAACGGAGTGAGTCACTATGGACAGCAGAGGAGTAGTAATTCAGGGAATTGGGAACGCCAAAGAGCACAAGGCACCGTATCACCATAGCGAAGAAGTGTATATATTATTAGGCGGAGTGCAGGAAAGACGGTATATATATATATCATACACCCTATCTCTTTTTTCCCCTCTCCATAAACAACTCCACCCACTCATTCTTTCCTTTTTTCCTTTTTTTTTTTTCATTCAAAAAAA
>Ga0307510_10004778_pt1 | contig 16028 bp, 9 predicted proteins | sample 12_EM_MG_FD_207224 | JGI IMG/M metagenome (GOLD analysis project Ga0307510, IMG submission 207224) | Populus trichocarpa ectomycorrhiza microbial communities from riparian zone in the Pacific Northwest, United States - 12_EM | ecosystem: Host-associated > Plants > Roots > Unclassified | place...
CGCGCGCCGCCTTCGCCCGGTTGTCGACCAGCTTGCCGTCTCCCGAGAGGTAGAACTTCTCGTCGAGCGCCGGGAGTTGGTTCGCCGTGGCGTAGGTGTCGGCGGGGTCCGTGATCCAGTCGCGATAGTACGCGAACGCCGGTCCCGTGTCCGTGTCCGTCCGCCGGAGCAGGTAGCGGTCGAACCAGGTCAGGATGCGCCGGCCGACGTAGCTCGACTCCAAGTCGCCCTTGCTCAGGTCGAGTTCGCCGGCGGCCGGGTCGGTCATCCCGCCGCTGTGTCCCCACGACTGCCAGATCATCTTGGCGGTCGTCCCCCGCGCCTTCAGCGTCTTGTACGTCGCCGTCGCCTCGTTGAGGTTGAACAGGCTGTCGGCCTGTCCCTGGACGAGCAGCGTCGGCGCCTTCACGCGGTTCAGATACGACACCGGCGAGACGCTGTGCGCGTACGCGAGCAGGTCCGCCGTCGCCTTGGCGGGATAGCTCCCGGAGTTCAGCGTGCGGATTATGGCGCAGGCCTTGCTGACGAAGTGCAGACAGGTGAGGGAGTTGATCCGGGTCGGGTCGAGGCTCGGCACGGTCAGGGGCTGGGTCTCGCCGATGAGGTAGAAGCCGTTGGTCCACTGCCACTTGAAGGCGCCGGGCACGGTACTGGCGCCGCTCGCGTTGTTGGGGTCGAGCGAGTACGCCAGGTCGTTCCAGGTGATCAGGGGGACGAGCGCGTCGACCCGGTGGTCCACGGCCGCCGTCGCCAGCTGGATCGCGCCGCCGTACGATCCGCCGATCATCCCGACGCGCGGGTCGCCCTTCGCGTCGAGGGTCACGAAGTCGGCCCTGGTCCCGTCGTCGGCGGCGCGTGTGCCCGCCAGGAAGTCGATCAGCCCGGACGCGGCCCTCCCGTCGGTGTCCGGGTCGTCGAGCGAGATCAGACACCCCGACCTGCCGAAGCCCAGCCCGGAGTAGACGAGCCCGACATAGCCGCGCTGCGCGAAGGCCTTGCCGATGGCGTCCGTCGAGCCGTCCGACTTGCTGCCGCCGAAGCCGTTGGTCGCCAGCACGGCGGGCGCCGGGTGGGCGCGGTCCACGCCCGCGGGCCGGTACAGGTCGGCGTCGACCGTGCAGTCGCGGCCGCCCGCGGGGACGGTGAACTTCAGTGCGGTGACGGTGTATTGGTCCGCGGCCGCGGCGGGGCGGCCCAGGACGAGCGGTGCGGTGAGGGTGAGCGGGGCGGTGAGAGTGAGAGCCAGCGCGGCGCGGATTCCAGGCGCACGACGGGACACAGGGACCTCCACACTGAGGACAACCCGACTGAGGGAACGGCGACTTACCGACTGGTAAGTACCGGTCCACGCCCATGGTGTGACACGTGTCAGGCCAGGTCAATCACCGTGAAGGGTGTTTCTTGACAGCGATTCAACAAGCGATCCGACCAGGCGGCGGCTAGCGCAGCGCGGGCTCGTCCAGCGTCAACGTGCCCGCGTCGGCGTCCAGTTCGGCGCTCACGCCGAGCGGTATCGTCAGCGCCCCGTCGCCGTGCCCGAACCCGAACTCCTCGACGACGGGTACGCCCAGTCCGCCCAAGCGGTCCGCGAACACCGGGCGCAGCCTCTCGTACGGTCCGCAGCCGGCCCATGAGCCGAGGGCGATCCCGGCGACGCCGTCCAGCCAGCCGCTGCGCAGGAGTTGGGTCAGCATCCGGTCGATGCGGTACGCCAGTTCGCCGACGTCCTCGATCATCAGCAGCCCGCCGCGCGCACCGGCCGGCGCGTGCGGGGTGCCGAGGTCGGAGGCGAGCAGGCTCAGGCAGCCGCCGAGGGTGACGCCCCGGGCCCGCCCCGGCACCAGTGCGCCGCCGCCGGTCGGGACGGCCCGGAGGGTCCGCACGGACTCCGGGTCGAACAGGGTCGCCCTCAACTGCTCCTGCGCGCGGGCGTTCTTGATGAAGTCGGCACCGGCCGCGGCGGGCCCGTACAGGGTGACCAGGCCCAGCCGGGTGGCGAACGCCTGGTGCAGCACGGTGGGGTCGCTGAAGCCGACGAACACCTTCGGCCCGGCGGCCCGCATCGCCTCCCAGTCGAGCAGGTCGACGATGCGCTGCACGCCGTAGCCGCCGCGGGCGCACAGCACGGCGGACACGGACGGATCGCACCACGCGTTCTCCAGATCGGCCGCGCGGTCGGCGTCCGTGCCCGCCAGATAGCCCAACTCGGCGTGCCGGTCCCGTACATGGGGTGCCACGACCGGGTCGAGGTCCCAGCCGCGCAGGATGTCGAGGCCCGCCTCCAGCCGTTCCTCGGGCACCGGCCCGCTGGGGGCGACGACGGCCACGCGGGCGCCGGGGGCGAGTCGGAACGGCCGTACGAGCGGGGTCACTTGGTGAGCTCCAGGGTCGGGACGCCGGGCGGTTCGATGCCGAAGACCTGGGCGTACAGGGAGAGTTCGGCCTCCAGGGCGCGGATCATGGTGTCGGCGCGACGGAAGCCATGACCCTCGCCCTCGAACGCGAGGTAGGCGTGCGGCACTTGGCGTCCGCGCATCCGCTCCAGGAAGCGTTCGCACTGGACGGGCGGGCAGATCACGTCGGCCAGGCCCTGCATCAGCAGGAAGGGCGCGGTGACCCGGTCGGCGTGCTCGACGGGTGAGCGCTCGGCGTAGCGGGCGGGCACCTCGGCGAGGGGGCCGACCAGGGTCTCCAGGTACCGGGACTCGAAGTCGTGGGTCTCCCCCGAGCCCCAGTTGGCCAGGTCGAGGACGGGATAGATGATGGTGCCGCAGGCGTAGACGTCGGTCGTCACGAGGGACGCGGCGCTGGTCCAGCCGCCCGCGCTGCCGCCCCGGACGGCGAGCCGGGCGCGGTCGGCGGTGCCCTCGGCGGCGAGGGCCAGCGCGACGGCCGCGCAGTCCTCGACGTCGACGACGCCCCACTGCTCGCGCAGCCGGTTGCGGTACTCCCGGCCGTGCCCGGTCGAGCCGCCGTAGTTGACCTCGGCTACGCCGATGCCGCGCGAGGTGAAGTAGGCGATCTCCAGATCCAGGACGAGCGGCGCCCGGCTGGTGGGTCCGCCGTGCGCCCAGATGACGTACGGCGGCAGTTCGTCGCCCGGTGCGGCCCAACTCGGGTTGTGCGGTGGGTAGATGTGGGCGTGGATCTCGCGTCCGGCGGGGCCGGAGAAGGTGCGGATCTGCGGTTCGGGGTAGTGAGCGGGGTCCACGGGGTCGTCGTGGGCGGCGCCGATCACCCGGGCCCTGCCGGTGCGGGTGTCGAGTTCGACGACCTCGCAGGCGCTGCGCGGGCTGGCTCCGACGCCGACGATCCGCTCGCCGTGCACCGCGAGGGTGGAGACGAACTCGGTCCAGGGTCCGGCCGCGTCGACGACCTCGCCGGTCTCCGGGTCCAGTACGCCGAGCGCGGTGGCGCCCCGGCCGTGCACGACGGCGATCGGACCGCTCTCCAGGGGCGCGAACCAGCGCTGGCCCAGCTTCCACAGCGGCCCGCCGAACTCCTCCGCGCGTGCGCAGAGCGGCTGGTGGTCGCGGTACAGGTTCCACCAGCCGGTGCGGTCGCTCGCGTACAGCAGCGAGCCGTCGAAGCCCCAGTCGACCTGTGCGATCGACTCCTCGGGCCCGCCGGCGACGGTCTGCGGCTCCCCGAACGTGCCGTCGTCCGCGACCTCGGCGAGCACCAGCTCCGTGCCGTCCCATGGCATCCGCGGATGGTCCCAGGCGAGCCAGGCCACCCGCCGCCCGTCCGGCGAGACACGCGGACCTGACACGAACCGGTGCCGGTCGTCGGTGAGTTCACGTACGGCGTCCCGGTCCTCGGCGGCGGATCCGTCCAGCGGTACGGCGGCCAGCACGCGTCGCACGTCCCCGGGGCCCTCGCCGGTGAACTCCTCCAGCACGCACCACACTTCACCCAGGTCCGGGCTCAACTGCGGTTCCGCCCACCGTAGTCCGCCGCCCACCCGCGACACGGGGGTGAGCGGGCGCGGCTCGCTCGCGAGGTCGTAGCGGTAGAGGCGCTGGTCGGTGAAGTTCGCGAACACCACGAGGGGTTGGCCGTCCTGGACGACTCCGGCCCAGGGCAGGCCGCCGTACTCGATGACGCGGCTGCGGACGTTCCACGGGGCGGGCAGTACCGATTCCTCGGTGCCGTCCGCGTGGCGGCGGACCAGGGTGCGGCGGCCGCCCTCGGTGGGCCGGGGTTCGGTCCACCAGGCCTCGTCGCCGACGAAACCGACGTACTCGGGACGTCCGTCGTGCGCGGCGGCGAGGGCCGCGTCGATGGGCGAGGGCCACGAGCCGTACGCCAACGTCCGCATGTTCTCCCCCACTTGCTAGGCCGTCCTCAGGAAGCGGTCCAGGACACGGACGCCGAAGTGCAGCGCCTCGACGGGGACCCGTTCGTCGACTCCGTGGAACAGCGCCTGGTAGTCGAAGCCCTCCGGGAGCTTCAGCGGTGCGAAGCCGTAGCCGGTGATGCCGAGGCGCGAGAACTGCTTGGCGTCCGTGCCGCCGGACATGCAGTACGGCACCACGTGGCCCTCGGGTGCGAACTCCTCGACAGCGGCGCGCATCTGAGCGTACGTCAGGGAATCGACCGGCGCCTGGAGGGCCACCTCGCGGTGGTGGAACTCCCAGTCGACGTCCGGTCCGGTGAGCCGGTCCAGGGTGGTGCGGAACTCGTCCTCGCCGCCCGGGAGATAGCGTCCGTCGACGTACGCCACGGCCTCGCCCGGGATGACGTTGACCTTGTAACCGGCGTTCAGCATGGTCGGGTTGGCGCTGTTGCGGACGGTGGGCTCGACGAGCTTGCCCGCCGGGCCGAGCTTGGTCAGGAGCCCGTCGACGTCGTCGAGGTCGGGGGCGATGCCGTACAGAGCGGCGAGTTCGGTGAGGGCGGCGCGGACGGTCGGGGTGAGCCGTAGCGGCCATTCGTGCTCGCCGATGCGGGTGATCGCGGCGGCGAGGCGGGTGACCGCGTTCTCGTGGTTGACCTTGGAGCCGTGGCCCGCGCGGCCGCGCGCGGTCAACTTCAGCCAGCCCGTGCCGCGTTCACCGGCGGCGATGGGGTAGATCTCCCGGCCGCCACCGTCGTGGAAGGTGAACGCCCCTGATTCGCTGATGCCTTCGGTGCAGCCCTCGAAGAGTCCGGCGTGCTGGTCGGCGAGGAAACCGGAGCCGTCCTCGGCGCTCGCCTCCTCGTCGGCGGTGAACGCGATGACGAGGTCGCGCCGGGGCCGTACGCCCTGTCTTGACCAGGCGCGGACGACGGCGAGGATCATCGCGTCCATGTTCTTCATGTCGACCGCGCCGCGCCCCCAGACGACGCCGTCGCGGATCTCCCCGGAGAAGGGGTGCACGCTCCAGTCCTCGGCCTGCGCCGGTACGACGTCCAGGTGACCGTGCACGAGCAGCGCGTCCGCCGAGGGGTCGGTGCCCTCGATGCGGGCGACGACGTTGGTGCGGCCCTTGGAGCGTTCCAAGAGGGTTGGTTCGAGCCCCGAACCGGCCAGCCGCTCGGCGACGTACTCGGCGGCGGGCCGCTCCCGGCAGTCGCCGCCGCCCCGGTTGGTGGTGTCGATGCGGATGAGGTCGGAAGTGAACGTCACGACCTCCGCCAGGGCCTGCTCGTCGACGTCAGCCATACTGCTCCTCCACCGCGGCCGAGACGATCGTGGTGACCGCCTTGAAGGTACGGATCCCCTCGTACATGGTGTCGCTGGTGTACGCCACCTTCCGCTCGCCGACCCGCCCGACACCCGGCACCACGGTGGCGGCCATCGCGAGGTGCTCGGCGTCGAACTCGAGGGCGACGGTGAACGGGCCACCCTGTACCGGTTCCTGACGGACCGCCAGTTTCGCCGCCTCCTTCGCCGCCTCGCGGATGTCGGCGGCGGTCCTGGCCGGCGTACGGCACACGGCCGCGTACCGCGACACATGGTCCTTGACGGCCACCTTCAGCGCCTCCGGCGCGTACCCGAGCGCGTCCTCGCAGGCCACGTCGTCACCCGTGACCAGGACGACCGGTACCCCGTACTCGGCGACGACATGCGCGTTGAGCAGACCCTCGCTCGCGCGGACGTCGTTCAGCCACACGCCGGTGATCGAGTTCGCGAGATAGGTGTGCGCGAGGACGCCCTCCATGCCGGCGCCCGCGTGATAGCCGACGAACGCGATGCCGTCGACGTCGCCGTGCTGCACGCCCTCCACCATGGAGAGGGACTTGTGGCGACCGGTGAGCATCTCGGTCCGCTCGTCGAGCTGTTCGAGCAGCAGATTGCGCATCGTCCAGTGGGCCTCGTTGACGAGCACCTCGTCGGCGCCGCCGTCGTAGAAACCGAGGACGGCCGCGTTCACGTCCGAGGTGAACATCGAACGGCACCGCTCCCACTGCGGCGTCCCCGGCAACACGTCGGCCGGCCAGGTGACGCCGGTCGCACCCTCCATGTCGGCGCTGATGAGGATCTTCATGGGGGATCACGTTACGCGCCGACGCGGAATCCGCGAGGAAGCACCGCTCGGAAGCGCCGCCCGGCATCCATGGATCGCGCAAGAATTTGCGTGACTTGCGTTCGCTTTCGTTCAGCAGCCGCAAGCGGATGCAAGCCAACTCCCGCTTAACTCCAGGGCGATGAGTGCTTCTGGTGAATATTGCGCTGTTCCAGCTGTAGACCCACTCACGACGCTCTGCAATATTTCGATGAAACGACGCAAAATCCTGCCTCTCAGGAGCAGCACGCTCCTCGTCACCTCGCACCTTTCTGCTCCTGCACCACTCCGCCAGGAACGAGCCGCCCTCGCCGCCCCACCGGCGCGCGAGCCTCCGCAGGAAGTGACCCCGTATGACTCGACCGACCCGACACAAGCAGAGATCCTCCAGACGGCGCGCAGCCGTCGCCGCGCTCGCCTCGGCCGTCATGGTGCTGGGCCTGCCCGCCGTCGGCGCGCACGCGGCAGGCGGTCCCAACGTCGCCGCGGACGCGAAGACCACCGCCGGCAGCACCCGCGGCGCGCACAAGGCCACCGACATCACCGACGGCGACACCGACACCTACTGGCAGGCCGGGAAGAAGTCGGCCCAGTGGGTGCAGACCGACCTCGGGAAGAGCGAGCGCGTCCGCCAGGTCGTGCTGCGGCTGCCCGAGCACTGGCAGACCCGCAAGCAGACGCTGGCGCTCCAGGGCAGCGCCGACGGCAAGAGCTTCGCCACGCTCAAGTCCTCGGCGCAGTACGTCTTCAGCCCCGGTGACGACAACACCGTGAAGATCTCCGTGCCCTCGACCCTCGCCCGGTACGTACGGGCCGACTTCAGCGCCAACTCGGTCGCCGGTACGGCCCAGTTGGCCGAGATGCAGGTCCTCACAGCCACCGCCCAGACCCCCAACCTCGCCCAGGGCAAGCCCTTCAGCGAGAGTGGGCACGCCGATGTGTACGGCGCGGCCAACGCCGGTGACGGCAACCGGGACACGTACTGGGAGAGCACGAACAACGCCTTCCCGCAGTGGCTCCAGGTCGATCTCGGCTCGTCGGTCAAGGTCAACCAGGTGACGTTGCGGCTGCCGAGCGGCTGGCCGAGCCGCAGTCAGACGCTCAAGCTCCAGGGTTCGACCGACAACCAGAACTTCGCCGATCTGACGGCCTCGAAGGCGTACACCTTCGACAGTTCCACCGACCAGTCGACGACCATCGCGTTCGACGCGACGACCACGCGGTACGTGCGTGTGCTGATCACGGCGAACACCGGCTGGCCCGCGGGGCAGGTGTCCGAGCTGGAGGTCTACGGACCGGCGACCGGTGACACGCAGGCGCCCACCGCGCCGACGAACCTGAGCTACACCGAACCGGCCACCGGGCAGATCAAGCTGACCTGGAGCGCGGCCACCGACGACACGGCCGTGACGGGCTACGACGTCTACGCCAACGGGCAGTTGAGGTCGAGCGTCGCCGGGAACGTGCTGACGTACACCGACACGCAGCCGGCCGGCAGCGACATCACGTACTTCGTGCGGGCCAAGGACGCTGCGGGCAACGTGTCCGCCAACAGCAACAGCGTCACCCGCAAGGGATCGACCGGCGATACCCAGGCGCCCACCGCGCCGGGCAACCTCGCCTACACGCAGTCGGGCAGCGACGTGAAGCTGACCTGGCAGGCGTCGAGCGACAACGTCCAGGTGACCGGCTACGACGTCTACGCCAACGACCAGGTCGTCAAGTCCGTTGCAGGTGACGTGACTTCGTACACCGACACCCCGTCGTCGACGGCCACGGTCACCTACTACGTGAAGGCCAAGGACGCCGCCGGGAACGTGTCGGTGGCGAGCAACAGCGTCACCCGGGCCGGTAACGGTTCCGGCTCCGACCTCGCGCAGGGCAAGCCCATCGAGGCGTCCTCGTACGTCTTCACCTACATCGCCACGAACGCCAACGACGGTCAGACGGCCACCTATTGGGAAAGCGCGGGCGGTGCCTACCCGGCCACCCTCACCACCAAGCTGGGTGCCAACGCCGACCTCGGTCAGGTCGTCGTCAAGCTGAACCCGGATGCCGCGTGGTCGACGCGTACGCAGAACATCCAGGTGCTGGGCCGTGACCAGGACGCGACCGCGTTCACGAGTCTCGTCGCGGCGAAGGACTACACGTTCAATCCGTCGAGCGGCAACACGGTGACCATCCCGGTGTCCGGTGCCGCCGCCGACATCCAGCTCAAGTTCGCCTCCAACACCGGTGCTCCGGGCGCGCAGGTCGCCGAGTTCCAGGTGATCGGCACCCCGGCCGCCAACCCGGACCTCAAGGTCACCGGCATCACCCACACGCCCGCGGCCCCGGTCGAGTCGGACGCCATCAGCCTGACGGCGACGGTCACCAACAGCGGCAGCAAGGCGTCCAAGGCCACCGACCTGAACTTCACGCTCGGCGGCACGAAGGCGGCCACGGCGGACGTCCCGGTCCTCGCGGCCGGCGCGTCGACGACGGTCACGGCGAGCATCGGCACGCGGGACGCGGGCAGTTACCCGGTCGGCGCCGAGGTGGACCCGTCGAACAAGGTCATCGAGCAGAACGAGGCGAACAACGTCTTCACCGCCTCCGACGCCCTCGTCGTCAAACCGGTCTCCAGCTCCGACCTGGTCGCCGCACCGGTCGCCTGGACGCCGTCCAGCGCCTCGGCGGGCGACAACGTCACGTTCACCGTGGCGATCAAGAACCAGGGGACGGTCGACTCGGCCTCCGGCTCCCACGGCGTCACACTGACCGTCCTGGACGCGAACGGCGCCACCGTCAAGACACTCACCGGCTCCTACAGCGGCACCATCGCCGCCGGCCAGACGACCGCGCCCGTCAGCCTCGGCTCGTGGACGGCCGTCAACGGCAAGTTCACCGTCAAGACGGTCATCGCCGACGACACCAACGAACTCCCGGTCAAGCGGACCAACAACACCACCACACAACCCCTGTTCGTCGGCCGCGGCGCCGACATGCCCTACGACATGTACGAGGCCGAGGACGGCACGGTCGGCGGCGGCGCCCAGGTCGTCGGCCCCAACCGCACCATCGGCGACATCGCGGGCGAGGCGAGCGGCCGCAAGGCGGTGACCCTCAACTCGACCGGCCAGTACGTCGAATGGACCACCCGCGCGGCGACCAACACCCTGGTCACCCGCTTCTCCGTCCCCGACGGCACCAACACGACACTCGATGTCTACGTCGACGGCCAGTTCCTCAAGGCCATCGACCTCACCTCCAAGTACGCCTGGCTGTACGGCAACGAGACCGCGCCCGGCAACTCGCCCAGCGCCGGTGCCCAGCGCCACATCTACGACGAGGCGAATCTGCTGCTCGGCAAGACCGTCCCCGCCGGTTCCAAGATCCGGCTCCAGAAGGACGCCGCCAACACGTCCACCTACGCCATCGACTTCGTCAACACCGAGCAGGCGACGGCGACTCCGAACCCGGATCCGGCCGCCTACGCGGTCCCGGCCGGCTTCTCCCAGCAGGACGTGCAGAACGCGCTCGACACCGTCCGCATGGACACCACGGGCAAGCTCGTCGGCGTCTATCTGCCCGCCGGTGACTACGAGACCTCCAGCAAGCTCCAGGTCTACGGCAAGGCGGTCAAGGTCGTAGGAGCCGGGTCGTGGTTCACCCGCTTCCACGCCCCCGCTTCGCAGGAGAACACCGACATCGGCATCCGGGCCGAGGCCACCGCCAACGGTTCGTCGTTCACCGGCTTCGCCTACTTCGGGAACTACACGTCCCGAATCGACGGTCCGGGAAAGGTCTTCGACTTCTCCAACGTCTCCAACATCACCATCGACGACATCTGGGTCGAGCACATGGTGTGCCTGTACTGGGGCGCCAACACCGACAACATGACCATCAAGAACTCCCGCATCCGTGACACGTTCGCCGACGGCGTCAACATGACGAACGGCTCCACGGACAACCACGTCGTCAACAACGACGCCCGCGCCACGGGCGACGACAGCTTCGCGCTCTTCTCGGCGATCGACGCGGGCGGCGCCGACGAGAAGAACAACCTCTACGAGAACCTGACGTCGACGCTCACCTGGCGTGCGGCCGGTATCGCCGTCTACGGCGGCTACAACAACACCTTCCGCAACATCCGGGTCGCCGACACCCTGGTCTACTCCGGCATCACGATCTCCTCGCTGGACTTCGGCTACCCGATGAACGGCTTCGGGACCGATCCGACGACGATCGAGAACGTCTCCCTGGACAGAACGGGCGGCCACTTCTGGGGCTCCCAGGTCTTCCCCGCCATCTGGGCGTTCTCGGCCTCGAAGGTCTTCCAGGGCATCCGGGTCAACGACGTGGACATCGACAACTCCACGTACGGCGGAGTGATGTTCCAGACCAACTACGTGGGCGGGCAGGCGCAGTTCCCGGTGAAGGACACGATCTTCACCGACATCTCCATCACCAACTCCAAGAAGAGCGGAGACGCGTTCGACGCCAAGTCCGGGTGGGGCATCTGGGCCAATGAGCTGCCCGAACCCGGTCAGGGACCCGCCGTGGGTTCGGCCACCTTCGTCAACCTGCGGATGAGCGGCAACGCCCAGGACATCCGCAACACCACGTCCACCTTCACGATCAACGTCCAGTAACTCCCGTCAGTACAGCGCCGCATGGAGCGGGGCCACCCTTCCTGACAAGGGCGGCCCCGCTTCACTCATGTGCTCACCAGCCGACGGCGACCAGGAGCCACTGCGGGTCGGCGTGCGAGATGAACGAGGACTGGCCCGCGACATCGTCGTAGGGGAAGCCGTAGGCAAGCTGGTTGATGGCGTTGTCGTGCCAGAACTTGGCGTAGTAGTTGGCGGGCGCCGCCTTGTAGAACTGCGCCGGGTCGGACTGCTGCGACGCCGGAAGCGTGGCCACATGGCGATTGAGTCCGGCGCACATGTCGGGGTTGGCGGCCAGCGAGCCGGCGCACCCGAAGATGTCGGAGGTGGCCGCGTTCACGCCGACCGACTGGGCGTACGACGTGAAGTAGTTGGCGTTGGCGCCGCCCGCGCGGAAGCTCGGGTCGCTGCCGGGCGCGATGATCCGGTACGGCGCCTGGGTCTGGGCCAGCACCTTGAACTGGGACGGCACCGCGTCGGTGAACCGCTGGAAGGTGGTCGCGCGGTCCTCGGCGAAGGTCGCCCGGTTCTCGCCGACCTCGGTGTCGTAACCGTCCTTGCTGTGCAGGCGCATGGCGAGCTTGAGGCCGAAGGCGTCGACGCGGGTGGTGTTGCCGTTGAAGACGGTGGCGCCGACCGTGAACTCGATGAAGTCGTAGTAGGCGCTGGTGGGCGAGCCCAGGTAGAAGTACATGCGGCCCGCGGAGTTGGCGGGCATGTCCAGGTAGGGCTGCTCGGCGATGGAGTGCGTCTGCCCGTTGAAGCTCCAATACACCTGGTTGTCCGGGTACTTGCCGTTGGTGCGGTTGAGGATCTTCACCTCCACGGCGTTGTTGGCGGCGGGGATGTCGCTGGTGCTGCCCCAGAAGTCGTCGGGCGGGGTGGTGCTTCCGGGGCCGTAGACCTGGAACTCCCAGAGGGAGTAGCCCCATTGGGTGGCCCGGGCGGTGCCGTAGAGGCGGACGTAGCGGCCGCTGCCGGTGACGGTAAGGTTCTGGGCGCCGCCGGTGGCGGTCGTGGTGGAGTAGACCGTGGTCCAGGTGGTCGCGTCGGTGGAGGTCTGGATCTGGTAGCCGGTGGCGTACGCGGCCTCCCAGGTGAGTGAGACGCGGGTGATCTGCTGGACCGTTCCAAGGTCCACCTGAAGCCACTGCGGGTCGGCGAAGGCGGAGGACCAGCGGGTGCCGGTGTTCCCGTCGACGGCCGCGCTCGCGGGGAAGGACCCACTCTCGGTCGAGGACGCGGTGGCGGGGCGCCCTTGGGACAGCAACTGGTCGGCGGCGCGGGCGGGTGCGGGGCTCAGGGCGGCGAAGAAGGCGACGATCAGGACGACGACCAGACCGAGAGCCGTGCGGGAGCGTACGGCTCCGGCCGGAGGTCTGGCGGAGGTACAGGCGGGCGTCTGCATGGAGGGTCTCCTCAGTGGGGTTGGGAGCGCTCTCCCCGGGTTGTAGTCCCGCCCCTGCCCGCCGTCAACAACTGAAGCCGAATCAGCGGCGGTTCGTCGATGCGGGCGCTCATGGCACGGCGTCCGTTCAGGATCCGACCGCATGCCTCGCCCCGACCGGCCCTGTTCCTCCATCACTTGACGCGTCCGGTATGGACCTTTCCGCAGGTGGCAGAGTGGTCACCGGAACATCGCACGCACGGCGAGAACAGCCTTGGGAGAGAAGTCCGTTGAACTCCGGCACCCCGGTCCCCGACAGCTACTACGAGCGCATCGACGAGCACCGCTACAAGCCCACGGCCCACGCGGGCGGCGCCTGGGACCCGGACGAGCTGCACTTCAGCCCGCTCGGCGGGCTCGTCGTCCACGCCATCGAGCGTCAGCTGGCGGCCCGGCCGGACAACGGGCTCGTGATGGCGCGGATCAGTTACGACATCCTGGGCCGGCTCGCCCTCGACGAGTGCGAGATCCGGGTGGAGGTCATCCGCCCCGGCCGCACGATCGAACTGGTCGAGGCCGTGGTGCTGGTCGCCGACCGCCCGGTGGTGCGGGCCCGCGCCTGGTTCCTCGCCACGGTCGACACCGCCGCCGTGACAGGCGGCCCCGACGAACGCCTCACGCCTCCCGAGGAGTTGGCCCCCTGGGAGATGAGCGCGCTGTGGCCCGGCGGCTACATCGCCTCCGTGGACGTACGACCGCTCGCGCCGCCCCGGCCGGGCCGTACGACCGCCTGGGTCTCCACCCGGCACGCCCTCGTCGCCGGCGAGCCCAGCAGCCCGCTCGCGTCCTATCTCACGCTCGTCGACACGGCGAACGGTATCGCCGTACGCCAGCCGCCGACCGCCTGGATCTACCCGAACGTCGACCTGACCGTCCACCTGCACCGCCAACCCGTGGGCGACTGGACGGGGTTGGACACGACAGTCACCTTCGGTCCCACCGGGCAGGGCCTGACCAGCACCGTGCTGCACGACGTCCACGGCCCGGTGGGCCACGCGCTCCAGATGCTCACCGTGCGGCCCGTGCCGGAGCAGTGACCGCGCTCGTGATCAATACAGCTAGCGCGCGGTCCAGCCGCCGTCCACCGTGAGGGTCGTCCCGGTGACGAAGCGGGAGGCGTCGGAGGCGAGGAAGACGGCGGCGCCACCCAGCTCCTCCACGTCACCGACGCGGCCCAACGGCGTGCTGTCGACGATGCGTTCACCCCAGCGGCTGGCCAGCAGGCCGGAGCTGAGGTCGGTGTGGAAGTAGCCGGGGGCGAGGGCGTTGACGCGTACCCCGCGGTCGGCCCACTCGACGGCGAGGGACTTGGTGAGGGCCTCGACCCCGCCCTTGCTGGCGGCGTAGGCCGCGATCCGCTCGAAGCCGGTGCGGGCGTGCACCGAGGAGACGTTGACGATCGAGCCCGAGCGCTGCTCCAGCATCACCTTGCCCGCCTCGCGGCAACAGTAGAAGGTGCCCTGGAGGTTGACGTCGAGGACCTGCTGCCAGTCCTCGTCGGTGACGCGCTCGCTGCGGGTGAAGTGGGGGCTCGTACCGGCGCAGTTGACGACCGCGTCGAGGCGGCCGGTGCCGTCGGTGATGCGCTCGACGATGGTCCGTACGGCGGTGGAGTCGGCGACCGAGCCGGGCAGCACCAGCACCTTGCCACCGTGGGCGGCGAGTTCGGCCTCCAGGCTCTCAAGGTCCGCTGCGGTACGGGCGGTTGCGGCCACGGTGGCACCCGCCTGGGACAGGGCGACGGCGATCGCCCGCCCGAGCCCCTTCCCCGCACCCGTCACCCACACCGTCCGCCCGTCGAGCCGGAGTTGGGCATTCACGTCCTTCACGTCATTCGATTCCGCCATGGCTCAGCCCTCCGCGGGGATGTCGCGCAGGGTCCGCTTGAGGACCTTGCCGGACGGGGTGCGGGGCAGTTCGTCGACGATGTCGAAGCGGGCCGGCACCTTGAACTTGGCCAGGCGTGTTCGGCAGAACTCCCGCAGTTCCTCCGCTCCGGCGCCCTCGCCGGGCCTGAACACCACGAAGGCGCGCGGGACTTCTCCCCAGCGGGGATGGTTGAGCCCGACCACCGCGGCCTCCAGAACGGCCGGGTGCTCGTACAGCACGCGCTCCACCTCGGGCGTGGCGATGTTCTCGCCGCCGGAGACGATCATGTCCTTCTTGCGGTCGTCGATGTAGAGGAAGCCGTCCTCGTCGACGTGCCCGATGTCGCCGGTGTGGAACCAGCCGTCCCGGAGCGCCGCCGCCGTGGCCTTCTCGTCCCGCCAGTACCCGGCGAAGACCTTGGGCCCACGCAGGGTGATCTCGCCGAGTTCGCCAGCCGGAACCTCGTTGGCGCTCTCGTCGACGATCCGCACGCGCGTGTGCGGCACGGGCCGCCCGACCGAGCCCAGTTTGGACAGCGCGTGCTCGCGGTCGAGGAAGGTGTCGCCGGAGACGGTCTCGGTCAGGCCGTAGGCGTCGGCGAACCAGGCGTTGGGGAACGCGGTCATGATGCGCCGGAGCACCGGTTCGGGGGTCTTCTCGCCGCCGCCGAGGATGAAGCGGACCGAGCTGGTGTCGTACTCCTCGCGGTCGGGGACCTCCAGGACCGCGTTGACCATGGCGGGCGCCAGCCACGCATTGGTGACCCGGTGCTTCTCGATCGCGTCCAGGACGCCCTGGGGGTCGAACTTGCGCTGGAGCACGACACTGCCGCCCGCGTGGAGGACCCCGAGGGCCGGCATGTCGAGTCCGCCGACGTGGTAGAGCGGCCCGCAGACCAGTGTGGTGTCCGCCGCCGTCAGGCCGAAGTGGACGATGTGGGCCAGGTTCTTGGCCTGGAGGTTTCCGTAGGTGATGCGGACGCCCTTGGGGCGTGAGGTGGTGCCGGAGGTGTACATGAGGCGCTGGAGGTCGTCGAGTTCGACGTCCACGGGCTCCACCCGCTCCCCCTTGTGCCGGGCCAGCAACTCCTCGTAGTCGGTCCACGGTTCCTCGGGCAGATCGCCGCCGCCGATCAGAATCCGGTGCTCCAGGTCCGTCAGACATCCGGCGCTGCGCTCCACCGCCCGCACGAACTCCGGCTCGGTGACGATCACCTTGGCCTGCGCGTGGCCCAGGATGTACTGCCACTCCTCTTCGGAGAGGCGGTAGTTGAGCGGCAGGAAGACCGCGCCCAGGCGATTGGTCGCGTACACCAGCTCCAGGAACTCCGGCTGGTTGTAGAGCAGCAGACCTACGACATCGCCGCGCCCCACGCCCAGTTCGGTCAGGCCTGCCGCCAACTGGTTCACGCGCTCGTGCAGTTGGCTGACCGTCAGAGAACGCTCGCCCTGGACGACGGCAGCGGCCCCGGGCCGCTGCGCCAGGTGGTAATCGAGGATGCTCGCGAAATTGTGCACGGCTCACTCTCGCTCTGTGGTGTTCGGCGCTGAACACGGCTCGACCACGGCT
>Ga0307510_10004779_pt1 | contig 16027 bp, 11 predicted proteins | sample 12_EM_MG_FD_207224 | JGI IMG/M metagenome (GOLD analysis project Ga0307510, IMG submission 207224) | Populus trichocarpa ectomycorrhiza microbial communities from riparian zone in the Pacific Northwest, United States - 12_EM | ecosystem: Host-associated > Plants > Roots > Unclassified | place...
AAATATTTTCTCAACTATGCCAATTTGTGAAATACTTTTGCCTATTGTACTAAAAATATTTTTGTGCATTATTATTATATTTTGTATACAAACATAATAATAGAATTATTAATTGGTTTTTATTAAATTTTTGTTTTATGATTCTCATAATGTTTTGCTTCAAAAAATAAAAATTCTAATAAATAAATTTCCAAAAAAATCACATTAATAGCATAAAGAAGTTATAATTAAAAATATGTATTTTTTTTTATTGTTGTTTTGTATCCTTTAGAGTCTATTGGATATTTATTCTAATTGTCTTCGGTTCTTATTAAATGTTGTATTTTGCTAAAAACACAATATTAATTTTCTGGTTGAGGAAAACATATTGATATGAAAAAAAAGAATTTTACTAGTAAATTATTTTATTTTGATAATATTTAAATTATGAATTTTCTTATAAAAATATTATTGACATATAATGAAATAAAAAATGTAAAAAAATTACTTCATACACCTAGAAAAAATCCATGTAGAACTATTTTTGCCCACAACTTCTCGTCATCAGGAACTAATATCCCAACACAAAGAACTAAAAAACAAAAACAAAACCCTAAATGGTACTAGTTTATTCCATGTACCAAATCTGTTTCCATCGAGAAAGAAGGAAATTGACAAGCACTAACATTTACACAACACAATTGTTCTTTATTTATTTTATTATTTTCTCAAATGATAGTATTGACTTAATACAACAAATGACTTAGATACAACAAAACTAAAGAAAGAAATGCACATGCAATTAGATTTTGACTTAAGGTTGGGTGATAGATGATGAGGCAGGCGGAGAGAGAGAGAGAGAGAGAGAGAGAGAGAGGTAATGGTGGAGGGGAGACTAGAAGAAGACTCTCGCGTCACACGGTAACAAATATACGTGTGACCTGTGTTTTTGAAAAATCTCAAAACGTCAACGCATGGGGTCCACGCGGCGTGCACGCGTGCCACGACAAGTGGGTCCCTTGACATAGCCATCCTAAAGCCACAAAGCCATCCCTAGGTCAGCCAGCCACCCTCCTCCTCCTCCTCCTCTGAGTCAGAACCCCGAAATTGACACTACATTAAAAACAAATTTGTGTTTACATTCTTCAAACTCTAATCATTTGGCCTCCCTTTGTTCACATTATACACGTACCCATTAATTTATCCATCTTCCTCAATGTTGAAGATATAGAAAAGTCAAGGATTATATTAGGTAATAAATGATTATATTATCCATATTATTAAGGATTCTAATGAAAATGGATATTGTGAGCATAAAATTTTTCATGAATACATTAATAATATAAGTATTAATAATACATTAATAGTTAAGATTTTATTAACAACACTAGTGTTGAAATTACCCTTAATTACTATCCAAAATTAATATTATATTATACTAAATTTGTAGTTGGTATTGTAATAGTTTTTGTGGTTACGGTTAAAAAAATAAATAAATAAATTGTAGATTGTATATTTTTTTTAACCATGGTTTCAAGAGATAATTTTCAATGGAACTCATGTAAAACCATAATGTGTATTGAATAACTAAACACTTTCAAAACTATGATTAGAATAAAAAAGCAATTTCAACCATACTGTACTCCATTCCCAATCAGACCATAAATATTAAATTGTCTTCTCCAAAATTGTCAAAAACATATTTTTAACACAACACAAAAAATACAAAATAAACTCGGATTGTAAAAACGGATCGTGAAATCATAAATTTTTTTTTCAAGAAAAGCCTATTGTCCTAAATTCAAAGAAGATGATACAAACAAAACAATGTTATGGAAAGGAACAGGCATTACCAGTAATGCTTTCATAATCACAAAGACACCATAACACCATCCCATACAAATTCAAAGAAAATCAATACAAACAAAACAATGTTCTGGAAGGAAACAGGCATTACCAGTAATGCTTTCCTAGACAGGGACATTGGTGACCAGTTCCTTCACACTCAAACATTTGCACAACACCGTTGTAAAATTCATCATGTTCAATCACCAAATAGTTAAAAAAAACCTGCAAATGAAAAAAAATCGCATCAAAACCAACAAACCACACTTATCAAGAAAATCCAAATTCACCTCAAATCGGCCTATATACCGATTTTGCGAAAGAAATTATCATAAGAAAAATTAGTCTCATTTCACAAGTTCGATTACCAAACTTTGCTTTTACTGTAATGAACCTAACCTAGCAATAATAATCTACTACAATTTGCTTCAACAAGAGTTCAAACATTCTGACAGCCTAACCAATTATATAGACCGACCTTCGGCTATGAGAATATTCAAGAAATTGGTAAAAGCTAAACAAACAGCTGAAATATTCTTCTAATTTGGAGTTTCAATCTATAATCAGTGTTGTCTTTAGGGTTTTTGCTTTCCAGCTAGCAAGCTAAAGCTAAGCTTAACATACAAGAGGACAAAGTGATAGACTGATAATATTCTTACACGATTTCACCATTATCTTCCATACTTCCACAAACAAATGCACTGACAAGAAGGAAAAAAAAGAACAAAAATCAAAACTTGAAAAGAACCCATCCTTTTTTCAAGTATGTTAAAAACTAGTCTTTAGCACCCACACAGTAGAGGAAAAGAAGCAGGACATTCTTAGGAAGATAGTTTCAGCATGAAGCTTGCTTGACATGAACTACGGTTGAAATAGGAGATGCCACGTTGTACGCAAGGATCTGAAGACCGCTCACTCATCTTTGCAGGAGCAGATCATTGAGTTGGAAAGGAAGCCCGACCGCTTTCTAGTATGAGTCTCTGCTCTTTCCCTATCAGATGGTGCAGCCAACAGCTTGTTCTATGATCTGCTGGTTCTTCTCGATATGGCTAGAAGCAGGGGCGGAGCCAGGGGGTGGTAAGCTGGGGCTTGGGCCCCTGCAAAACATTTTAAAATTTTCTATTATTTAATATTTTTAATTTAAATAAATAAGCTTTTTAATAATATATATTATTATATTAATTTTGGCCTCCCCTGTAAAATGCACCTAGCTCCGCCCCTGGCTAGAAGCTCTTTTCTATCTATTATGTGGGACTGCCTTCCTTGATTCAACCGATCTTATTGAACAACCTATTCAACAACTTATTATTGTACACAAATCGATTGTTGTTTGAGTTTTGCCTATGCAGAGACAAGACTCGGTGAGTTGTGGAGGGAGAGCACACTTGAAGAACCCTTGAGATTTGAGAAAAGGGAAACAGGAAAGGGGAGAGTGACGGTGTGACGGGGATGGGAGATAGTTAATTATTTTTTTCACTCTTTGTCAAACTTGTTAATTGGGTCCGTTTTTACTGAGTTGACCGAGTTTGACCATTTTTGAGTTTTTAACCCGATTTTACATGTTATATATATGTTGACTCGTAAAATCATATGATTTTACAAGTCAACTCGTGATTTTAACAACATTGATCTTCTCTTCATTTTCATTTATATTACTACTAGAAATTTGGCAAATATAATTGAAAGCACCAACATAATTTTTTCATCGGTAGATTGCGGTGAATTTTACCGATAAACTTTTTCATTGCTATATTTGTCGATAAACACCGACATAAACATTTTATCGGTATATATTGAGGGAATTACAATGGGAAAAGAAAGAATAAAAGAAGCCAGAAAAGTATGATAACATGTAACTTTTACCGATAGAATTAACCCGACAGTAAAGTTCGTTAATAAATATACTAACAAAAATAATCCCTCGGTATATAGTGATGGAATTATGGATGATATTACAGTGGGATTCAAATAGGCAAATCATACGATGATGTGACACTTTTTACCGACAGAATAACTAATAGAATGCCCGATAAAATAATTATGTTGGTAAATCCATCAGTAATATTTAATTTATGACCTGGCGATCGACCCTCTTTTCACTTTCCCCATTTCTCCTTCTTCCTTATACATCTTTTTTTGCAACAAACAGTCATCCCCTTCCCCGCCCCTCCCCCCCCCTCTCAATCTTAACAAAATTCAACCTCCCATAACAAATCCAACCACCACAACACTCGGTTTGTTAGTATCCGCGTTCTGATTCAAAGTTTATTGAGGAATCTCCACCTTAAGTAAGCAAATCTACCCTTTTTTTTATTTAAACATAATTTTTAATTTTTAATTTTTTTGCATATTTTTGTAATATATATATTTTGTTTGGGTGTTTACTTATTTTATAGTTTTTTCTCATACAATTTTGTTGCATGGATTTATGATTTGTACATGTTATGGTTTGTTTTAGATTTTATAAAATTACATTTATTTGTAAATAGATGAAACTTATATTGAATTTTTGACTTCAATGTTTTATGATGAAATTAAAAAATGACTTATTTAACCGGTTTTTTTTATATTTTATCAATTTTATTGTCGAGCTGTAATTTTTGGTAAATATGTAGAAATTTGAATTTAGGTAGATATATAATTGATAATAAATTAAGAGATATATTAAAATAGATTGAATAAGATTGAGACAAACTAATATTTTTGCAAATTTATTTAGTTAACGTAGATAATTAATACATATTGTCATCATTATTTAAATAAATTTGATATAAGTAATAGATGATCATTTATGGATGTAATGAGATTCACCCCAGGGGTTATGGAGGATGAATTATTGTAATGTGATTCAGGGTTTTATTAATTACGCACTATCTAATTCGAGAAATATTAGTAAAGGCGGTATTAGATATCAATGCAAGAGGTGTAAAAATAAAAAAATTATCGATCAAGATATTGTAAAGATGCATCTTCTATAAAAAAACAATTAATAGAGAAATATTTGTGTTGATATACACATGGAGAACCATATGTTCATCACAAAACCATAGTAGGGAGGATGGTTAGGTCAACTTCTAGCACTAGCAATGTGCATGGAGTTGTAGATGACAATAGTTATCCTTACAGGAATATGGTTATTGATGCGATGAAAATGAATCAAGGTCATATCGGTCAAATGTCCAATCGTAGATGAAGAACCTAATGCAGACGTGACCATGTTTTTTTATCTTTTGAAAGATTCTAACGAACCATTATAGGATGATTGCATAAATCAAAATAAATTATCGGTTGTTGCATAAGTGTTCACCATTAAGTTAGATCATGGGTTGAGTGATGCCAATTATGGCAGAATTGTCAAATGTACAAGAAGCATTTTATTTGAAGGGAATAGGCTAAAAGAGAACTTCTATGTTGCTAAGTTCATGATGAAACCCCTTGGTCTAAGATACCAGAAAATTAACATGTGTTTAAACTTATGCATGTTGTACTCATTTGAAAATGCAGAGTCGACCAAGTACAGAACATGTAGACATTCTCGTTATAAACCCAAAACTAACAAGGAAAGGACTCTTATCGCATACAAAAAACTTAGATACTTTCAAATCACACCTAGACTACAGAGGTTATTCATGTCACCAGAGACTGCTAAGCATATGACATGACACCAATCACATGATGTGGTGGATGGAGTGATGGTGCACCCTTTTGATGGTGAAGCCTGGAAATACTTTAATAGTGTCCATTCTCAGTTTTCAGTGAAATCAAGGAACGTGCGACTTGAATTATATATAAACGGATTCAATCTATTTAGGTCATTTACTGCTCCTTATTCTTGTTGGTCGGTAATACTCACAGTTTATAACTTGCCACCGGGGATGTGTATGAGGTTAGAGTTCATGTTTTTATCTACAGTCATACCCAGTCCTAATAGTCTGGGTCAAAATATAGATTTTATCTTCGACCGTTGATTGATGAGATGAAACAGTTGTGGTCATCTAGGGCTTTAACTTATGATGTATCGAGGAAACAAATTTTTTTGATAAAGGCAGCTTTGATGTGGACAATCAATGATTTTCCTGTTTATAGAATGGTTTCTGGTTAAAGCACATATGGAAAACTATATGTCAATATTGTATGGAAAATAACAAGACATTCACGTTAACAAACAGTGGTAAAACATCTTTTTTTACTACCACCGATGGTTCTTGTCAATGGATCACAAGTATAGAAAGAACAAGAAGGACTTCTTTTGGTGTCAGAGTATGGTGACATTTTTTTTGTTTTCAATCTGGTAAGCAAAAGTTTCCTGGTTTAGGTTTGACCCACAATTGGGTTAATCGAAGTATTTTCTAGGAGCTTCCTTATTGGAAGATCAATTTTCTCCTCCATAACCTTGATGTTATACACATAGATAAGAATGTATTTGAGAACATTGTCAACACGATTATGGACGTGAAGGGGAAGACAAATGACAACATCAAAGCTAGAATGGATATAACTTTGTTTTGTCACCATAAAAATATGGAGTTGGTTTATGTTAGGTCACGAGTCGTAAAGCCCAAAGTCAGTTTTGCCTTAGACAAGAATGTATAATTACTTGTCTACCAGTGGATTAAAAGTTTGTGTTTTCTTTATGGACATGCCTCAAACATATCAAGGTTAGTGAATTCAGATGATTGCAAATTGTATAGAATAAAAAGTCATAACCGCCACATGTTTATGCAAACACTCATTCCATTAGCTTATTGAGATTTATTTTCAAATGGGATATGAGATGCACTCACGGAGATTAGTTATTTATTTAGATATATATACACCAATAAGTTGCAGACACAACATATAAAGAGACTTGAAACAAATATTGTCCAGACAATATGCAAACTTGAAATGATATTTCCTTCATTATTTTTCAACTCGATGGAGCATTTATCCATACATTTACCATTTAAGGCAAAAGTTGGATGCCCAGTCCAAAATAAATGGATGTATCCATTTGAGAGGTTAGGGATTACACATGCATCGTAATTATTATTTTTTAATCTTTCTTTGTATAATTCAAAACATTCTTTTAATTCTATATAGGTACTTGTTCAACCTTAAGAGAAAAGTAAAAAACAAGACACGTGTTAAGGTTTTGATATGCGAGGCCTCTATTGTTGAAGAGATTTCAACATTTATTTCGTACTATTTTGAGCCTCAATTGAGTAAAAAAATCAACTGCATTCCAAGGCATGATGATGGTGGAGAAGTGCCTTCGACTCGTACCAAAAAATATTGTGAGGGGAAGATATTTGTCTGAAATAGAATTTAGACAACCATATAATTATGTGTTATTTAACTCTAATAAACTAAAACCTTTTATTCAATAAGTGTACTACTTAACATGTCATTATTTTTGAATAATTAATCTCATATAATATCATAAAATGATACATTATTGAATTCCTCGTAGGCAACATCATCAATATTTATTGTCCCAAGACTAACAACTAACATCAATATTTACTGTTACAAAACTCATAGCTAACTAAATCCCAAATCTTTCGATCACAAAATGAATAATTTTTCACGTGATTCAAAACATATGTAAGTATTATACAATTATTTTTATCTCTCAAGATACTTAATTTCATTAAACATTTCTCATTAACTATTCATAGTTGTACTTCATATATCAGGTTTATCAATTGGGAAGGAATGTTAGTGTTACTTTGTCTTTACTAATTCTAGGTCTTGAAAGAAAGGTGAAGTGATACAACATGTATTTCGTCAATTGACATGTGTTTCATACTAAAAAATATAGACATGGTAGAAAGACATATAATAGTGAGGTTTGTGTTAAGAGATCGACTTCTAATGAGTTTAAAGTTGACTATTATGGAAAGTTAGAAGAGGTAATTGAATTGCAATATCACAGTAAACATAATATAATTTTTTTTATTCAAATTTTATTGGTATGACACTGCTGACAAAGAAATAAGAGTAGATCCCTATTATGGTTTGGTCGAAATTAATTCAAAAACTAGACTCTGCAACGTCGACAATGTTTTTGTTTTCGCCAAGCAATGCCAGCAAGTTTATTACATATACAATCCTTCCTTTAGAAATGATCGTTTAAGAGTTTGGTTATCCATAGTGAAAACCAAACTCAGGGGTCGTGTCGAGGTTGTTCAAGATGGGAGCAATGAATTAATTATGGGAGATGATGTCCATCAACTTGGTGAGTTAGTTTATCCATATCGAGTTGCTCTATCTAATGACTTAGAAGATGTTAACGCTTGGTTGATCATAACTTTCGCATCACCGATAATATTTTTGTTGATGTTGACACTTCGGAATTGAATGATGTTTTGAGCTCCAACGGAGATACATAAGTCGATGAAGATGATGATAGCGATGAAATCAACGTAGAAGATTATAATGGAGATGAGGACGAGTCAATTGACGAAGAAAGAAGCTAATTTTGATTAATTTACACAACATGAATTTGTAATGCCATAAACTATAATATAATATTTATGGACGAAACTCACTTTAATGTAATGATAATGGTGTTAATTTATTTTTGAATAACAAGGAAATATTTATTTTATTATTTTAATGTGAACTGGTATTCTTGTGTTGTGCCTGCAGCTATGAATTTAAGTATTTGCATGATGGATAGATATGAAATACAGATACAATCTGACATCAAACACAGTTTTACACCGATGGAAATACCAACGAAATGTATCCATTGGTATATTCTAGTGGCAATGAGAATTGTTCCCCTTTTTCCTGACATTGTTCATGGTGTTAATTACACACAAATATACCGATGAAATATTTCTATCGGTATATTCTAATGGCGATGAGAACTGTTCTATTCTCAAGGCGTTATTCACTTCTCAAGGCAGTGATAATTAATGTTTTTTTTTACCAACAGAATCACCGACATAATGAAAATTCCAACGCCTGACAATTAATGCTTTTTCTAACTATGGTACACGTTTCCCAATGGAATCATCAACGAAATAAGAATTTCAAGGTGGTGGTAATTAATCCTCTTATTGAATGTTGATTGTTTACTATTTTGCCTATGAAATCACTAACAAAATGGAAAGCTATCGATAATATTTGGAGGGCTTTCTAAAATTTTTTGTGCGAATTGAAAATTTCAACTTCACTTCGCAAACAAAATCACCGGCGGAAAATTTAAAGATACTAATATTTAATATTCCATAAGGAATTTTGTCGGTAAAACCTAATATAAAAGACCACATGCATAACAGACGGAGCTTCATCTTCTTCCTTCTTCTTCTTTCATTCTATTTTTTTTATCTCTTCTTCTTTATTCTCTTATTTTTGCTCATGACCCGAGCTGAAATTAAGCATCATCTTCTCTTCTCTTCCTAAGGTATGTTGTCTTTCTTTATTTTTTCTTCTTATTTTTATATTTTTAGGTTATTTAACAATCCCTTTTCATTTATTTTGTTTTCCTTCTTTTTCTTAATTCTCAACCAACACTAAGCATGCCATAAAAGTAAGAAATTTTCATTCCTTTTCTTTTTTTTATATGTGTTTTTTTTGTTGCATTATTATTGTTTTTTTTGTTGTTATTATTTTTGTTCAATTTTGTGTTGAATTTTAGTTGTTATTTAAATATTTTTTTCATTATTTTGAATAATTTTGGTTATTTTTTTTCCAATTTTGTTGTTCAATTTCAATTAAATATGTATTATTAATTTTAATTATTAATTTGAATTTTTGTTAATTTAGATTACTTTTTTTGTAAATTTAGGATTAAATATATTACCCCTTAGAAAAATAAGAATTTTGTGTGAAATTGAATTATTCTAATTTGTTGGAAGAAATTTAATAAAATGAACTGGTTTGTGGCATATATATTGTGTATTTGCAGATTTAAAAATTTTAGGTAGCCGCTGATACAGGGTAGGTGCATCAGAATGTTTTTAAAAAATAGAAATTGTTTAATGTTTTCCCGTTAATTTGTGTACATGTCTAGGGGAAAGTTTATTGCACGTCATGAGGACATAATCACTGCTAGTTTGATTTGCCTTGCAATGCTAACGACCACGAGTCATTAGGTGCCGACCACAAATAGGCACCTGAGGCACAAGCATCGACTCATGACGTGGGGTCATTAGGTGTGTTGCCGCAATGTCGAGGGGTTGTCCCTTCACAACGGGATCCATTTTCCCTCACAATTCGGTACAAAGAACTAGCAATGACATGTTCATAATTGATTGGTGGTTGAAGGAGAGATACGAGGATGATCATTCAACACATCTGAATCTTGATCTAGATTTGTGATTGGAGGTAAAATTGTCTGGCGGACTCAATCGAAGTCAAGTGTACGAACTCTCTTACACTACGACCAAGAACTTGTGGACGGCTCGGAGTGTTTCGACCGTTAGATTTCTCATAATCGTTTCCGAGCACTCAAACTCCTGAGTTCGAGGCGATGTTAGACCAACAAGTACAAGATCGGAGAACCCATCTTATTGAAAAATATGAACTACTCATTGCGGATTATGAAGAACTCCGCCGAGTGGTAATAGAGATGAGATCACACATGGATGGTCCATATGCTCCTCCTTATTATCCCCACGGTCCCAGTGACGACTAACCTCCTCCTCCTCCTCTAGTGCCACCTTTGTTTTAGATTCATTGTATTTGAACGTACAAATGTTTAAATTTGTAATAAATATTTAATTTTTATATTATTTTAATTTCTTTTTATGTATTTTATTTTTATTTATTTTAATTATTTTTCTACTTTTGTTCAATATATTTTTTTAAAAATATATACTTTAAAATATTACCAACGGACCACATCCATTGATATATTCGAGAGAGTTAGAAAAACATTACTACAAATACCACTGCTACTGTTAATTCTTCGATAGGAATTACAGATGGTATTCTACTGGTGATATTTAATAGCTAACAATGGATATACCGATGAACAAATAAAAATATCAATTGAATTGCATATGGTATTCCATCGATTATATGGCAAACTTCCTAAGGGAAAAATCGATGGAAAGAAAAGAGTAATTTTTTTTACGTGCTTTGTCCGTTAGTAAATTCATCCATAAATTTATTACCGATAAACTCACCGACTTACCAAAAATTACTGACGAGAGTTTTTCTAATGCACTATTTTTGTTCATGAGCCAGTCGGTAAAATACTTACTGACATACTATGAGTGTAAATACCGACAAATATTTATGTTGGTAAAGCTGTTAAATCTAGTAGTGTGTATATGTATCTCAAGAATAAACAAAAAAAAAAAAAGCACTGTGATGAATTATGATAAACCCTCAAATTTAACATCATAATCTATAATTATAATGTTGATTCCAACCATTTTGCTGGCGAGGTCCCTTAGTCTGGTACACTAGAGTTCCTGCAAAGACAAGGCTTAATTGGAAGTTGGTTTTTGATTACTTAATATACATACCTTCATTTTTTATTCCTTGTCCTACAAGCATTACCCAAACAACCTTTGTTTTAAAATTTGAACCGGACCAATAGGTTAATTCACATCCTCAATCGGTCCGAATTCATACAAAAATCTAATTGGAAATTCCTCAGGCCAAACTAGGATCGACCTAGCTGACATGTGACTATGTTATTGGGCCGATTCGACCTGAGTCGGGTATTTAAAAAATGAAACAACTTGAGTTTTGGCATTACAGTCTTTTAAAGATAAGAGTTATACATGCTATACCATTCCCCTCTTGGCATCCTTTCCATACTATTTTTTTTTAGTTTCCAATAATCTCTGTAACTTTTAGCGGATAGATATTTGGTCCATAGTTTTAAAACTTGGCCTGGCCCGATGGGTTGACTTAGGGCTGGAACCGGGCTAGGTTGATGAAAAAACCAGCCAGGGATTTGGCCCGGCAAAACCCGGTCGACCTGGGTAAACCCAGATGAGACACGAATGTCTTTTTTATATATATAAATAAAATGTCACCATTTTAGCTTTTTACTGTCAATTTATCAAACCATTTGCATTGCAACGTGAAGACAGAATCACAATTCACAGAAAACCTAATCTCTTCAATCTTCAAAGTTCAAAGCCCTATCAGTTGTAGAGGAATTTAAGCCACACGCAAAAGACTTCAAGGCAAGCCATACCAAGTAAGTCCTCGTCTCTCTTTTCGTTATAATAATAAGAAGATGCCCTTAACAAACTCTAAATCTTTTTTTTGCAGGGTGTTTATTTCTTTTCTTGATTTGGCTCTTTTCAATTCCGATTTGCGAATCAAGGTCAGATGAAGTTGTTGTTTCTTGTTTCTCTTTAGTTTTTTTTTACAAAAGCACTTGCGCTGAAATATTTTCCTTTTCAGCCTCATGAAAAAATAATTACTTGTTTCTCTTAAGTTTTCTTCTCTCTCAGATTTTTGTTCTTTATTGATTGATTAAGCAAACCAGTAACTATACGCTTGGAGAACCATGTTTTGTAGGTAAACTACATATCCTTTTCTTTTTTACCACTTTTTCTCCATTGTGGCTTTTTGGCTTTTCTGGTTTCTGGTTATTAATTCGTTGTCATTTAATTACATGGGTAATTCATGTTTTCCTTTTTGTATTTGAAAATTAAGAAGATAATCCACCATATTGTTGGATGTTAATCCATACCTGTTTAAAATGAGTTTTCCTCTTTGTATTCACTGGTTTCGTTTCTCTTTATGGATGTAATATAGGTTATTTAACTGCTTTTTTTATATGTCAATCCTTTGCACGTTGCTTGCCCTATTTCTGTTCCTTACCTTGTTTTTGCCCTGTTTATATATCAATCCTTTTCTGTTCCCTGCCCACGTTTTGTTTGAATCTAAGCTCTGTTTCTTGCCCTATTTCTTTTCTTGTTAACAACAAATTGAGAGAATGTAATCATCTATGATTATAATCAGTAGTATGTAGTCTCAAGGGCAGATGATCTAGGATTATATAGATATATAGGAAATTATCAAACATGCATGAGGGAAAAATGCTTGTTTAGAAATTCCTAGCTCTGTAGCATCGAGGGCTGTTGCTGACCAATATTTAGAAAATGACTTTCACTTCAACATTTGAAGTACACTTGGATGGGGTCTTTATATAGCATAGCCTTTTCTTTTAGGCTGAAGTATACCTCTTTTTATCATTGGTAAGTTGCATGCTTATTGCAGTTAAACTTTGAAATTCTTAATGATCGTCAATATTTTAACTAAACTATATGCTTGTTTTATTGTTAATTAGGTGAATATAATATGATAAATTATGTTTGATTTGGTTTAATATAGGTCCTTAAAGTATCTTCTCGTGATGGTAGTACTCCAAATAGTGATCCTTCAATGGCCCAATCATCTCAACCTTCAATTTCCATATCAAGTGGCAACAGAGGAAGAATAGATTGGGCATAGGGTCATTGTAGAGAAACTCCTGAACTTAGTGTTGGATGTAAAAAAACTAAATTAGTATGTTTATATTGTGCTAAAGTTTTTGCGAGTGGTGACATTAATCAATTTAAGCAACATTTAGCTGAAGCTAAAGGAGAAATTGAATAATGTCGCAAATGTCCTCCTGATGTTCAACATCAAATGCTTTTGAATCTTAAAGGAAATGTTGAAAAAAAAAGAGTTAAAGAAATGCAAGTAGATTTCAATCCATTTAATGCACAACAAAAAGATCTTGAAGAGATGATATTAGGCAATTAGAAGACGATGGTGGTGGTGGTGGTGGTGATGATGAGGATGGCGATGATGTCCATACTAAAAAACATAAGTTACCATCGAAGGTTGCAAAAAAGAAAAAGCTTTAAAGCACCAGCACTGTAAAACGAACTACAAGTTATGGAAAGCAGAAGGAATCTGCAACATTTGGGGCACATTTCATGTCGAGAACAACTCCTGGTGCTCAAAAGTCTCTTACAAATTATTGGCAAATGAATGAAGCAGTTGAATTATGTGATCTTGCTTTAACGAAGTAGATGATTGATGCATGTGTGCTATTTAATGATGTTAACTCTGTGTATTATCAGCATGCCATAGATGTTGTAACAGCCATGAGTTCTGGTTATAAAGGACCAAACTTGCATGTTATTCATGGTTATTACTTGGCAAAAGTGGTTGATAAAGTGAAGATTTATGTTGAGAGTTATCGAGAGATTTGGAAGAATAATGGTTGCATATTAATGGTTGATGGATGGAAAGATCATAAAAGAAGGACTTTAATTAATTTCTTAGTATATTGTCCTAAAGGAACAGTTTTTTTGCAATCTATAGATGTATCAAATGTCTCAAAGACTATTAGATGGTTACATCAGTTGTTTATAGAGGTTGTTTTATATGTTGGGGTAAAAAACATTGTACATAAAAAAATCATTGATTGTTCAAATCAAAGCTGCCTTCATCGAAAAAGTTTATTTCCTCGATACATCATAAGTCAAAGCTCTGGATGACCACAATTTCTTCAACTCATCAATCAACGGACAAAGACAAATATATATATATATATATATTAACCCGGATTATTAGGATCAGGTATGACTGTAGATAAAAACATGAACTCCAACCTTACACACATCCTCAGTGGCAAATTGTAAACCATGAGTATCACTGGCCAACAAGAATAAGAAGCAACAAATGACCCGAATGGATTGAATCCGTCTGTATATAACCCAAGATGCATGTTTTTTAATTCTACTAAAAACTGAGGATGCACCCTTTAAAATGTTTCCAGGTTTCACCATCAGAATGGTGCACTATCACTATATCCACCACATCATGTAAATGATACCATGTCATATGCTCAACAATCTTTAGTGACATGAATAACCTTTTGTAGTCTAGGTGTGATTAGAAAGTATCTAAGTTTTTTATGTACAATAAAAGTCCTTTCCCTGCCAATTCTGGGTTTATAATGAGTATATCCACATGTTCTGCACTAGGTCAACTCTGCATTTTAAAGGTAGTACAACATGTAGAAATTTAGACACATGTTAATTTTTTGGTATCCTAGGCTGAGGTGTTTCACAATGGATTTAGTAGCATAAAAATTCTCTTTCAGCGTATTCCCTTTAAGTAAAATGCTTTTTGCCTATTCAACAATTATGTCGTAACCGGCCTCACTCAACCCATGATTTGACTTGATGGTGAACACATGTGCAGCTACCGATAATTTACTGTGATTGTGCACCCATTCCATAATGATTCATCAGAGTCTTTCAAAAGATAAAAAAAACTTGGTTGTGTCTGCATTAGGTTCTTCATCTACTATTGGACATTGGCTGGTATAACCCTGATTCATTCACATCGCATCTATAACTATATTCCTATAAGGATTACTATTGTCAACAACAACTTCATGTACATTGTTATAACTAAAAGTTAACCCAATCATCTTTTCTACCATGGTCATGTAAAGAACATATGGTTTTCCGTGTGCAAATCAACACAAGTATCTCTCCACGAACTCTTTTTGTAAAATAGGTATCGTTACAACATCTGGATCGATTAACTTTTTTAAAACTTACACCTTTTATATGGACATCTAATACCGCCTCCACTAAAATTTCTCGGATTAGATAGTGCATGATTAATAAAATCTTCAATCTCATTACAATAATCTATCCTACGCAACCCTCCGGGTGAACCTCGATACATCTATGAACGATCATCCATTACTTATGTCAAACCTATATAGAATATTGATAACAACATGTATTAATTAATTATGTAAACTAAATAAATAATAGAACATTGGTTTAATTCAAACTATTTTAATAGTACAACTAAATATATGCAACTCAATAATTTTCAACTTATTCAATTATCTACATAAATTCAAATTTCTATACATTTACCAAAATTTTGAACTCAATAATAAAATTGACAAAATATAAAATGGACTCATTAAATAAGCCATTATTTATTTCATCACAAAACACCTAAATCACAAATTCAAATTAAATTTCATCAATGTACAAACAAATACAATTATACAAAATCTCAAACAAACCCTAACATGTACAAGTCATACATGCATATAACAAATTTCTATGGAAAAAAAGCTATAAAGCAAGCAAACACCCAAACAAAATACATATACTTCAAAAATATGCAATAAAAATCAATATTTTAAAATTGAGTTAAAAATGGGTAGTTTTGCTTACTTGAAGTGGAGAATCCTCAATAAAATTTGAATCAG
>Ga0307510_10004780_pt1 | contig 16027 bp, 21 predicted proteins | sample 12_EM_MG_FD_207224 | JGI IMG/M metagenome (GOLD analysis project Ga0307510, IMG submission 207224) | Populus trichocarpa ectomycorrhiza microbial communities from riparian zone in the Pacific Northwest, United States - 12_EM | ecosystem: Host-associated > Plants > Roots > Unclassified | place...
CATGGTGGTGGATTTGGGTGAGTCAATACGTATCGTATCGGTGTGTGGGTGCCTGTTTACACCCAGCCTGGTGGTCGTCCGCTACTCTATTGGACGCCTCGCTGCCCTTTTTTCTGTACCCCACGGCCGACCATGGCCTTCTTCACCAGGCCACAGTCAGCCAGCGCCGCCGTAAAGATCGTTGCTCCAAGTGTGATCTCAGGAGGCGATTCCACTAAAACTTCTCCCAAGAAGGGTACGTTTCTTCCTTCCGTACCGTGGATCCCTGTTCATCTTGGTCATCATCTTGCCCCCGTCTTTACAGACGCGACGCAACGACAATGTAGGAATATTCTCATCTACGGGTGAGCGCATTGTGCTGGTACACCCATAATCCCCTAAAAATTGGAATAGTTCATGTAAATTTCAAGATAAAGGCTGTATTTATTCTCATCCACCGGTCAGCACGATTCGCTCTTCTTCGCCCGATTGAGTCCTAAAGATTACTAGCGTCCCACAACCCCTCCTTCTTCGTCAACGTAAGTGCTTCGTAGACTGTCAATAGCGTTGGTCGTGAGACCCTGGCAGGCCTCAGCCCGAAACGCCTAGCGTTTCAGCGAAGCTCTCTCAGGCCGTTAATGCCCCTGTATTCGTTCCCAAATCTTCTCCGATCCCTCCTACGTCTCCTACTTTTTCTCGTGCGCAGGCGCAGACCCCTCTTACGGCGTGCGTTGTCTCCCTGTCTGAATCTCTCGTAGTCCCGACCCGCTGACTAAGACAATAGAAGCACGTTGTCCGCCTCACCGCCTGTATCCGACTACGACGAAAATGACTCTTACGACCCCAACTATTACGTTCCAAGTGAGAATAATGGTCTGTACGACATGTATTCGGCAGAGAATGTGGTCCCTCAGATGCAAGCCGTACGTGCGCCGCATGCGCCAGATCATACCTGAGGCTGATGTGAACCTTTTCAGCTCGACGTGAATTCGTTCGACAAGTCGTACTATCCCCAATTTCAGCCAGAGTACGACCAAGGACTGGAGTACTTCCCACCGCAGCCAACCTTCATTCGCCAACCGGTACGTATGTCCGAGAGATATTTCTCTTCCTGGCTCACAAAGGTACTCTTCAGCTTGATTACCATCTGTATTCTCTCCCCCCATCCGAGCCACCCCCATCTCATTTCATCTCTCCCACCTTGCGAACCGATTTACAACTGCGCTCCGAAGTCATCCACACGGCACCTGCGCCAGGCCTCAATCTTCCAGACGAGCTGCAAGGTTACCATACCCTTGTCCCTCTTGAGAGCACGACGGGCGAGCGCCGCAAGTTTGGTAATTGGTATAGTATCGTATACCGGGCGACAGGCAAAGATGGTCGTGCCTACGTTTTGCGACGAGTTTTAGGTATGTCTATTGTCCCAACCTCTTCACATCCTTTATAACGAGCCATGGGAAATAGATTTTCGTCTGCTGTATCAAGCCGCCTTCCAGCCAATTGAGCAATGGTCGCGTATCCGACACCCCAACATTGTTGCTGTCCACGAGGCATTCACAACACGTTCCTTCGGTGACAATTGTCCGTCTCTTGCCCCTTTCTCGTCTCTCTTTCTCAATCCTGTCCAGCACTCGTGGTTGCCTTTGCGTACCACCCGAATGCGCAAACCCTCTTTGATGCATACATCAAACCCCGTGCCCCGACCTTCGTGCAGGGGCGTCTGCAGGTCGCCCAGTCTCATGTCCCGGAGCGAACACTCTGGAGTTATATCATCCAGATAGCAGGCGCGATGAAGGCGGCCCATGACCAGGGCTTATCAGTGCGAATGATTGACGTCACCAAAGTCATCGTCACGGGCCAGAACCGCGTGCGGATCGGCTCGTGTGGTCTTGCCGACGTGCTCACGTATAACCCCTCCTCGCCACCACCCGTGCCTGCGGCGCCTCTACCTGCAGAGCAGATCCAGGAAGACCTGGTGATGTTTGGGAAGCTCATCATGGCACTGTGTTGCAACAACGTCGCGGCAACGAGCAACTTTGGGAAATCGCTCGATCTTGTGACGCAGCACTATAGCGCGGACCTCAAGAACGTCGCGTTGTTCTGTCTCTCTAAACCAGGTGCTCATAAGGTAACGCCCTCGCACTTTCGTTCGTCTGTCGCGAGCTATTGGTATGCTAACGTATGCGATCTGCTTGTTGAAGCACATCGGACAACTGTTTGATATGATCGGCTCCAGACTTCTCACAGAGATGGATGATCTACAAAAGTAAGTCACTAATGCACGACTCGTGCTATATTAATGTGTGGCGTCGGCACAGTGGCATGGACCATCTTGAGGGCGAACTGCTGTCTGAGCTCGAGAACGCCCGCCTCGTCCGGCTACTTGCCAAATTTGGTTTCATCAATGAGCGGCCCGAGTACGTCTCAATGCTACCTAACATCATCGTTCTACTAAGACTTTCGAACCTGGCAGGTTCGCCCGAGACTCACGATGGAGCGAGACTGGGGACCGATACATCATCAAACTTTTCCGTGACTATGTCTTTCACCAGGTCGACGAGCGCGGGCGACCCATCGTCAGCCTTTCGCATGTGCTTTCATGTCTCAATAAGGTATGCTCGATTTCGGCTTCCATGACCCGGGGCTGACGGTCTGCTGGCGTCAAGCTGGACGCGGGGACGGACGAGCGGATCATGCTTGTGTCGCGTGACGAGCAGAGCGTGCTTGTTGTGAGTTACAAAGATGTGAAGACATGCATCGCATCGGCGTTCGCGTACGTCTCCCCAAAATGATCTTTAATTCTCTCATCTGAAGGATCGCTTTTGGTTTTATAGGGAGCTGTCGCAGAGATAAGTAGCATGGTTCCACTCGTAGGTAAGTATGCGTTATGAGAGATGGTATCATACGGAGAAAATAGGTAGAATTAGAAAAAGACTAGGAAACTTCAAAAACATTCTGCACCTATTCTTTCGTCGTCGTCCACTCGCTGCTGTAGTGGCTCATACTAGTAAGCACAGTTACAGACGAGAAACATTCCGACATGATAAGGGGTATATATGCCTTTGATGCTTGGCTGATGCGCACGTGCTGGCAGCCCCAGACCCAGACAGTTGAGATTGACAGAAAGAACACAATACCCGAAAAAGGCGCTAGCCAAGATTGGGATCCGTATTGTGCTTGTCAGGACCTGGAAACGCCTTCTTCGTTGTTCGTGCAGTAGATCCGCTACAAGGTCCAGGAACGCTCGTCCCGACACCGATTCTTCACTCTTGAGTGCTTCGTCCTTAAGTCGAATAAAGCGCACCCTGAGACTTTCCGAGTGGACAAAGCGGCGTACCTGCCCATTTAAAGTATGTGCGCCGGGGCCGCCATTGTCGTTTCATTTGATCGACTTTTCAAATTGACGTTATTCGCTCACAGGTGCCACCTTACGTCCCCCGCCTCTCAGTCTCCAGCTGGGAAGCCAAAGCCCTTTATTAACTGACCCTCGATAAGATCCCGCCACTCCATCGCCGATCGAGGCGTCAGCAGTTTTCATGCACCGTCTGGTGACTCTGGTGACCATGGCGATTCGTTTCTGCTAAACGCTGTCTGCCCCATTTGGATACGTGTGTGGGTATCCCACATTTTTGTCCTCGGGAATCGCTTTGATGTACTGTAGGGTTTTGGGTGCGAAATATACTGTAAACGTCGAGTCAGGCCCGGGCCCGGTCAGGGCGTCGTTTCGCTTGTCCTGCCTCGCCTTTGGTTTCAGACTCTGGCGAGGCGTTTGTTTGCCGCGCGCGGCTGAGGAGGGTGGGAGAGATCTAAGCAGATTACGTACTGATCTTCCTCTTGAGGATGTTGTTGAGTGGCGCTGGGACAAGTGCAAGGACGAACATGGGAAGGGGGCGTTGAGTTGACAAGTCACGAGTGAAAGAGAATTCTCTGATGGATCACGCGTGCAATTGTAGGGCGAGTCACAGAATCGAGGAAAGGAAAGGGGATGGCCCTCGGACGCACCAAACTCGCGAAAACCGCGTATCATAGTACCATCTCATCTTGTCCACGATTACTGTAGTTACCCATAGAGGTGGAGGGGGAGGGGAATAGAGCAGAAACGTGTGAGATTGTTGACGTGGAGCGGGAACGATATAAAAATCCAATTGTTACCGACCGATCTGGGACGGGCGGGTCACGCACGGTGCACTTTTTACTTTTGGGTCGGACTCATCCTTATACCGCGCCCGTACTACCCGTACTAGTACTCCACCATCCCCTCCACCTTTCGGCCCCCGGTTTCAGAGTAGGGCTAGTTACTACTGTACCATATCACTACTCCCCTTCGTCCTTCCCTCCCCTCTTGCTTTGCGCCCACACTCCCTTCCTCACATGGCCGTCGCAACGCAACACTCCACAAAGGCTGCCGCCCATCGCCATGTCCCCCACCATTCCCATCCAGACCATGCTCACCAGCCCCGCGCATCCAGGCAACGCTTCTTCGCCAGCCTCTCACAATGTCTCTTCGATTTCGTCTTACAGCTCCTCCCCACGGCGGAGGAGCTCGCCGTCAAGGAGGACGTTCGCAAGCTCCTCGAGCGCCTCATCCGCACCATAGAGCCTGATAGTCGCCTGTTGTCCTTTGGCAGTACCGCCAATGGCTTCAGCCTCCGCAATTCCGGTGAGCACCAGCCCTAACAAGACCTGTCTCACTCCCTCCGCCAATTGGTGCCTAACCACTCTTGCCCTACCCTCTCTCTATGATGATTAGACATGGATCTCTGTTGTTTGATCGATTCTGAGGAGCGCCTCTCAGCCACCGACCTTGTAACCATGCTGGGCGATCTGCTCGAGCGCGGTACGTGCTCGTATCCCTCGCGGGCTCCCTTTGACTGGCCTTCTGATTTCATTCTATTTCTGGAATTTCTGGAACACAGAAACAAAGTTTCATGTCAAGCCGCTCCCCCATGCCCGTATACCCATAGTCAAGCTCTCGCTTGATCCTTCCGTTGCCCTGCCGCTCGGCATTGCATGCGACATCGGGTTTGAAAATAGACTGGCACTGGAAAACACACGCCTACTATACTGCTATGCTATGATCGATCCCACCCGAGTGCGAACTTTGGTTCTCTTTCGTGAGTCTGGAATCGTCCACCTCTCAACGCATTTTATAAATGTCCCCCCCCCTTTTCCCCAACCAGTCAAGGTGTGGTGTAAACGAAGGTACCGCTTGCGCATGTTTATGCGTTAGCGCTCTTACGTGCTCACCTGCTTGCCCCACAGAAAGATCAATTCTCCATACCAGGGAACCCTATCATCGTATGGATACGGTCTCCTGGTCATCTATTTCCTAGTCCATGTCAAGAATCCACCCGTGCTTCCTAATTTACAACAGATGCCGCCAATGCGGCCTATTTCACATGTATGTCTTACGCCCCTCGTTGCCCCCATGCACTGTTCGTTGACGCCCGTCCACAGGATGATACTCATCTCGGAGGGTACAATACTTGGTGTGTATTCTATCAACATGCGATGCTGGAGCTCTCTCTTCGTTGATGTACATCCACTGACGATCGTTCAGGTTCTTCGACGACATCGAGTTGTTGAGGCAACGATGGCAGTCAGCGAATACAGATAGCATTGGCCAATTGTGCGTTCCCTTTCAGCCACAATTGGTGATCACCCCCGTTCCTGACTGATGCGTTCACATCTCCTGTTTCCCAGACTAATAGATTTCTTCAAATACTTTTCCCGTGACTTTTTGTACAACACCGGCGTCGCATCGATCCGAGCAGGTTTGCTCAAAAAGGAGATCAAGGGCTGGCAGAACGATGTAAGACATGACATTCGTACGAATTGATGGTCCCCCTCTGATCGAATAACCTACTTCTAGCTCGATCCAGCGCGTTACAAGGATGCTCGCGAGCGGAATCGTTTCTGCATCGAGGTAAGGATCCGACCATTCTTTGACAGCATGACTGATTTTGACTTGTTTGTAAGGATCCCTTTGAGGCCGATTTCAATGTGGCACGGTGTGTCACCAAGGACGGTCTATATGCAGTAAGCGATTTTGCCAACTCTCGTTTCTTTTCCGGGATTCTCGCTAATGCCATTCCAACAGATTCGTGGCGAGTTTATGCGGGCGTCAAGGATCCTGAGTACTCGCCCCGAACGCGCTATCTATGCCATCGCACAACTGTGCGAAGAACGGGTAGAGGGTGTGAACCCAGCGGCATCACCAACCGCGGCTTTTGTGCCACCACGGCTATCGCCGTTCCCTCCTCAAATCCCTTACACCGTTGGATCGAGTCCCATGCGCCTGACCAAGATTGATGTGCCAGACCCCAAGAGTATGTCGGAAATGTCACCGAAATCGCCACCATCAGAAGCCCCTCCTGCGCCAGGCCCATCCACGTCGACACCTGACCACATGGGACCGAAGCGTTCCAAGTGGACCTCACCGCCGCCGCCATCTGCCTCCGCCGAAGACCGTTCGCAGTTCGAGAACCAACTGGGCTTGGGCCTGGCTCTTGCTACTTTACCAACAGACGCCCGACAGACGAAGGGCGGTTATGCCTCATCGTCGAATAACAGTGAGATACTCACAGACGACGGAGATGATCTCCAATCTATACAGTCACTCTCACTTTCTGAAGTGCCAGAGTGCGAGCTAGACAGGTGCGATGGCATATTAGAGTCGCTCCCTAGCAACTCCCCGATACCCTCCTCACCGCAAGTATCCACGCAAAGTGCGGCGACTCATCCGCCACCATCTCCAGTAGTACCCGTGAGCAACATCACACCAACCAAGGCGCCATTTGTCGCACCCCGCGAGTCGTACTCAGTTCCCATGTTCCCGAACCCCCTTCCGGGGTTCCGCGGCCGCTCAGCGCGCCACCTAGATTTCATCCAGACTTCGCCGCGGCTGAATTCGCCACGTCGGTCACACTCGGGCCCACCGGGTCCTTCCTCCGCAGGGCTTACTGGCAAGCCGTTCCGATTACTTAACATGGCACTTGTGACCCCGCTCCCTCCTTCGCCTACCCTGCCATCACTACCTGCAGCGCAGCCATATGTATACTACGAAAGTGCTCCCTCGCCCACAATAGCATATCCGGTATCACCTCGCTATCCGCCACGCTTTCATGCCGCCGCAGCCGCAGCCGCAGCATCGATTGCGGCGCGTGCGCGCCTGGCACCGTCACCCACTACCACCCCCACCGCTCATTCGCAGTTCCGTGTTCGCCATGCGCATTCTCACTCGATGACGACGGTGCACGCGAGGACACCGTCGCCTGTCGTAGACACTTTCGCGCCCATTGTCGCCTCTGGTGGCGACAGCTTGCAGAACAACGACTCAATGTCGCCCTCGCCTCCGGACTCGCTATCCGCGGGGAGCGGCTCGCCCGCGCCGTCGTCGCTGAGTTCCCAGTGTGATGCGGGCGTCGATCTGATCCGATGGGAGGATGGCGGCGGCGGGGAGGGAGAGGGCAAGGATGGCAGCACGGCGGCTGCGGTGGCTGCGGCAGCCACCGCCGGTGTCGAGACAGAAGCAGTTAAGACCGAGGACGGTTGGGTGGTTGTACAGGAGAAGAAGGCGCCACCAGATGTCGTGTCGCAGACTGCGCAGGAGCCGTTGGCCCCTTAAGCGCTCGCTCTCTGATGGACGAAAATATGTGACTCGTCATCAGAGCTCCTGCGACGCTGAGGCTGAAACGCGAGGAAGGCGATAACGTTCGCCTTCTACTGTGAATATACGCCACCATCCACCACCACCCATCGTCATCATCATCACCACCACCCATCATCATCATTGGCACCACCACTATGGTCAACACTGGCCGATATTACAGGCATTATCTCCACCACGCGACCGTCGTATAAATATCATCATTTTGCATCACACACATCCTGCATGTGCAGACACAATCCTTGCATTGAACATCATCACCTACAACCATTCTCTTCCATTGCTTCGTACTGGTATCATACCAATACTCCTCGATATCGTCCTCCTACGGATGTCTTATTTCGTTCCCGACATCCCGGTTTCGTTCCGATATCTTGCTTGTTGCTTCGACCCCCGAACGAACAACCTCCGCGCCTTCAACCTGCGCCTTTGACGCGCCTTGGCATTTCTGTACAGTCCTGTCCTCGCACTCGTGTTCGTGTGCGCGTTGCGACGTGTTACGGCCCACTGGTAAGGCTTAGATGCGAATATATTTACAACGCCTTGCGGGTACCTGCCTCACACTGCCTCCACCTACAACCATTTACCGTATATGCATACACGTGCATCGTAGACAGGTAGATAAGCGCGCAATGATCCAATATCACGATATGTCTTCATTGCAGCAAGAAAGTGGAGAAAGAAAAAGTAGAGGATGACAGATTGACATGGAATGTGATCGATTTGGTAGGCACGGGTGTACAATATCATGTGGCACCATCACTTAGTGGGCTATTCTTGTGCGATGAATGGATTGGAGATCTCTTCGAGCCCGTCCACGGGGCTAAGTAGCGTTATTGTGGGTCCGCGGAGTACGGTGAGACCTAGCGTGCGCGTACGCGGCTCTGGACCTACGAATGCCAGTAGGATTCCAAGTCAATAAAAAGTGTGAAGGCTGAAGAAGAGATCGGCGTCGTACCTTGTATGTGTTCCTCCACTTCGTCAAGGACGAGATTGAACAATTGGTCGTACCCCTTGAGCACGCCCGTCACTGATTTCGCGGATTAACGGTGTGGTCATCATCAGCTTTGGGTGAACAAGACAAAAGAGAGGGGCCGGGGCATGCCTTCGCGGCCGCCGGTGAACTTGACTCGAATGCGCGCGTTGGCATACTTTGCGAGGTCGAGGATCGCCTCGCGCTTTGGCTTGTCGAGCGTCGGGTGGGGTCCTTGCGGTCCGCCGTGGCGGCCACCTCCCCGCTGGGAGGACGATCCACCCCGTTGTGCGCCTCGCCCAAATCCGCTGCGGCCCTGGAAGTGTGTGCGAGTCAGGACCGTCTTCATTTTACAATCTCGCGCCAGACGATCGTCCTTCTGGCTGTGGGGGAGTCTGGAAATGGTGGTGACGTACCCGGTCTGCCATGATAAGTTTGCCTTGAGTATGGATATGGGTGCGTGCGTGCGTGCGTGGGATGTGATTGATGATATGATGGTGCGGATGTGGGATGTGGATGTGAACGTGTGGGAGACTTTGTGGCTTCGGGTTGGCTTGGCTTTTGTTTTCGTGTAGTGTAGTACCTTGTCGTTATCACTTTGGTAAAGAGATAAAATGAAATGAGGCGGTGTTCAATTGTTATTTTCTTTTTTCTTTTTTTTTTGACAGGAGAGTTGAGCCCCAAGTGACCAAGCAAGGCAAGGCAAGGGAAACATAGACACACAATCCTCGGTTTCTCTCGTTTGGTTTCTTTCCTTCTCCCTTCGTAAGATCTCCTCCTCTTCTCTCCTCTCTCCTTGACTCCTCTCATCTCTCCGTCCTTTACGATCCAGTTCACGACCATGAATGCTGGCGAGCTTCTTGCCAACTCCCTATCACCAGGTACAGTTGATTGTCTTTGACCTAGGGCCGGTTCATGCATGATCTTGGCCTCCGCGCGTCTCTCCCTGCCTTCGGCTCCCCAATGCTCACCCTTTCTCGCTCCCCCGTCTCTCATCAGATCAGACTACGCGTGAAAATGCCACGCAAAAACTAGAGCAGGCATCCCGGGAGAACTACGTACGTCGCCTTTCATCACACACACACCCCCACACACACCGTCTCCCCCACCCACCCTCTCTGTCTTTTTTTTTTTTAGTTCATCGTTTCGTTGACTCCTTATGCCTGCACACACAGCCCCGGTACATGCACACGCTCGCGTCCGAGCTCGCTAACGAAACTAGCGCTGTGTTCGTCCGAAACGCTGCCGGCCTCGCGCTAAAGAACGCCCTTACTGCCCGCGTACGTCGCGTCTTTTCCCTCTCCCCCTCTCCTTGGTCCATCTCCGTCCCATCACCACCACCACCCGTATCCTACTCCCCCTTTCCCATCTTCGCTTACATACCTGCCGGCTTCCCACAGGACAGCGTGCGCCAAGCAGAGTACTCCACTCGCTGGCTCGCCCTCGATGTCAAGATCCGCGGCGAGATCAAGGAGTTTGTCTTGCGCGGGCTTCACTCTGAGCAGGTCAAGGCTGGCACGGTCGCTGCACAGAGCGTCGCGGCTATCGCAACCGTGGAGCTTCCGCAGGGTCAATGGCCAGATCTAATCGAGATCCTCCTACGCTTTGTCAACACGGGCACTAGCGTTCCCTTACGGCAGTCGACGCTCAGCGCGATTGGCTTTATCTGCGAGGTGCTGGTGCGTCCTTTGTTCTCTCTTTGAAGAGAGTTTTGATATCCCATTCATTGCCATTGCCTTGATTTATTTAGGACCCTGATGTGTTGACTGTGCGCGCGGACGAGATTTTGACCGCGGTAGTTCATGGCGCACGGAAGGATGAGCCATCCACGGACGTCCAGCTTGCTGCCATGCAGGCGCTCTACAATTCGCTCTCATTCATTCGCGAGAACTTTGAACGAGAGGTGCGTGCTCCCATCACCGTTTTTTTAACCTCAGCTTAGCGGTTTACACGACTCTCGGCAGGGCGAGCGCAATTACATCATGCAGGTGGTATGCGAGGCAACGCAAAGTCCATCCGTCCAAGTGCAGGCAATGGCCTTCGAGTGTCTGGTGCGGATCATGACCCTATATTACAGCAAGATGGCGTATTATATGGAGCGTGCGCTCTTTGGGGTAGATCATTTTACATCATCTACCTGTCCTATTTTCTGACCAACGGCACGTGATAGCTCACCGTGATGGGCATGAAATCAGAGGAAGAATCTGTCGCGTTGCAGGCGATCGAATTTTGGACGTCCGTTGCTGAGGAGGAGACTAACCTCGAGAGCGATTACCTCGATGCCCAAGAGGTACGCCATGTCGTTTGTTTACGTCTTACCCGATTAACACAACTTGGTAGGGTCTCCTCGATGGTGATGTCGAAGTTCCCAAGTACTTTGCCAAAATCGCACTTCCAGAAGTCATTCCCGTACTCCTTCAACTCCTCACCCGTCAAGACGAGGACGCTGAGGAGGGTGAATGGAACGTTTCCATGGCCGCTGGCACATGCCTTGCCTTCCTCGCTCAAGCTGTGCACGACCCGATCGTTCCAGCCGTGATTCCCTTCATCGAGGCGAACATCAAGCAAGAGAACTGGCACCAACGCGAGGCCGCAGTAATGTCCTTTGGTTCCATCCTCGTCGGGCCGGACCCCGCCGTTCTCACACCGCTTGTCAACCAAGCGTTGCCGATTTTAATCAATATGATGTCAGACCCGCAATCACAGGTGAAGGACACAACGGCGTGGACCCTCGGCCGGATCTGCGAGAGCCTCATCACGTCGATCAAACCGGACGTGCATTTGCATGCGCTTGTCAGCGCCCTTGTTGCGGGCTTGCAAGACAGCCCGCATATCATCGCGAATTGCTGTTGGGCTCTAATGAACCTCGCTGATGGGCTGTACGAGTTGTATGACCCAAGTGAGGAACAGAGCAACGGTCCGCTTTCTCCATACTTTGAGGGTATCGTTGGCGCTCTGCTGCAGGTCACAGAGACGTACGTGTTCGACTCATCCGTCGATTTTCTTATCAGCAAGGTTCCGTTCGTGCTGAATTTTCTCGTACTAGTGCGGGTAACGAGTCGAATTACCGCACGTCTGCGTACGAGGCTATTACGTCCTTCGTCCAACAGGCAACACCAGATTGTTTGCAGGTCGTCTCCAACACTGCTCTGAAGATCCTGGATCGAATGGAGCACCTCCTCAACGTCCAGGTGCGTTGTTGGGTGCATAAAGTCAAACACGGCCTTGGCTGATGCTGTTCCATTCAGAACCAGATCCTCGGCGCCGATGACCGTAATAACTGGAATGACTTGCAAAGTAACTTATGCAGTGTCTCCGTTGTACGCACCTCCACCTCTCAAACTACGTGTACACTTCCTGACTTGTGACTTCGCTTCGGTAGAGCGTTGTTCGTAAACTGGGCGCTGGAATCCACCCCCTCGCTGACCGTATCATGACGATCATGCTTCAACTGATCCAGTCAGCTGGCAAGACATCAACGATTCTTGAAGACGCTTTCCTTGCCGTTGGCGCTCTCTCTGCGGCAATAGAGATCAAGTTCGCGCCCTACATCCCTGCGTTCCTGCCGTTCCTTTATCCGGCACTGAAAGCGTATGATGACACGCAGTTATGCACGGTCGCCGTGGGCATCATCGGTGACATCACACGCGCTCTCGGTGACCAGACAGAGCAATACGCACAGGCATTCGTGACCGTGCTACTTGAGAACTTGTCGAGCGAGGTATTGAACCGGAACGTGAAGATTTCTATTCTCGCATGCTTTGGCGACATCGCGCTCGCGATCGGAGCGAAGTTTGAGCCGTACTTGGAGACCGCAATGACAGTGCTCAGGCAGGCAGCAGCGCTGCAAGCGAATCCTGTGCGTGACAACGCTGTGTTTCTTGGTCTTGCCGCTACAAATTTGCTGAATCTTTTGGTCGTTTTGACCCACAGCTTGACTATGAGTCCATCGATTACATCGCAAATTTGCGCGAGGGCATTCTTGAGGCGCACATAGGCATCGTCACGGGCTTCAAGACGACCGAGCGAGGTATGTACAGGTTCCTTTTTTCTAGCATGGTACTTACATGCGTTCGTAGTCCAATTGTTGGTCTCTCATGCGCCTGCGATTCTCGAGCTTGTTCAGAAGGTACTCGCGGACGATAACAGCGGCGAACCGTTGGACAAGCTTGCGTTTGGCGTTATCGGTGACCTTGCGGACGCTTTCCCGAACGGCGATCTTAAGCCGCTTCTTTTGGCCGAATGGATTGCGACGAGTTTGGTCTCACGGAAGGGTTATGACAAGGAAACAAAGACGACGGTCAAGTGGGCGCGTGAGGTGCGTCGTTCGCCCCTCCCATGTCTGGCTCGTAAGCTCACTCGTCCACCACCTGTAGATGGTCAAGCGCGCAACGGCATGAGGGCCAAGCGCTCCCTGCACCTCAGCAGCTTCCACTTGTCCTGACGTTTTTTTTTCATTCTATATTCCTCTCTCCCCTTGTTTACCCTCTTACTCTGGTTGACGTTATTCCCCCCCTATTTTCCTGTTGTCTCGTTACACTCTGTCAACTCTCCCACTCTGTTTTCTTCTTTTCTTTTCTTTTTTTCACGCAACTGTTTCATGACAGCACACGCCATCTGAAGGAGGCACAATACAACAGCATCGCGATCTCTACAACCGTCATAGTTAGTCAGTCAGTCAAAGTCTGTGTTTGTTATAGTCGTCGTAGTAGTAGTAGTTGGGTATGTTAAAGTAGATCAAAAGTTTCTCGTCTCTGATTACAGGTATATTGCCACACTAGCCCCACGGTCACCTCGCAACGACATTCCACTTCATTTTTCCTTTCTCACTTTTTTTTGGCTTTACAGTACGTGACCATCCCCATTCTTTTTTCCACCCCTTCCTTTCCTTTTTTCCTCCCGAGCGTCTATCTCACTTGTATCGATTGGTACCACCCTCGTGCAGAACCGTGCTCCAGGCTCAATATACATATCACTTTTCTTGATCCCCCCCATTCAGAGCTGTCAAAGGGAGCTATTCCTGAGGACATATCTCACCTCTGGAACGTGTTATATATTGACATCTGTCAGTACGGTGGAGACAAAAGGGAAATACACGCTAGAACAGGGAACGCCAGGTGTGGTGCGCAAGAAGGTATACGTATATTACATCATTGGCACACCAACACGTTGCTGTCCTCCCCCATTCAGATTCAGCTAGCCTCAATAGCCTTCCTGCTTGAAACTCCATAGGCGACCACACGTGAGACCCAAATCGGACTCGGTTGATTGCTTTTCGAGCCCGTCCCGGATCATGTGATTATCTTTCATTTTTATCATCTCCAACTGGCTCTAGCTTTATTCTCTTTCCTCTTCCCTTTTCTTTGACTCACTCTCCATGTCCCACTCATCCCTACCACTCGTCCCCCTCCCATATCCCCTCATTCTCCTTCCAGGCGCTCGAGCCACCTTACCAATCTCCCACAAACAAGCCGACGCGCTCATTCACCTCCTCGACTCGTCCCTCTCCAACCCCGTCCTCGCCGCCGTCCCGCTCCTCCAACACGAAGGCGCGACGACACTGAACAGATGGGGCGTCACCGCCCGCATCACGCGCTTCGTCCGTCCACGCCAGCACTCGGACGAGCCGTACCTCCTCACGCTCACCGGTACGGCCCGCGTCCGCCTCGCGAACTACCCACCCTCGCACGCCGCTGACGCTGACGCCAACGCCAACGCCAACGCCGACGCACTCTCGCTCCCCCATCTCAACTTTGTTCATCCACCTCCGGACGCACAATCGCCACCCGCACCTGACATCGTGCAGGATTTCAAGGCCGCCGCAGCCCGCTTGTTGGAGCGCTTCGCGCAGGACAACTCGCTGTCGGCGCGCAAGCGCGAGAGCTGGGCTCGCATCGCGCAGCTTGTCGACGAGACGGAGCCGGAGAGGGCCGCTGCCCTAGCGGACGCTATTGTGTCTGCCGTCGGCGCGGAACATGCCGACAAACTCGGTGAGTAACCCCCCCTCGCCCCCTTCTTTCCTTCGCCGACCTTAATTTTGTCTGCCCTCCGTTTGTCGGACTGCCCTTCTGTCTCATCTTCCTGACCCCGACCTGTGGTACATTCGATCCGCACGTTCTTGCAAAAAACGCTCGTTTTCGGTTATATATTTCCGAATTGATCCTGACCCATGCGTTCCTGCATGCCCCATCTGTGTTTCCGTAAACCCGTAATTCCGCGGCAAACTACTGGCACGTGCTACTTGCGGAAACACTAATTTCTAGCTCTTCTCTCTACCGAATCACCATCTTTGCGCCTCCAACACGTCACCACCGTTTTGACAAAGCAGCTATCTATAGCCGAAGTGAGCACGAAGATCGCCACGGCCGTTGACGAATCGCTGTCCAAGCAACAGAAGGCGGTCTTCCTCCGTCAGCAGCTCGCCGCTATTAATGCCGAGCTGCAGCGCCTCGAGGTTGGCAACTCCGATCTTCACGGTACCGGGATTGTAGTGGAGGATGAGGACGAGCTGGAGGCACTGGCTCGTCGGGTCGACACTTTACCCGCCGGTACCGAAGTCCGCCGCGTAGCATCGACCGAGGCCCGCCGCCTCAAACGAATTCCTCCACAGAACGCGGAGCATGGCGTTGTGAGGAACTACGTGCGTACCCCCATTTTTTTTGTTCTCTTTTCTCGTGTTTTACCTGACCTGAGACGGCGTTTTCTGTTGCCACCAGCTCGAATGGCTCACCGCGTTACCATGGGTTCCCCCACCCGCGGGTTCCGACGCCCTCACGCGGTCTGACTTTCTTTCGAATGCAAAGTCGCAACTCGATGCGGACCACTTTGGTCTCGACAAGGTTAAGCGACGGTCAATCGAGTACCTTGCTGTCGTCCGTCTACGGGCTTTGATTGCGCAAGAGGCTGAGATGGAACAGACGAAGGCGCAGGAGGTGACACTTAAGAAGGCCATCGAGGGTCCCTCCGCAGGTGACGGGCAGAAGGAGAAAGAACGAAGAGCCCTCGTCAAATCAGCGGATGTTCCGATGCTTATTCCGTCACCAACGTCAGGCGAAGTGCAAGGGGCCCGCAAAGTGGCCAAGACCATCAAAGCCCCGATTTTGCTGTGCGTGACTCATTCAACGCTTACTATAGCCCAGTAACCTCATAAACATGAAACGTATAGGTTCGTCGGACCACCGGGGACAGGGAAGACATCGTTGGGGCAGTCAATTGCCCGTGCGCTCGGTCGGCCGTTTCAGCGAATCGCTCTCGGCGGTGTTCGCGACGAAGCTGAGATCCGGGGCCACCGGCGGACATATGTTGCCAGTGGGCCTGGTTTACTAGCACAGGCGCTGCGCAAAGCTGGTCGCATGGATCCTGTCCTCTTATTGTGAGTGTCTTGCTTACGGTTTCTTGGACCAGGA
>Ga0307510_10004781_pt1 | contig 16026 bp, 6 predicted proteins | sample 12_EM_MG_FD_207224 | JGI IMG/M metagenome (GOLD analysis project Ga0307510, IMG submission 207224) | Populus trichocarpa ectomycorrhiza microbial communities from riparian zone in the Pacific Northwest, United States - 12_EM | ecosystem: Host-associated > Plants > Roots > Unclassified | place...
AGCCCTGTTCATGCTCCTCTGTAGCTGTCCATCTCGGTGTAATTTCTCAGTACGACCGAATGATCACTAGCCGTTTCTTTTATAGATTATCCCCTATTCCACTATATTACCACTTCTACCACATATTATGCCATCAGGGCAGGATCCCAAGTCGGTGAAGTGAACCCTAACCCTCTCTCGCTGCATATTACTACTATAATTTCGATCATCCAACATTGTCTAGGGAGCAAGCAGATAAAGTAAAGTGAAATGCCTACCAAGAGAAAAGCCGTTTTTTAAACTGATCGACCGCGGCAGCTAGACGTCGGGGGTTGGGACGACAAAAATACGATCGCGGGCACGCGGCTTTGGGGTAAGTAGGGGAGTTTTTTCGTTCTCGTTCGCTTCACGATCTATCATTCGCAGTCAAAAAACCAAAGGTAAAGACGGAAGCATATATAAATCACAGCGAAGTCGGCTTCCTATTCTTCCATAGATTACCACACATATCCATTCTCCCCCGTGTATGTTTCTCTTTCCCTTGTGTGTATTCCCATGCTAACAAAAGAAAGACAAAGGCGTCCACGATTCGTAGCCTCAGGGCATTCAACTCTCCACGCATTAAGCTCTGCGTTGATCTGACTCTTTCACTCTCCCTTCCGGCTATCCCTCTTTCCTCCCGGCGGGTGTATCAAGCGCATTCCGTTAGACTAAGTTCATTGCCGAAATTTACCTGAACAACGAAAATAATAACTCGAGCAGGCTGAGCAGCATCCCGCATCCAACACTATTTGGCTGATACTAGTTTTTGCGCTAAATCCGTTGAAGAAACCAGGCATCCTGTTCAAAGTGGGGACTCTCACCGGCCGCTCTGCTGAATGTTGAAGATCCCTAGTGCCTTTTGAAAGTGAGCTATCACATAAGACCACCTTATGCCCAACTCATTGAAAAGCGCATGTTTGATATAGGAAATTTCACAGCAGTGGTGATTTGTATACGCTACTACGCAATCCGTTTAACCAACCCCTCACCCATACCATCACAACCTCCAAACACTGCCATGCTGTGACTTCTTTTATGCCCACAGCTTGCCATAAAGGTTCGGCGGAAACGGCGGCCGTTGGTCGGTGTTTTCTCCGCAGGAGAGCGGATATCGATGATTTAGATATAGAAAGGAAAGAATCTTAACCAAAATCTTTTGGCCAGATCTAATGGTTTATATCCTGTCCTCGATGTTCATAACAAATGCGCAGATAAGCTAGCCATCTAAATACTATCCCCACACCTACATTGCCCGACACATCCGCTGCGCTATACGATAAATTATCCAAGACTGAGGAAGTAATTGTGACGAATTGAGAGGCGTTGCAGAGGGTCTTGGGGTAAGGGTAAAAAAGGGGTTTTCGTAATATTTTAGGTCAGAAATAGTGGTGGGTGACAGCCGGGGATGAATAAAGTAGCGTTAAGTTACTTAATATCATACTTGACTCTAGGACCTGACTCGCTTTGTAAGAGCCCTTGTGGAGATATCAAATTTCTACTCTAGCAGTTAGCACAAGACCAGAGTAACAAAAAAAAGTCCGCGGATTATATCCCCCTCACCTCCCCGACTGCACCATCCCCCCAACAACCTTGCTCCTATACCCGCTTGCTAACCCCTACCCTCGCAACACCCCCGGCCCGGCTCATATATACATCTCGCAAAAAGAAGACTCCCGAATGAGTGCTCACTTCGTCCACCCCCGTCTTTTCAACCTTAATCTAGCGGGTATCTAGCATGTGTGCGGTTAGGCAGAACTCCCCCTTGGCTTCCTCCGCTTCGCGCATCCAGGTATTGGGGTCGGGGAGTGTGTAGGCGGGGCGATTGGATAGGATGGGGATAGTATAGGACTTTGTAGGCGTATCTGCGCTGTAAATAAGTGCTTCCGGAATACCTTGTAATCACTACTTTTCGTGTTCCATCCTTTCCTTTCTCGCGGTAGCCTCTCCTCTTCACCATCATGCTGAGTGGCAGATGTCCTCGACTCCCTTGCCTCCTCGAGTTCCTCCCGCCCAACCCCTTCAAGTGCTTTTTCCCGGTCTCTGTTGGCTTTTCATAATCTTTCACGCTCTTCTCCGGCAGCTTCATTCCCTTTGCAGCTGCTTTAATCGCCACTTTACGCATAGCTACATTGGAAATTTGGAGTTATAAAATTCCGCAGGCGCCGCCAGTGGCGCAGAGATTACCGGAGGCGCAGGTATTAGAGTAGTAGAATCAGAGAGAGCACGGTGTTGGACGGATGGGCTGGGCTTTGATAATTGCGGGAGTATGACAGATCGGTGAGGAGCTTTGCAGACGGTTCGGGCACAGGAGATTGTTTAACAACAGATTACCGGTATAACGGCATGTCTTTGCTTTGTTGTCACAGGAGCATACGGGCGAATAGGGCATGCGCTGAAATACGGAGATAGGTATCGTGATCCACGGAAGGATTAGGATGTGCTATTTGTGTTTGCCGTTAGTTTAGTTTTACCACCCCCCCATCGCTCCCTGAGGATATTATTAGAGCACACCGTGCCTGCTCCTCATTAAGGTAAATTCAACTCGTGCCTTCTATCAAAACCCATCCACGGTACTACCCGAATGCACAGTACTCTAGTACTGTTAAAAATGAAGCCATATCCGACTTTGACCCTGCATAGACCCCCCACCACACCTGACCGCCCCCCTCCTGGGGTGAACTCTTCACTTGTGACTCGAACAGGCTCCTAGAGAGCGTGAATCAAGCGGGACAACCCCAAAATCCTGGCTTAATCCTCACATTCATCCCCCAACAGCACCACCTCCGCCCCCAGGGCCCCTCCCGTAGAGTTTGCAAGAGGTATCACCTCCGTCCCGGATTCCCTAATTGCGCGAGTCATTCCGGAAACCTTGCTGTCGCGACGGAAATGATGTGCCTAGTCTCAAAATTTTGACACGCCCCGGTGTTCCCGCGCCAGCCCAAGTCCCGCAAAGTGACAGATACCAAGTCGTGTGGATGGGCGGGGAGGCTCGAGAAGTCGTTTTGTTGCCATGGGGCGATGGATGTAGGCCAAAGAGAGCATCCGCATCTAACTAGGGAGGAAGAAGGTCCGGAGAAGTTTGAGTGTCGCGGAGGTCTGCATTGCTGAATTGTGACCCTCCCCCGAGTAGGCGCGCGAATTCTCGGCTAATAGTGAGAGAGTGTAGGTGGGTAGCGGAGACGACAGAACAATGGTTTCCTGTGGTGGTAGTAGAGGCGGCACTGACAAGTATGCGACGGGAGCATTCCTAAAATGCTTCGTTGTTTGGTGTTCACCTGTTAGTTTATTTCTTCTCCCACCCTGGTTCACTGAATCGAACCTGGGTCATGTGCGATGGACTTGAGGCTCTCAGTTGATAGTTCGCCAAGCCTGCTACCGAAAACTAACCATCGTACTCGTATCTCCCACCCCGTCTCGCCCACCATTTAAGCCGCACCCCAGGAGGGTCCAAAAGCTGGCGTGTTGCCAAGTGCCAAGCTGGTCACGTGATCTTTGAATCCCGATGATTCCGAAGACCCCTCGAAAAAGGGGGTGAGAAGAATGTTCAAAGGAAAGCCTTGACCCTCCTCATCCTTAGCCAAAGAAGAAAATAGAAGCCCTCGATCGCATTTCAAAATCGGTAGTAAATCTGAAGCGAAGATCACGTGAGCTACTTAGCACTAGGTAACATGAGTCCTCGAGTAGCACTCCTCAACCAATCTTCTGAATAAGCCACGCGGCTTATAGAAATAGGCCATTCAATTACTCTTCCCCGCACATCACGACAACTTCCAAATACCGCAATAGCATAAAAATCCATTATGCCGACAGAACCCTGCAGAGCTCCGGTGAACACGGGCGTTAGTCTGTGGTCTCCCGCCGTCGGAGGATGCAGACCATATGCTTTTGGTGTGACAAGGAAAAGTCTTTGAGCTGAATGGCTTTATTGTTTTTTCTTGCAAAATCTGATAGTTCATATCCGATTCCCGTCTTGAGGGGTACGATGCTGTAACAAAATCACAAGATGAATCGCCCATGTGAGTACTCCCTTGCTTTGCGCTTTCAAACCCGCCCGGGGCGTCGTACGATATGTTGTCCAGGAGTAGGGTGGAATTGCAAAGAGCCAAGAGGTGTTAAGGAGGATCTTCTGCGGGAGAGGAGGATGGGGTTTTGATAATAGAGGGATCCAGCAGGAAATATTATCCCTGCCAAAAACGCCAAGCATGAGAGGACCGGCATGCTGTGAACTTGAGGAAATTTTTGAGTTCCAGCACTGAGATGGGATGCCATGATGGCCCGAGGAACAAGGAGGCATCAGCCCGAGACATAGCCTACCTTAAATTGTTCTTGTATTCAAGGATTGTGTGCGGAAATAGTAGCCGCCATACTGATTGTGGTTTAGATTTTGCCTTGGCCATTGTTTACATCTTTGCATTTCTTGTGGGTGGTAGGGGTGTTCACGATCCTTGAAGAAAATGCCAAGTGTGAGGGCTTGGTATTGCGCCTTTCCTAATTTATTGCTGTTGCTGTGGTTACGACGTTTTCCGCAGGGATTAGGTTTCTGTGCTGGATCCCTCTAATACTTTAAGTCCAGAGTGAGAGGGAATGATCGGTCGGGGTGAATCAAGTAGCGTTGAGTTTACCGATCGATTAGCGGAAGGGGCTTCCCCATTTGTAGAGTCTTTATAAAAGCCATCAAATTAGTGGCGCCAATGGCAAGTTTCGTAGAGTGAATAATCTATCTATCGTACTAATTAATATATCATACTTGATAAGAGGAATAATGTGTGGCTCATCCCTAAAACCGGGGCTCATAGTGTGATGTATATATACCGGTACTTGTAGTGCGATAAGTGAGTGACAATTGCGCTAACCTACCGGTGCCGGTAGATAATATTTGAGCACCTAGATACCGATAGAGCATGTAGTGGGTCGGCGAACGAAATTCGACTACCGGTACCCTAGTTTTTAGTCCTCATTATCGCTAGTACGAGTACCGGTATGATACTAGGAGCATCGGGTACTGTATTTGGAGATGAGGAATTCGGACCGGAAAATTCTTCCATGTTTCATATTGGTCATGTCCCAGGGTCAAAGGTGGCTGATGGGTAATGTTACACCAGGAGCCACATCGCACCCAACTCTTCAGCTCGGTTCACAGAAAATTTAGACAACTCTCCCAATAGCCCTGGAAACCGTTTCGCCATTCTACATCCAACTAGTATTTTGGACAGAACATGATGGCCCATGCTGCACATACACCGTCGGTCAATATCGGTGACGGAAATTCGCGTTGCGGCAACATAACCCATAGTTTTAACACCACCTTCTATAAGTCGGACGAGGATGAACAGATCATGCGTTGGCTCTCCCCACTTGAGCCAAGTAACCGGCACCAAGGCGTTCGCACCGACCGGCTTGACGGTGTCGGGGGTTGGCTTTTGGAAACAAGCGAGTTTCGGGAGTGGAGGGGAGGTAGGGGTGGGGCCGATAAGGGTATCTTGTTTTGTTCTGGGAATCCGGGGGTGGGGAAGACATATCTGAGGTAAGTGTCGAGAATCTTTGAGGGAAGTGATCAAGGCTTACTCTGAGAATTATTAGCTCTCTAGTGATCGATAGCCTATGCGATGAGGAAAGGGAAGAAGAAATCGCCGTCGCATGCTTGTATTGCGACTTCCTTGCTCAACAAGAGCAGACAGTAACGAACATTATGGGAGCAATTCTGAAACAGCTAGTAGGCAGGGGAGGCATCCCGAACGATGTGCGCGACGCATTTGAAAAGGGGAAAAAGGAGATCGGTGGGAGAGGGCTACTACTTTCGGATTTGATGCGAATGCTGAGGGCCGCTATTTCTTCATTGTCTCGGGTGTTCATCTGTATAGATGCTCTTGACGAATGCCTACCGAAATATCTGCCAGAGCTTCTGAAGTCACTCGGATATATTGTTCAGGAGTGCCCTAGAACGAAAATATTCCTCACCGGAAGGCCCCATGTCAGGGAAGCCATTCAGAGATATTTCGCTGGGGTAGTTGTGATACCCATTAGTCCGAACACGGACGATGTCAAGAATTATCTGGAGATGAGGCTAGATAGGGACGACGACCCAGAGGCGATGGATGGTGATTTACGGGCGGCAATTGAGGAAGTTATTCTGGACAAGATGTCTGATATGTACGTGGAACTGTTTCAACTCTACCGATGATTTGTGCTTACAAACGGTTGTGTAGGTTCCTCCTTGTTTCGCTAAACATCGACGCTATTCTGGGGGAGGTTACAATTGGTCAGAGAAGGAGGAAACTGGAAGAGATGGCGCGAGGAAACGGACTGAGCGATGCCTACACTGCGACCCTAACGCGACTGAAGGGACAGAAGGGAAATAAAGCAGTACTCGGATTGAAGGTCTTAATGTGGGTGTTGTATGCAAAACGGCCCCTACGGGCCGAGGAGCTCTGTCATGCCCTGGGAGTGGAGATTGGATCTGTTGATCTCGATCCGAAAAACGTCCCTGTGTTACGGACACTCCAGTCCTCTTGTCTAGGCCTAGTTGCGGTCGAGTCGTCTTCATCCACCGTCCGACTGGTACACTTTACGCTGCAGGAGCATCTCTTAAGTAACCCGACACTATTCCACACACCCCATACAGCTATTGCAGAGGCTTGCTTGACATACCTCAATTTTGGATCTATCAGGGATCTTTCGCCAACTCTCCGCAGGGCCCCTTCGATGATGCCCCTTCTAGAATATGCTTCCTTTTACTGGGGGGAGCACACGAGAATGGGGGTGACGGAAAGTGTCAAAGTCCTTGCGCTAAGGCTTCTCAATAGGTTTGATGAGCATATATCTGCTGGACTACTGCTATTGAGGCGCGAGAGAAGTAGAGGCCTGGGACTTTACTTTAATAGGGCCGGAGAACGTACGGGGTTTACGGGACTCCACGCGGTATCATTTTTCGGGATAGTGGAGATGGTTGCTGATGTATTGGAGATGAAGGAATGGGATGTCAATGCAAGTGATTTGACGGGAAGTACCGCTCTGGCATGGGCAGCTAAAGAGGGGTACGAGGGGGTAGTAAAGATACTTTTAGAACGAGAGGAAATCAATCCCAACCAGGCAGTCACCCGATATAGTCGGACTCCGCTCTTGTGGGCAGCTATGAAGGGGCATGAGGGTATCGTGAAGATGCTTTTAGAACGAGAGAACATCAATCCCAACCAGGCAGACACCCAATATGGTCGAACGCCGCTCTCGTGGGCAGCTATGGAGGGGCATGAGGGTATCGTGAAGATGCTTTTAGGACGAGAGCACATCAATCTCAACGAGGCAGACTACGAATATGGCCGAACAGCATTCTCGTGGGCGGCTGGGGGCGGGCATGAGAGTATCGTGGAGATGCTTTTAGAACGACAGGACATCAATCCCAACCAGGCGGACGACGAATATGGTCGGACCCCGTTCTTGTGGGCAGCTATGGAGGGGCATGAGGGTATCGTGAAGATGCTTTTAGAACGAGAGAACATCAATCCCAACCAGGCAGACACCCAATATGGTCGAACGCCGCTCTCGTGGGCAGCTATGAAGGGGCATGAGGGTATCATGAAGATGCTTTTAGAACGACAGGACATCAATCCCAACCAGGCAGACAACGAATATGGTCGGACTCCGCTCTTGTGGGCGGCTATGAAGGGGTATGAGGGTATCATGAGGATGCTCTTAGCACGAGAGGACATCGATCCCAACCAGTTGGACACCGAATATGGCCGAACAGCATTCTCGTGGGCGTCTGAGGGCGGGTGTGAGAGTATCGTGAAGATGCTTTTGGAACGAGAAGACATTAATCCCAACCAGGCAGACACCCAAGATGGTCGAACGCCGCTCTCGTGGGCAGCTATCAAGGAGCATGGGGGTATCGTGAAGATGCTTTTAGAACGACAGGACATCAATCCCAACCAGGCAGACAACGAATATGGTCGGACTCCGCTCTTGTGGGCAACTATGAAAGGGTATGAGGGTATCGTGGAGATGTTTTTAGGACGAGAGGACACCAATCTCATCCAGGTGGACACCCAATATGGTCGAACGCCACTCTCGTGGGCCGCTATGAAGGGGCATGAGGTTATCGTGAGAATGCTCTTACGACGAGAGGGCATTAATCCCAACCAGACAAACACCGGATACGACCGAACACCACTCTCGTGGGCAGCGGTGAAGGGGTATGAGGGTATTGTGAAGATGCTTTTAGGACGAGAGGACATCAATCCCAACCAGGTGGACACCCAATATGGTCGAACGCCGCTCTCGTGGGCAGCTATGAAGGGGCATGAGGGTATCGTGAAGATGCTTTTAGGACGAGAGGACATGAACCCCAACCAGGCAGACACCCAAGATGGCCGAACACCACTTCTGTTGGCGGCTGGGTACGGGCATGAGGGGGTAGCAAAGATGCTTTTGAAACGGGAGGACATCAATCCCAACCAGGCGGACACCCGATATGGCCGAACAGCATTCTCGTGGGCGTCTGAGGGCGGGTGTGAGGGTATCGTAAGGGTGCTTTTGGAACGAGAGGACATCAATCCCAGCCAGGCAGACAACGAATATGGTCGGACTCCGCTCTTGTGGGCAGCTATGAAGGGGTATGAGGGTATCGTGAAGATACTTTTAGAACGACAGGACATCAATCCCAACCAGGCAGACAACGAATATGGTCGGACTCCGCTCTTGTGGGCAGCTATGAAGGGGCATGAGGGTATCGTGAGGATGCTGTTAGGACGAGAGGACATCAATCCCAACCAGGTAGACACCCGACATGGCCGAACAGCATTCTCGTGGGCGTCTGAGGGCGGGTATGAGGGTATCGTGAAGATGCTTTTGGAACGAGAGGACATCAATCCCAACCAGGCAGACACCCGATATAGTCGGGCTCCGCTCTTGTGGGTAGCTATGAAGGGGTATGAGGGTATCATGAGGATGCTGTTAGGACGAGACGGCATCAATCCCAACCAGATGGACACCCAAGATGGTCGAACACCACTTCTGTTGGCGGCTGGGTACGGGCATGAGGGGGTAGCAAAGATGCTTTTGAAACGGGAGGACATCAATCCCAACCAAGCAGACACCCGATATGGGCGAACGTCACTCTCGTGGGCGTCTGAGGGCGGGTATGAGGGTATCGTGAAAATGCTTCTAGGACGAGAGGACATCAATCCTAACCAGGCAGATAACGAGTATGGTCGGACTCCGCTCTTGTGGGCAGCTATGAAGGGGCATGAGGGTATCATGAGGATGCTCTTAGCACGAGAGGACATCGATCCCAACCGGTTGGACACCGAATATGGCCGAACAGCATTCTCGTGGGCGTTTGAGGGCGGGTGTGAGAGTATCGTGAAGATGCTTTTGGAACGAGAAGACATTAATCCCAACCAGGCAGACACCCAAGATGGTCGAACACCACTTCTATTGGCGGCTGAGTACGGGCATGAGGGGGTAACAAATATGCTTTTGAAACGGGAAGACATCAATCCCAACCAAGCAGACACCCGATACGGCCGAACGCCACTCTCGTGGGCGTCTGAGGGCGGGTATGAGGCTATCGTGAAGATGCTTTTAGAACGAGCGAACATCAATCCCAACCAGGCAGACAACGAATATGGTCGGACTCCGCTCTTGTGGGCAGCTATGAAGGGGTATGAGAGTATCGTGAAGATACTTTTAGAACGACAGGACATCAATCCCAACCAGGCAGACAGCGAATATGGTCGGGCTCCGCTCTCGTGGGCAGCTATGAAGGGGTATGAGGGTATCATGAAGATGCTTTTAGAACGAGAGGACATCAACCCTGACCAGGCAGACACCCGATACGGCCGAACGCCACTCTCGTGGGCGGCTGAGGGCGGGTATGAGGCTATCGTGAAGATGCTTTTAGAACGACAGGACATCAATCCCAACCAGGCAGACAGCGAATATGGTCGGACTCCGCTCTCGTGGGCAGCTATGAAGGGGTATGAGGGTATCATGAAGATGCTTTTAGAACGAGAGGACATCAACCCTGATCAGGCAGACACCCACTATGGCCGAACGCCACTCTCCTGGGCGGCTGGGTGCGGGTATGTAGCGGTAGTTAAGATGCTTTTAGGGCAAGAAGACGTCAATCCCGACCAGGCAGACACCGAGGATGGCATGACCCCGCTCTTGTGGGCAACCGAGAACGGGCATGAGGTGGTAGTGAAGATCCTATTACAACGAGAGGACATCAATCCCAACCAGGCAGACAACGAATATGGTCGGACTCCGCTCTTGTGGGCAGCTATGAAGGGGTATCAGAGTATCGTGAAGATGCTTTTAGGACGAGAAGATATCAATCCCAGCCAAGCAGACACCCACTGTGGCCAAACACCACTCTCGTGGGCAGCTGAGAAGGGGCATGATGAGGTAGTCAAAGCACTTTTAGCACGAGGGGACGTCAAACCTGACCAGGTAGACACCTACTATGGTCGAACGCCACTCTCCTGGGCGGCTGGGCGTGGGTATGTTGGGATAGTCGAGATGCTTTTGGGACAACAGGACGTCAATCCCGACCAGCAAGACACCAAATTTGGCCAGACACCCCTCTCGCGGGCGGCTGAGAACGGCCATGAGGGCGTGGTAAAGATTCTTTTGCAACGAGAGGACGTTAATCCCAACCAGGCGGACACCTACTGTAGTCGAACACCACTCTCGCGAGCGGCTGCAAACGGGCATGAGGAGATAGTCAAGAAGCTTCTAGAACAAGACGACGTCAATCCCGACCAAGCCGACTCCGAATATGGTCTAACGCCAATCGCATGGGCAGCTGAGAATGGGCATGGCGGAGTAGTAGAGGTTCTTTCGGAATGGCAAGACGCTCACACCAGCCCATTAGATAATAAGAACCAAACTCCACTATTGCTAGCCCTCCTCAAAGGACATGACGAGTTTCGGAGGGTCTTACGAGAAAATGCCAATTCCTACGCAACAAATTGTGGTAGCCAGGCATCCCTCACACTGTTCGCTGGGGGTGTGGAGGGGTGTGCGGTGGATATGCAATGCCCAAGTCGTGATCTTAACCCCAAGACCGCGGACCTTAGCGCCCAACATGCGCCCCCACTGGCTTGCCCCGATGAGCGGGGAGAGGTATTGTGCCTCGGGGACCCTGTTCCCCAGCCCGCAGATCTGTACACTTCCTCAACCGAACGACTCATGCTGCCTCAACCCCCTTCTATCTCGCACTTAAAGTCTATAACCCCTCCAAGCAAACCAGACACCTATCCAAGCAGCACCCAATCAACCCCCTTGCTCGCACCTAACCGATATTTCCTCCTCGCTTGTTTCATTTGTCTCTTAGCTTTTCTTGTCTGCGTCTCTCCTCCGCCGCTACCACATATTCTCATCCCATAGGTAATTCCTGCGTGTAGGATTGGTATTAGCAAGGCCTCTCCCGGTTTAGATATAACTAGACTTTTATAGAGAAATCCCCCCCGACCTCAACACGCTACTTTCTGTTGACATGCATTTCTCCCTTTCCTTTTTCTCTTTTTCTCCCGTCTTTTTCGCTTCCTCAGCGTTTTGTTTCAAATGTACCACTTGGTTTCCATTCCGCCTATTCATTAAGTTAATTCACTATTTGTCTTTCTTTGAATCGTGTATAGTATAGCCCATTATAGACAAGTAAATATCCTAGAAGTCGACGCTAAACTCGGAGAAGTCTTGTCTATTTCGCAAGCAGCATGCCTACCCCCTTCAAGTAATTCCGCTCAATGTCGCTAAGCGGTCGCAGTCCCTTACTTTTACAGGCCATCCCTTATCCCACGATACTAACTAATGCTCCGGCATAACCGCGGGAGAGGATGTAGGATCGGTGCTCTAAACCCCAACTCTAACGCCCTGTCACGTAGGAATTTATTGCCTGCGAAAGGTCAAGGTAGTATGTCAACAGGATAGCAAGTGTGGGGTTGTCGTGGCGTAGTCTACAACAATCGCTGTGCCCGCTATGTCTCGGGATATGAAGTAAATTGAAGGACAAAAGAACCGTTCGGTCGGCACCCGTATATATACAGATCCCGTGGAAGGCAGGGAATTCTCTACAATGTGGCGACTCCTATCCACCGCCCTGTTGGAAGCGGCTGGGACCCTTTGGGAGCCAGCGATCACAGAAAACCAGCTTATACCCAGCGCATCAAAAAGTGCAAGTTAATGAAGAGTAAAGTACAGCAATTATACATTACTACACTGCCCATTTCACTGAGCATTCCAGCAACTTCCGGATATCCCCCCTAGGGTAAAATCTCCGGATTATCCCAACAATGAGACATGGAACCCCTGAAGCTGGGATAGGTATTTGTCGCTGCCGTCCCCGGGGTGAAGCAAATTTATAATATAATATCATGCATCTAACATCGGAAGAAAAAAGGTCAAGGTGGTATACCAACGCGACAGCAGGCGCAGGGTTTGTGTACTGTACTGGTAGTTTGCACAAAGGGCCTCCGGTGTCCAGGCAGCAAGCCGATAAGGTAAAGTGAAATACAGACCAAGGAGAGAAAAGCCTTTTTTTAAACTGATCGAGGGCGAGAACTAAACTCCAAGAGTTAAAGCAACAAAAATGCGATTATTAGCGCACAGCCCTGGGGTTACCGTATCAACTGGAGAAGAGATCGGTGTGCTCTGTCGTTGGAGTTGCCCCCTATGGTAAGGTCTAGGAGTTTATTTTATTTTCATCCTTTTTTTTCTGCGTTTTTCGCCCCTTTTCCAAGGTAGAGATTCCCCTTATTCAATTCAATACGATACCGGAGTGGAGAAGGTCGCTCGTCTCGTTCACTTCATTACCTATCACTCGCACTCAACTAACGGTCGAGACAAGAGCAGATATTGATCACAATGAAGTCGTCCTCTTTTCCTTCCATAGATCACCACACATACCCATTCTCTTCCCCTCATGTCTCCCTTCCCCTTTTGCGTACTCCCGTTCTAACAAAGGCAAGACAAAGTCACTCACTGTTCGCAGCCTCCTTGCATCCAACTCTCCACGCACTGGGTGGGCCCTGAGTGCATCCGACTCTTTCACTCTGCCTTGCGGCTATCCAGCTTTTCTTCCGGCGGATGTATCAAACGCATTCCCATAGCCCAAGCGCATTGCTGTAAACTATCTAAACAATGAAAGCGGTAACCTGAGCATGCCGGGCAGCATCTCACGACATTCAAAGCGGTTCTGCTAATACTATTTTCTGCACCGAATCTAGCGGAGAAACTGGGCATCCTGTCCAAGGCGAGGGCCCTCACCCGTCACTTCGCTGGAAACCCCTGCAACCTTTTGAAAGCGAGCTATCACAGAAAACCACGTTGTGCCCAACACGCCGAAAAGCGCAGGTTTGGTATAAAAAATTTACGGCAGCTGTGGTCTATATGCACCACTACGCAGTCCGTTTAACCAACCCTTTGCTCATACTATTACAACCTCCAAACACTGCTATGCTGCGACTTCCTTTATAGCCACAACTCGCCATGAAGCTTCGGTGGAAGCGGCGGCCGTTGTCCGGTATTCTCCTCGTAAGGGAATGAACATCTATAATTTAGGTCTAGTGAGACCTCTAAACAAAATGCTTTCGGCCAAATCCGGTGGCTTATGCCCCGTCCCTCACATAACATAACAAATCGCCAGATAAGCTAGCCATCTAGGTATTATACTGGCCTCTACCCTCCGCTGCCCTATACGATAAATCATCCGGGGCTGAGGCGTGATTGCGACGGATCGAGCGGCGCTGCGGAGGGTCTTGGGGTAAGGGAGAAAATGGGTTTTGGTAATACCTTCTATCAGGAATGGAGATGATAGCTGGGGGTGGATAAAGCAAGGATTGGGTTTAGTTGATACTTGACTCTAGGACCTCACTCACTTTGTAAGAATCCTTGCGAAGATATCAAATCGCTACTCTAGCAACTAACTTAGCACAGTTCTAGAATAACATAAAAAAGTCCGTAGATCATAGCATTCCCCCTCCTTCCCAGCTACACCATTATCTCACCCATCCAACTCCACCAACCCCCCAACTACCTTGCTCCTCTACCCGCTCCCCAACCCCCCCTCGCGACACCCCCGAACCGGCTCATATATGCATCTCGTAAAAAGAAGACTCCCGGATGAGTGCTCACTTCGTCTATCCCCGCCATTGCAACCTTGTTGATCTAGCAGATATCTAGCATGTGCGCAATTAGGCAGAACTTCCTCTTGGCTTCTTCCGTTCCGCACGTCCAGGTATTGGGGTTGGGGAGTGTGTAGGTTGGGCGATTGGATAGGATGGGGATGGTATGGGACTTTGTAGGCGTAGCTGCGCTGCAAATAGGTGGTTCTGGAATACCTTTTAATCACTACTTTTCGTGTTCCATTCTTTCCTTTCTCGCAGTAGCCTCTCAGCCTCACCATCATGCTGAGTGGCAGATGTCTTCGATTACTTCTTTGCCTTTTCGAGTTTCTTCCGCCCAGTCTTTCCAAGTGCTTTTTCCCAGTGTTTTTTAGTTTTTTATAATCTTTCACGCTCATCTTCACAGTTTCATTGTCTTTGCAGCGGCTTTTATGGCGGCTTTATGCATAGCTGCATCAGAGATTTAGAGTTATGAAATTCCGCTGGCCCCGCCAGTGGCGTGGAGATTACTGGAGGCGCAGGTATCGGAGTAGTAGAATCAGTGGGGAGGGGGGAGCACGATGTTGGACGGTTGTGGTGGGCTTTGATAATTGCGGGGGTGTGACAGGTCGGTGAGGAGCTTTGCAGATGGTTCGGGTACAGGAGATTGTCTAACAACAGATTACCGGTGTAGCGTTATGTCTTTGCTTTGTTGTCACAGGAGTATACGGCGAATAGGGCACGCGCTGAAATACTGAGACAGGTGTCGTGATCCATGGAACGATTAGGATGTGCTATTTGTGTTCACCGTTAGTTTAGTTTATCGCCCCCTGGGGATACCACTATTAAAGCACACCGTGCCTACTCCTCATTAAGGTAAATTCAACTCATGCCTTCTATCAAAGCCCATCCACGGTACTACCCGAATGCACAGTACTCGAGTACTGTTAACAATGAAGCCATATCTGAATTTGACCCTGCATAGACCCCCCACCCACAGCTGACTACCCCCCTCCTCGGGTGAACTCTTCCCCTGTGACTCGAACAGGCTCGCAGAGAGCGTGAATCAAGTGAGACAACCCCAAAATCCTGTCTAAATCCCCGCATTCATCCCCCAACAGCACTACCTCCGCCCCTAGAGCCCCTCCCGTAGTGTTTGCGGGGGATGTCACCTCAGCCCCGGATTCCCAAATTGCGCGAGCCATTCCGAAAACCTTGCTGTCGCGACGTAAATGTTGTACCTAGTCTCAAAATTTTGACACGTCCCGGTGTTCCCGCGCCAGCCCAAGTCCTGCAAAGTGACGGAAACTAAGTCGTGTAGATGGGCGGGGAGGCTCGAGAAATTTAGTTTGTTGCCATGGGGCGGTGGATGTAGGCTAAAGGGAGCAGCCGCATCTAACTAACTTAGGGAGGAAGTCCGGAGAAGTTTGAGTGTCGCGGAGGTCCGAATCGTGACCCTCCCCGAGTAGGCACGCGAATTTTCTCGGCTAATAGTGAGAGAGTGTAGGTGGGTAGCGGAGATGACCGAATAATGGTTTCCTGTGGTAGTAGAGGCGGTACTGGCAAGTATGCGACGAGAGTACGGTATTCCTAAAATGCTTCTTTGCTTGGTGTTCACCTGTTGGTTTTCTTCTGCCACACCCCCTGCTTTACTGAATCTAACCTGGGTCATGTGCGATGGACTTGAGGCTCTTAGTGAATAGTTCGCCAAGCCTACCACCTGACACTAATCACCCGGGTCTCCTTGCATCTTCCTCTCTTGCTTTAGTGCTGTCAGTCACGTGGATGACTATGGTGGAAAATACGCCGGAACACAGAGACTATCGTGAATGTTTGATACCATTACTTTTATTAGTTTAGCTCCATAGGAAAGGACTACTTGAGGAGGAGAGAGCAGTGTCTG
>Ga0307510_10004782_pt1 | contig 16021 bp, 14 predicted proteins | sample 12_EM_MG_FD_207224 | JGI IMG/M metagenome (GOLD analysis project Ga0307510, IMG submission 207224) | Populus trichocarpa ectomycorrhiza microbial communities from riparian zone in the Pacific Northwest, United States - 12_EM | ecosystem: Host-associated > Plants > Roots > Unclassified | place...
TTTTGTTTTGGGGGGAAGCGTCCGAGGGGGTCAGAGAGAAGGGAAGGGGGAAGAGGACCCGCGCCTTACGGGTTCGTGAACATGATGTCTGACGCGCCGAGCGTCCAGCGCATCGTGTGCGGACGCATGTACATCCGTGCCGGGAGGATTCCCCATGTGAGGGGATCGTCAAGTCTAGAAGCGTCATATCAACGACCACGTATAAGCATTGTACACGTCGGGCGCTGGGCCCTGCCCGTGTGCAAGACAGCGGCGAAAATACAGAAAATGGCGCACGTCGAGAGGTGATTACAGACTTGAGAAGCCGCATGTGAGAAACGACGTCAGTCGTGACTCGTGGTAAGAAATAGGACGTTCGGTCTCACCTGTGACGACGCCTTGTCCGTGGTTTCTTTCTCGGCTGTTCAACGCGTCGAGGAGGTAAGGCAGGCCACGGACGGAGATGGAACAGAGACCGGAATTGAGGTATGCTTTGCATGTGAGCCCGACCGCAGTGAGTGTTGCCGCAGAGAGAATCCGCTGCATGCGCTGCTTTCACTTCACTCAGCTACAAGACGAATCGCATCCGAGTGAGTCATTTACCGAGACAACCTCGCTACCGGGCCGGTTGTTCCGGTTGTTGCCTGTCCCTTCCCTTCAAAGACCCAGACTCGGACGAGAGGAGAACGAGATATATTCTAAATTGTAGCAGAGAGTGACTTCGTATTGTGTCCAATGAGGTATCAACATTGCCTTCGGTAACATCGTGCGCGGGTAATAACAGTGATATAAAAAGAAGAAAAACTACAGGTCCCATACGAAATATAACATCGTATCAATTAAGTCGAACGGAAGGGAAGGTGGGCAGCTCACAGCTGGAGGAGAAACATAGATAATAAATAACAAACCGCGTTCAAAAACGAGGGTGGGATTCCTAATGATTGAAGAAGAAGCAGGATAATTCTCGAGACATCCAGAGTGAGATCGGGAGAGGGACAGAGATCGGCAGATAAAAGAGACGGTCAGTCAGTACACGACAAGTATTATAGACATATGTGGAAACCGCCTAAAGGTCGATCATCGAGCGTTGTTGCGGCGCTCGACAACTACCGCAGATGTCCAACAGAGGAGTGTGCGCTCGAGCATGTCTTCCCAACCGTCGTCTCGACGCGCGACGACGCGCGCATCGAAGAAGATCGGCGACTCGGAGCACTTGGGCGTCGACGGAGATGGTGCTGCAGGTACAGCACTTGTCTGACACGCCTGACTCGGTGGCATCGTCGGTACATCTGGTGAGGCAGGGGAGATAATGGGTAGCATATAGCGGAGCCTCAGGGCGCTGCAGGGACAATACCGTATCCACCGTCAGCCCGGGACACATGATTTGACAAAAAGAACGGGAAGACTCACGCGCCCCATAAACGTAAGTTATCCGTGCGCCTGAACGTCCACCCTTTCCGGCCCTTCTCCGTTTGCAACCCATCGGCCGCGGAGGCCGAAAGCGCGTCCTCAAGAGCGACAATATCGTGGATCGACTCGTCGTTGATGTACCCCCATGGCTTTCTGGACTGTCTGACACCGATGTTGTAAGCGACGCAAAGCAATTGACCAGCTGATAAGGCATTTAACAAGTCGGCCCGATCTGGTGATGTGGGTAGGTGGGGCAGAAGGGATGCGGGAAGGAGCGCGACGAGGAGGGCGTGCGTGCGTGAGAGTTCACCGTCCGAGAATGCACTGCGCTGTGCCCACCGTGGAAGGTCGTTGTCGTCCACGCTAGGTCTATCGGCGTAGTCGCCATGATTGTGTTCTTCTGCGAGCGTCTGAAGCGCCTCGGGCTCCTCCGTGATAGAGAGATCCTGCAGGGTGTCCGACATATCCACAGATGCCACCCGTCGGGCGGAGTCGCCGCCCCCAACAGCTTCCGTGGTCGACTCGGACGCGGTGGAATCCATCTCGGGAAATGGGACGCTCGACTTGCGGACCTTCCCTCGCGCCTCCCGCTCCAACTTCTCCCGGCTATCCGCGCGCTCCATCTCGGATGCCCACCCCCTAACGCCGCCCTTGGTCCCGTAAAATAGCACTTCGTCGACGGTGTCGAGGTACTGCGCGACGGCGTCCTGCTGCTTCCCAAGCTGCTCGATCTTGAGATCTTGCTTGTAAAGCCACCCGCTGCCGAGCACGAGCCGTTCGTCCCATCGTTCCCGCGGCACACGTTCGTCCTCCTCGTCCACGTTGAAATCGTCTTCCTCCTCGTCCCAAACGAGGATCGACTCGCGTCGCCCGCCCACGCGCATGACCGAGACGGAAAAGGACGCGTCTGTGGGCACGTCGGAGAGCTCCGTCGGCGACAAGACGCGCGACGGCGAGCTGCGATCGCTGCCCACGTCGTACGCATCGTCCGAAAGAGGAATCCGCGCGCTCTCTTCCAGCTCCCGCAGGACCGTGAGTACGTCCAGCGCCGCGCGGCGAATCCGTGCTAGCGGGTCCATGCGGGCCGCGTCCGAGGAGACCCGCCGCTTCTGTGGCTCGCTCGTAGAGAGCGATGCGGGGCGGAAAGTCTGCCGGTGCTGCGATCTGCTGACCCCTTGTTCATCGGGCAGGGAAAGGAGATAATTTCGAACCGAACGGATTGCGTGCGTCGTCACCTTGAGCGCGTGTAGGACATCGAAGCCAGCACAGCCACTGGGTGGGTGTCCATGGACAGTCAATAGGCTTGGATCTGGTGCTTTCGCGTCGTCGTCAGCGCGGAGCTTCCAAACGTCCTCGACGACCGAAAGGTCCTGTGTTACCCCAGGTCTGAGGTTCTCTGGGTCGACTTCGAAGGTTTTGACATAAGGTGTGATTGAAGGGAGTGGTTGCGCAGGTAACACTGGTGAAGGGGGTAGTCGGAGCTCTGGAAGGGTGGTTAATGAGGGGTTTCCCTTGACGTGTGTGGTCAAGGACCCAAGTGCGGGGACAAGGCCCTTTCTCTGGGTGTTGGACCTGGAGCGGCAATTAGGTGGCAAAAGAGCGGATAAAAGCCGGAAACGCACTCCTTCTTCGTGATCAGCCCCGTCTTCGTAAAGTAGTGTTGGAGATGCTCTATGCTGCCTAATGCCATCACGCTCTCTCGCTTGGCCGCACTTCGGCTGAACGGCTTCTGTTCTTTGTTTGCGGCATTCACGTTTGGATAGAAGGCAGCTTGAGGGCGAGTTTTCCTTGTCGGTGCGCGAGGAGAGGAGTCTTGTGTCCCCGTTGATTGTGGGGTTAGGGAAGGAGTGGAGGAGGAGACGTCGGACATGAGAGGGGAAGAGCAGGTTGCGAAACTGTGGAGGCGAATCAGCTTGTCCTGTTGTCGGTTGTGCTCTTTGTGAGATGATGACAAAGCCCGTTAGTCGGGCTGTCAGCTGTCAGCCAGCCACTGTCACTGCCACACAACGTTGGTCGGACTGGTTTCGGGCCTGATTTCGAATCATGACTTTTGCTCGCCATAAATAAAACCATCATCTCAGCTTGCTGGACTGTTGCTAACTCTGAAACACCAGTCGTGCCCATCGCTCCTTCGCGAAGGGCATCTAAGCGCTGGTTGCAATAAAACGTCCCTGACAAATTTGTAAATCACCAGACGCTCCTCCACCGAATGGCCAGATTTTATTTAACCTTGAACTCGCCGACATGGCCTACAAGCGTGAGAGTTGACTGTTTCGTTCATCGGTGTTCAGACAAAGATCGTAGCGTCTTATTGATGGAGGTTGCGCCGAACTCAGTATATGGCAACGCGGTTGGCCTGGCAAGCCGGGTTGGGGGGTCAACCAACACGTCCAACTAGTCGGTGCATTTGTGGGACCTGCAGACAAGAGAAGACCCACTATATAAATGCATGTAGGATGGCAATAACTGCCAGTGGAAGATGCCGTGGGGTTCATGGCACGACCACGTGGAGGGCCAATCGCAACGCGACATGCCAGTGACAGCACATCATGTCTGCCTAAGCCTATCACTTCCTCAAACATCTTCCTTTGCTTCTAGCCATATGTCGCGCACCCGTGATATGGACGACCCTTTTAGTTCTAGGTTGCAGCTGCCTACAAAGCCATGAGAGACGGGAACGAAATTGATTGATCACCTTCTCACAATTCCGTCGATCGATCACAGCCGGCCGTGCTTCAAGAGCAGGCGTGTTCTTTCAGTCAATTTCGAGGAGACAGCGTCGACGTGATGAGATTGCTCACCCCTGCGGTTCATGTCCTCCACGCGCTCTCCACCAGTACCACTCTTGGTGAAGGAATTGGTCTAGTACGTCAGATGGCACTTCCGAGAATTTCCTATTACTGACACCGATTTCATGGACATTCCCCCCTGCGAAGACAATATTAGCAGCCTTTGCTGTTCTACTTTTGCGTATGACTTTCTCAGCTCCTATGCGCGTATTCTCCTGGAGTATAACCGCATCAGGCAATAAAGGACATCGGCGAAAGCTACGACCCCCTGGTAGATCCCCTCGAGTCCATCGAATACTTTTTGAACCTTCTTGATATCTACACCATGTTCCTCCCTCTGGCAGCTATGAGAGGGATTATTGTTAAGACCGTAGTGGAACTACTCTCTGCCATCGCAATCGTTACTAAGCAGGTCAAGCAGAGATAGCCATGTGAGTCTGGCCCTGCCTTATGCGTCACTTGGCTGAATACAATGCAGTGAAGTTGGTAAAGAAACTTTTGAGAGAGCGACGTGTTCCCCTACATGACGAGCGTGGACACATACAAGACATCGTTGACTACATCAGATCTTCCGTTAACATAGACTGAAGTACGGAAAGACGGAGAGCAGAATATAAGGAATTGGTTATTGAAACCATTACAAAGAGGGCTGGCGGGATGTAAGGCATCATTACCGTATACAACCCGAGCCTTGTTCATACCTATTACTTAGGTTCCGTTGGGTCTCTTGTCAGGTCGACTACCTCCGCTGCTGCCTGCGTGTATCCTGCATGCCCTGGAAGAATTACCAGAGAGCCTCGATGCGACATACGAACGCATTTTGCAAGATATTGATAAGGCGAACCGGAAATTTGCACGACGTCTCATGCAGGCTGTTACAGTGGCATCCCACCCACTTTCTTTTGGAGGAGCTCGCGGAGTTTCTCGCGTTTGATTTAGATGTAGGGCTGGCCCCTACATTTCGGTTCGGATGGCGCCCAGAAGATCCGGTGGACGTCGTGCTCTATACGTGCCCTAGTTTGCTTGCTGTTGTCAAACCCGGTGATTCTGCAGTTATACAAATTTCTCACTTCGGCCAAAGAATCAAGTCGACTCGCCTTCTCGCACCGAAGAACACCATTTCCCTCTACCGTGTTTCTAGAACCCGCTCATCCTTTCGTGACGCAAGCCCGTCTGGGCATTCTGCTACACCTGAACGAAAGGGCCACAAGGTACGACCTACAGGACTTTCCTCTCGCTGAATACTCCGTCAGGTACTGGGTGGACCATGCGCGATTCCAGAATGTGTCGCCAAGCACTCAAGACGGTATAAAACGTCTCTTTGACCCGAGAGCACCACACATCTCAGAAGTTGGGTTTGGATATACGACCCAAAAATCGACTCGTGTAATTGGATCATACAACCTGAATGCCCTGGTTACCTTCCTTGTGGTCGAACGCTCACAGGGTGTAAACGCCCCGGGCTTCGATGGTAACGCGACCCTATTGCACTTAGCGTCACGACGAGCGCATGTTGAGTTTGTTCAATCACTTCTCTATTATGGTGCGGATGCGAATGCCTAGGACCATTTCAAATCAACTCGGTTGGATCGGGGGTCGCGGCACGGACATGCTCAAGTTGCCGTGGTGCTCCTTCAGCACGGCGCTCATGCAGGGAGCCAGACCATGGACAAGTGGACTCTGTTGCATAGGGCGGTGCAAGGCGAGCATGTGGGAGTTGCCTTGGTGCTTCTCGAACACGGCGCAGACGCGAACACCCAGACTGTCTACAAGTGGACCCCATTTCTAGCGTCGCAAGGCGAACATATGGAACTCTCTTGGGTTCTCATCGAGCACAGTGCCGATGTGAATGCTCAGGGTATAGACAAGTTTACTCCGTTGCATTTAACGATGATACACTTATGTGATGTCTAAGGACATACTTACTAACCGGGATGAGGACCAGCTTAGATATTGATAAGCTGGAAAACTGTCCAAACACCTCTGATAGCCCGTCTCGCGCCGTGTGTAAAGATTCTTATGTTCATGAGGGAACTCATCGACATAAAAACTCCCTGGGCCAAGCATCCACATAGTACACAATGATCCGCGTCTGAACCAACTATGGGAGTAGGCCAAAGCTGATATCACAAATATCGGAGTCCTTGCCACACCGTAAACACAGATGGAAAGACGGAAGGCAATAAAGACGAAACCGGTGGCTGAAGTCACCGATAAATCAAGAAAATCAAGAAAAACCCCGCGGAGTATGAGATAGAAATTTCCCCATAGATATTGGATCGGTCGGAAAGGAAAGGCAATGGTAGGCCTCAATTCCTTTCCAGAGGGACATGTTCGAGCCCAAAGACCCTCGCCAGTGCTAACTCTATATCCTCCTCCAAGCCAGTGATATCTGGCTGTGAAATGGGCGGGTGCTCGGGGTTACAGGTGGTACCGTCGACCGCAGGGATATATCCTCGGAGGCAGCGACGGACAACACATTTACCAGATTGACAGTCGACGTCGGCCACTCCGGGAATTGCTGTGCAATCGGTGCCAATAGGAGAGTACGTTGTGAGGGGTAACACGCAGCCACCACCTACGAGGGGAGATAGACGCATGTCAGCTTCGATGCATACCATGACAGGCACATTAACGGAACGCCCAGGCACTCACAGCTCTCGAGATCGCGCGCAATATGGACGCACTCCCACGCGCGGGCAGCACCACCAAAGACACCGCAGGCTGCCCATCCAGGTCCCATCTCCGCACAGGAGCCGCTGCCGACCCAGCGCTTCCTGCCAACGGATGGCTTCTGGGAAGGACATGCCCCTGGAACCACACATTTTCCGTTGCAGACGACAGAAGGACTCTTGCATACACACGTCGTCGGGTGGACTAGGGAATTGGGTGTAAATCCGTCCGTGCACTTGAATGCGCAAGGGTCTCCATAGACACAGGTGGGGGTGCTGTGGTCAGGGTAAACACAATTCGATGAGGCAGCAGCATTGACAACCTAGGAGATAATCAGACATGTGCCCAGGCATACACGATTTATTAACAAACCAGGGTTGTCAAAATTTCAGTGCATTTTCCTTCTCCGACAAGCGCTACAGCAGCAATTGCAACTAGATCACTGCCAATAAACTGTGGAATGGTCGACAGACAGAGGCAGACACCTGTTCATGATTCAGGAAGGGGCCACCCGGCGTGACCTTTGCGTGAATTTTGACGTACTGATATGCCCAACGCTGATAACTTTCCCAAGTATGGTGACTTGGAGCTGTGTATTGATGTTCGCGCACACGTCCAGGGTGGCGCGTACATCAAGCGGATGTGGGGCAGGTTCCCGCGTGTCGACATGAGATGCTTGAGCTCCGAAGAGAAGGCTGAGAACCGGAAGGATACGGAAGAGATGCATACCGCGAGTCGAGTACAACTCCTTGTAAAAGGACTGGGAAGCGCAGCGAGGGAGGATGGGATCACAGAAAAAGTTGACATGGTCTTATATTCACAGAAAGACAGGGCAGCATTTTTCGACCCCCCGGATTCAGGCCCGATTATGTAGAGCGTGCCGTGAGTTGGGCTATCGAATAAGCTGTCGTCATGATAGCTTCCATGCTAGTGGGCCCCTGGAGAGGACCAAATGACCGGGGAAAACCCGGAGATATTGAAGGTTCACTAACGCCAAAACCCACAAGGATGGTCGGGTCAGCTTGACCCTAAGACTGTAGCTTGAATGTAGGTCAAAGCCACAGACTTGATCTGCGGGGAAGACCCCTGTATCTGTGCATAGCCCAAGGCAAGACTTTGGTATATTGCGAGGAAGGAACAGCTCCAAAGAGTCGGACATCTCGCAGGGGCGCCAGACAGTAGGGAAAAAATTGACAGGGCGATATCAAGCGCCATAAGATATGCAGTGACAGGTCTACTGGTGGGCTGTTGGGTATGATGCGGGCTAGTGAAGCTAGTAAAAGTCTCGGTCAAGGCCTCTCCCAGCACCAGGTAGGTAGAGGTGCACAAGTAAAAAACATTCATGTATCTAGTACCATAACACGAGCAAAGTGGGTCGAGAGGTTCAACGAATAGGTGAGAATGAGCCGGGAGGATGACAGCGGGAGACAGCCTGTTGGAACGTGCTGAATAACCCGAAGAGAAACAATTGCCGCCAGGCCGCGCCAGAGTCATGAGTCGATAAAAATCTGTTGTGTCTGACGCACCTCTAGCAACTACCAACATGCCAACGGACCATTAAACGACGAGCATTTATAGTTTAACAGGTGTGGGAGTCGTGTAGGGGTTAGAATGGTCCGGTCACGTCCACGGATATCTAAGCCAATTAGTAGTTATTGACCTGGCATAACGCGACTCGGAAGATAAGAGGACTTGTGTTGCACGTTCAATTCAATTTGAAATCAAGGGCAGGTTGACATCAGGCACCAGCATTGACTCAGATAGTGGGCGCCATGCTGCCATCGATCCCATCAGCTGACACTCGTGGGGAACACTGTAGTCCATAATGCCCCTCTAGTTCCCGGGAATTCAGTAGGATCTGCCACTATATGGTTCCTACTATCCATCCGGTTCCGTCGGCGTCGTGCATGATTTCGTGAAGTAATGTCTTCTTCTCTGACCGGACGCTCATGGCGATCTGAGGAGCAACTTGCGTATCGCTCGTGGTAGATCTTGGAAGATATCACGCTAACTACCAAACAGTTAACGAGTAAGCGTACAGTACATGTCATTCATAGCTCTCCATATCCTTACCTTATCGATCCAGTGGCGGAAACCCACTAACAATGAACACAGGATTTACCAAGTAGGAGAGCTGCCGGTGCCAGTGAGTTCTTTATTAGTTTGGTCCTAATCATTCCATCTCCATAAACGGGGGTGGCTGTTTCTTGTATAGGGTTGATTGAGGCCGTATGACTAAAGCTCAGGAGTCAGGACACGACGAACCTCTGCAAATCACCCGTCCACTGGCGGGCAATTAACCAAGGTCATGTAAAGTGGAAGGACATATGTACCTTGGTCTCAGCGGACACTGCAAAATCCAGAACTGCAGAACTGAGACATCATAGCTACAAAGTGAAAGGTCCAAAATACCTTAAAGTTCCTAAGCAGTTCCGCCCGCGAGTACGGAGCGAATGCGCCGGTGATCTTGGTTTGATGTATATGGTAAACAAATACCCCTGCATCACCAATTCGGCAGGATTCTGATAACAGCTCGCGAGTTAATATGAGATGTTGTGAGTTTTTATGAGCGGTATGGGGATGTTACCGCCTTGTGTTGAGCTCGCGTGTCCTTGTAAGGCCCTGTCATTTTGGCGCGCGATGTGTGCGGGCATTATGATCTCGCTTCGGTTGTATGAGTTTGATGCCATCTGGTAATTGCATCACAAGACCCTATGATCGTTTATATGAGCATGATTCCTTCATGCAGTCCTGTCAAATTTCTTGTGCGGCATATTGGTGTCACGATCTTGCTTTGGCTATATGAGTTTTCTGCGATCTGGTGATTGTGTCACAAGTCCCTAGTGCGATCATTTATGCGAGCATGAGTCCTAGGCCATCGTATATCCCAAGCATCATCCCAGCATCATCTGTTCTCAGACTTACAAGTAGATACAACGTTATTTAGATAGTATGCGCCCAATATGATCCTATTTTGCACACTATGAGACCAGCATGTTCACAAGACTATACATGAGTTCTTGTCAAACTCACAATGAACTTGCGTGATATTGTCAGGTTTATATAGTACCCACAACTTAGTAATACCAGAACATTCATATTTCCACAAGAATGGTGGATTAAACCACTCAAATTGGATCATAATGGGGTGTACAAGAAACACAACATTTACCAGCTATTCTGATCTTTAAGGACATAGGCCCATCCTAGCTACCCTCCGCTGGAGTCAGAGCGTCGTCTGCTGGAGGTGGGGTGTTCTCAAGAGCACGCCTTGCGTGAGACTCCCAAAACCGATTTCAAGATTCACGCATCACCTTTTGTGCATCCGCGGGGCTTCCCTTTCCGGCAGTGGGTGGAGGAAAGACTTTGCTGTAATGATATGAGGGCTTCTCACTCTGGATATTGGACTCAAACATACCTATTCTACCATTGCAGGAGTTCATTGGCGCTCTTCTCTGCTGCTTCGTCATTGGGATCCTCAAAAGTATCAACGATAAAATTGTACAATGATAGAAAGTGAAATTAGTGAAAGCCGCCATAGTGTTTCTTCCACTCCAGTGCACTGGTCAGTACGAAAACGAGCTTTAAAAAAAAAGATTAGCCAGAGACATTAAATATATCTGTTGGGCTTGACTTACCTGGGTTGCTGCATATGCAATCAATCGCCCAGTGATGTGCCCATCCATGCAAAGCATGTTAGCAACATCACGTTGCCTAGCTGTGGGTTCGGATGCCTTGTTCTCATCAGAGGCGGACAACAGAGAAGTGAATATATGTTGATAAGTCTGGAATATGGAACATGCATACCGGATGACTGGGATGAGCTGCTTCGACTCAAAGCATAGGTATGCTGTGCCATGAGGAGACGGATAGAAGGAGGGATCAGATGGGGGGGTCGGAGCAGCTGTTTTTTTTTTTGGGGGGGAGGGGGCCGCCTCTTTTATACTAGGCCATCGGAGTCCTTGGTGCATGTCTGTTGATTTTTTTTTTTTTTTGTTTATCGACTCAGTTATGCATTCATAGCTCATGTTCCACAGAACCTTCAGAGTCTTCATCGCTGCCCATCAAATTGGACTTATTCAGCTTCGTAAAATCATGGCACCAACACAGTGTTGCCCAAAGTGCCCACTGGCGCATGAGTTGTCAACCTCTGGCTTGTATCATCATTGAGGAGCTTGCAGAGAATATAAAAAGTATATGGCAGCTTGTTGGACACTGCACCACCAACTTGAACTTGAAGCTACAGATGCCGCCCCCGCGGTCAAAAGGCCAAGGACTTCGCGCTCTCCACAAGGACCACAACGTGAGCAAGGAGCTATGCAATTTCCTGTGACTGGGCCCGCTGGAGGTGATGTGATGGTGTATGGCAGACATTGTGTCCGCGCGTGAGTTCAAGAAGGAGGGGATGAAGTAAAAAGTGAAATAAGAACCAAGCTGCGCTCCTGAGGATCTGAGAACGCGCCGTAGAGTAGATTGGGGAACGGACAGCGAGTAGCAATCGCATGTCTGCTAGCGGTTGTAGTCATGAGAAAGGGGAAGGAGAGGAAGGGGCTCGATCACCCGGCACACACAAGAGGGAAGGGAAAACTTGGGCCACTGTTGCCTGCTGTTCAGCAAGGCGGGCGCGTGGGTTTTTATATGATTGGGGTGGTGCGATTACAAGACAAGTATGCTACAGACGAGAGTGAGAGATCATAGAAAGAAAAAGGAAAGTTGAAAGGGTCGGTCTTGCCAGCGATGGACCCGCACGGCAATGTTCAATATCGAGGGGTAAGGCAATGGGGCACAAAGTCAAATAAAAGGGCTCTAAGGTAACAAAGGAGCAAGCAGAATTTCTGATAAGAAAAGAAGGTAACAACATACAAAGGTGCATGGGGACCTATGCACAACGCCCATTATCCAACAAGCCTGTGGTGCTTGGGCCCACTTCTCCGTCCTTGAGGTGGCGCGTGACTGGCTCTGGGTGATCCAAGTCTTGTCGGTAGTGAGATTTGAGGTGTGATGTGTCGGAATATGGAAATGTCAAGGGAGTGGACGTTGATTGCAAGGCGATGGAGGCGGAGGGAGCGACGAAGGGGCGAGGCGTGTGTGCAATGGTATTGTCGACATGTTGAGTGGTGGGTGCAGGAGCTGTCATGTGGTCAGAATCGGCCGAATCCAAGGCCAAGGCGAGTCTACGCCTTACAATGGCCCCCCCTCAGACAGAGCCATCTCCAAGTCATTACTAGCCACACCCTGACCACAGCCACCACCTTGATACCAACAACAACAACAACGACTACCCGATAATGATGGCTGACGTCTATGGCCAACCCTGGCCCCGTTCACCATGACTGACCCCAACAACTGACCGGCAATGATGTCCCACGCTGTCCCCGACCATGACCACAACCACCAATGACGGTCGCGATGGTGGTAGGGCCATGTCAACGGCAGACAGGCTTGGCGTAGCGACCCGATGATGACCACAACGGTCACGGTTGCAGGACCATATCAACAGGGGGCTCGATGTGGCGACAGGATGGGGCGAGACGATGAGGCGAGGGTGATCAATGGTGGATCACCAAGTCAGATGGCGTGGCTGCCATAAATGATGGGCGTGAGGGTCGGGCGTAGGGAGATGGGTCACACGAGACACGGGCTTGGGAGCTAGGAAGGACCACGTTGTTACTCCGTTCGGGTTATGGGTAACGCTGGATACATACATGCACAAGTATCTACTATGTCTGTACAAGTTACGGTGTTGTAACATAGAGGTTGCCAGCAACTTGAAGAGAGAATGGCACAGGAAACATATGTGGAGATGAGGTGGAACTGCGCAGCGAAAGTGCCTTATGAGATGCAACACAACACGAAATTGACATACAAGTATTGCATGACCCGGGACATGACACGTTCCTCATAATGAGTGGGGAACCATCTTTCAAACGATCTGACATGTGTAGTGTAAGCTCATTGGTGCCTCAGGAGGACAATACAATCAGGCATAGCACTCACAGAGAGGTATGATTCTTGGATGACCTGAGATATAGATCACAACCCAGGACCAGTCACAAACAAGCCTGCATTAAAGCGGCAAGTATAATGTAAGCTCGTGATCAACTCGTAACGATGCACAAGGCTCGTATGGGGGCACAACCTCACACCAGCCCAGATCTCAGTCACGAGCGCCGCGCTGTGTTACAAGAATTTTCCCCAAATGCTGATATGTGTGGTTAGGAGGTATGGGAGACAGCGCCACATATTTTGCGCGGGCAATCAGATGGCGCTTCATGTTCGAACTTCAAGTTGCAACTAATGACCGCGTACATCAGGTAGCGACTTGTATTCCGTTCCACTGACTCCGATTTTTGAAATGACGGACGACCGAAGACAACCAAAAAAGCCCGTCCGTGAACTTGAAATCTGTCCTTGAGTGTATCAGGATTTGTTAACATACTTCTAAATTTTACTCTGGAGGTGATCAAGACGTTTCAAGAACTAAATGACAACATCTTGCATGTTGGGGCCACCTGAGGGGGATGATAGGGCTGAGAACCGTACCGTATACGGCATACGGCTGTATACTTTATGGTACCAATACGGTTATGGGTACCCGTAAACTGTAACCGTACAGTCATCTCAAATTTTTGAGACGGTACGGTATGGGTGTATATACAGCTGTATTACAGCGTGATACGGGACTATATGGGTGTGATTTCAAAATACATGTAACTACAGAACCAAAAACTAGTCTATGTTGATTGCATTAACCCCGCGTGTCTGATGAATGTGATGTTTTAGGTCCATAAGTGTCCAGATGGTGGCTGGTTGAAGGCTAGCATGGCGAATTGATATGGTGTCCCTGCCACTAGAAAAAATGCGTTCAACAGCAACAGCAGAGCCTAAAAATGGATAAACAGAAGAATGAGAATAAGACAAAATGCTACAAACCTGGAATGCAAAGGATATCACAAGCGAGGCGGTACAAGTTGGGCCAATCCTCGTGTTGGCTCCTCCACCATCTAAGTGGATCACACTTCTTGAAATCCTTGTGCTTGATCTTGAAATACTCTTCCAATTCATTGATTGAATCAGGAATGATCACCTCATAGCGTGCTGTGAAATCTGAGGTGCCGGAAGGTTTTGGGTGAGCAGTATTGGTGTTGCTAGAGGGTAGGGGTGATGCAGCATAGTACTTGTTGTAATATTCGCAGAGGCGTGACTTGGACTTGTTGAGATCCGCTAGAAGTAAGGGGTCATTGGCGAAGTCAAGCTTCAAGCCCTCGTAGGTGATCCTTGGGTCAAAAACTGTCAGGATATGAGCTAAAGTGTGATTGACAATGATACAGACATATGTGTGGCCCAAATATAGAAGGGGGATTGGTCAAATCGATAATAATACTCAGCCAGCTTTTGATGAGCAGCAAGAAGTCTGTGCTGGATGCACAGATCAGTGCCAGATTGTAAATTACGAATTGATTCACGAAGATGCTCTTGAAGACCACGAAAGATCGCATGGGTATGTGATAGCATAGGCTGGTGGATCGTGGACATCTGGGTTGTCACATCCCAGAACTTCTCAAGCCAACCAGAGATAAGCTTGATTGAGGACCACTCCGCCTCTGAGAGTTCGAGATTGCAGAGGTCCTGGTTTTCACAAAGCACAACAAATATATTGATCTCACCCTCGTATTGTAAAGCGCGTCCTATGAGTAATTGGTTTGATAAGAGATCACACCCTACAAATATAGATATATTGACTTACGCATCATTTGGTGAGTGGATGACCAACGTGTTGGAACATCCAGGATGAGCATAAGAGCCGGTGGGTAGCTTGAAGCGTCGGGGTTTTTCTTGCAAAGTTCATCAGATACCAGTGCTAGCCAGCGTGCCTTCCACTGAGGACTTGAGCGAACCACACGGACAATTTTCCGGAGCTAGAGGACTGTAAGCCAAGGATAAAAGGGATAGAACAATTTGGATGTACTTTCCTTATTGACAGCTGGAAGGATAAATTCAGGATCAACAGAGGAATCTGGATCCTTATCTACAGGGCTGACCCCATTGTCACCCTCCCAGGTTGCTGCGTCATTGTCCACTTCTTCACTCAGTGGCGCATTGACAGACTCCTGGTAATTGACACCAGGAGTGTCAGGTTTCATTGTGTCACTGCGCCGTTTTGCACCAATAGCCTCAAGCACCTTGAGAATCCATTAGCATGTGGTACAGGAAACAGTGATTATTCCATACCTTGAGAGCCACAAGATGAACTGTATGTGGCATGCACCGAAGCTGTGCCCACTCTGCATTGATCGAAATCTGCATGTTTTCTGCATGGGAAACAATCCCAGTGAGAAATGTATCCATGTTTGACGTGTTGTCTCCCATGAATGCGATCACCTATTGAGGGTTAGGTGGACTGTCTGTGTCACAAAGATAACAATGCTTACCTTCCCTTGGATACCATATGTGCCAAGAGTATCCCAAACCGCATCTGCAATGTTTTCTCCAGTGTGACACCCAAGCAACTCACGAAAATCAATGAGACTTTCCTCTGTTGGAAGTTAGGGGAATGAGATGATAATAATAAAACCTAGCAACATACCAAGTTCACCCGTAGCAGGGTGTACATAATGCGCAACAATAGCAAAAAACGCATAGTTATTACTTGACGTCCAGCCGTCAAGCAAGATGGCCACCTTGCCATCAATTTTCTAATTGCAAGTCAGTAACGTTGAGGTGTCGTCAACATGTCGACATATGAGAAACAATTCTGTCATATGTCAAACACCTTTGGCACCCATTTTTACAACGCGGCGCTTGATGGTGAAGCGGCTGGGAATCTTGAGCGATGGTAGTGATCAATTGATGTAATTGAGGACATTGACAAGATCGGGGTCCTCTACCTCATCAAATGGCTGATCCGAGGCAACAATCCACCTGGTCAGTAGCTCTTTGAATCATTCCTGGCTCCATGGTTCCTAAATGCAATGATGAGAGGAAGATGACCACTTGAGAACATAACTACTTACTGCAGCGGCTTCCTGTTGCCATGCAAACAAATCCTTGAGTGACACTTGATGAGCACCATGAACTTTCACCAGCCCAGCAAGCTTCGTGGATGAAAGCTCAACCTTGCCAGATGCAATGCGCTTCTCCTCTGGCAAGAGTGGCTGTGGTGGGACACG